>Ga0207057_1089_pt1 | contig 23392 bp, 17 predicted proteins | sample Alteio_BWMinCont_33_FD_153265 | JGI IMG/M metagenome (GOLD analysis project Ga0207057, IMG submission 153265) | Enriched cells from forest soil in Barre Woods Harvard Forest LTER site, Petersham, Massachusetts, United States -... | ecosystem: Environmental > Terrestrial > Soil > Temperate forest >... | reverse complement strand
AATGCCAAGGGAAAATATATAGCTCGTTTTGATGCAGATGATATTTGTTTTCCCGAAAGGCTTGAAAAGCAGGTGGATTTTTAGAAGCAAATCCCGAATATTTTCTCACAGGAAGTGATGCAAAAGAAAGAGCAAAAGCTTCCAGTCAATTTTTTGGATTGCTTTTTTATAATAGGTATAGAATAATTTTTTTTTCATTTCAGATTGAAAATTGGATAGGATGGTTAAACCGAAAACAAACGCTTCACGGTTTTGTACGAGAAGCGCACGTTACATTTTATTGTTCTACCACACAATCAATTAGATTCACATCCATCAAAAATCCTGTGCACCTTCCTTTAATGCTTACGGTTGCTCCTTTTTCAACGCCCGTTTTTTTGATAATTTCAGATGAAGACATCTGACAATTAATGCCGCCCGCTGATTGCGTTTCAAGAACAAAAATTTGCACCGTCCCGTTGATTTTTATCTCAGATATTTTACCTTCTACTTTTATTATTTTATTCAGATATTTTTTATCGGCTTCTGTTTCATTACCAGAATATTGTTTATATAATTCATCTGCGTTTATTGTTAAATCTGCGTTGAGATTTTTTGTGCTCTCATGCGGTTTTGTATAAACATAATAAGCCCAGAAGCCAAGTGCCAGAACCCACAAAAGAATGGCAGGCAAAAAAAATTTTCTATTTTTTCGCATAGTGCTTTTGCAATTAAATAATAAATGATTGCTCGTTAAAACCGCTTGCTTATTCCAACATTAAGACCAGCGCTGGTAATTGCTAAACTACCTTTGCCCACTCCGGAAAGCGGCAGTTTTGCGTAAGGCTCAATCCTTATGTCACCAATTTTTCCGAGACGGTGCTCATAACCTACACTCAGGTTCATTATCGAAAACCAGTTTTGTGTTGAATGATAATATGAAGCATCACTAGGCCATGACGCGCCATAACTTGAGAGCTCATAATCATAAGATTCTTTGTTCATCAGGTATGATGACAAACCAAGCACGGCAAAAAAAGTTGATTTTTTAGTTTGACTGATATTGTATCTAACGTTAACGGGTATCTCAAACATGTTGCAAGTGCCGTTCACAGAATTAAGTTGAATATTAGGATTGCCATTGAAATAATCGACATTCTTTTTGTCGAAATATTCCCCGCTGGAATAATATTTTTTTGTATCCCAATAAACTCCTGTTTCAATGTTGAATTTGCTATGGCTGAAATGGTATCCTAATAGCAATCCAAAAGAATTCCCCACGCCTTTGACAGATTGGAATTTTACTGTGCTGAGATCTGCACCAGCCATTATCGCAGCGTAGAAATGAAAATTTTTCTGAATAACAACAGGTCTTTTTGCCTTCTTGCTATTGTTTTCAGTTGTTACTGGTAATGATTTATCATCTGTTTTTGTCAATGGCTCGGATAGTTTGCCAGTCTGGCTTTTTGCAGAAGCATCATTTATTTTGTTTGAAAGATCTGGAGCATTATTGTCTGTTTGTTCTTTCAAAGTTTCGTCACTATTTTTTTGCAGACCATCTTTTGCTGTCGCATTATTATTTCTGTCATTAATATCGACATTATTGTTTTTGTCATTAATAGCAACATTATTAATGTTTTCATTTTTGTTGCTTGCGATCTCTTTCTTGTTTAAAAAAGTATTGCTGTTTTCACTAAGATTATTTTTTACACGATTTACTGTTATTATATTTTTTCCCTTGTTCGATTTCTTGTTGCTCAAATTAGGTTCATTCCTCTGATCGAAATCACTTCGGGTTGCTAAAGCCTTATTGATTTTTTTGTCAGAGCTAACTACAGCTTTTTCGTCAACATTAGCTGCATCTTTTTTATCAGCATTAACTGCATCATCTGTTTTATTCAAATTAGTTCGTGCCGAATTCACATCAACTTCTGCCAAAGGCTTTTTCACTGTTTTTTCAGTCACACTCTGAGCATCAGATGCTTTTGGTGATTGTGTCTGATGGCTCAATATATTTTTTTCATTAGCCGGGGCATTTAATTTTTGCCATGATTCATGACCGATCCATCCAAGCGGCAGCAATAATATCCACCAGAAAAAAACACGTCGCTTTTTTTCCTTTTTAAAATTTCCTGCATCTGCCAAAGCATCATCGGCTTTTTTGCGGAGAGCAGCAGACATTTCTTCCCAATCAGCTTTCCCATCCGTTTTAAGCGGGTAATGCTCGGCGGCTTGCCGAAACAATTCATCCATATCGTCGTTGTTCACGTAAAACATAAAACATTTCCTTTGTAATCCTTCACCATAAATTTTTGCAACTGCGCTTTTGCTTTAGAAAGATTAGATTTAGATGTTCCCACAGATATTCCTAATTCAGTAGCAATTTCCTGATGCGAAAACCCATCAATAACATGCATATTAAAAACTACTCTATAAGCAGGGCTTAAATTTTTTATTAGTGCGATGAGTTCTTTATACATTAAACCATTGTCTGCAGCTTGTGCGTGGCCGGCATTATCCCAGATTTCCTCAGAAAGAGGTTTGTATTCAGGAACCAGGCTTTCGCGGCGCATAAAATCAATAGAAGAATTCACAACGATCCTTTTTATCCAGCCCATCAGCATTTTTTCAAGGTTTTCTGGATCTCTGTTTTGAAAATTCTTTAAGTTTCTGAATATCTTGATAAAGGAATCATTAGTAGCATCAATTGCTTTCTCATAAGAATATACATAGCGGAAAGCAGTCTTTAGGCCAAAGCCAAAGTAATGCTCGTAGAACCATTTCTGGCACTTTGGGTCGTTTTGAGCGCAACCAGCTATTATGTCGAGTAATTTTTCCAAACCTTATACCGGCTTAAGCATTTTTACAATTGTATAAACCAATAATTTGTAAAAAGAGTTGCCTCTGCCGCCTGGATTTTTGAAATTTTTTGGTGAATAAGCCCAAGCAAAACTAATATAAATAAAATATGCAGGCTTTCCTATTAAGAGTGGTTGATGATAGTGCAACGGTTTGAAAAATATTTCACGCAGAGGGCGCAGTGAATTTTGAAAATTTCAATAACTCTACGTGCTCTGCGCCTCCGCGTGAAATTCAAAATGAGACGCTACTGGCTTGTAAGGGCAACTGTATTTTTCCTATTCGCAGGTTTCTATTCGCACTAAATAAAAAATCTTTATCTTAATTCCTTTTAATTTTCAGGGCTGCCGATTTCGAAAAATGATTTCCGGCTTTTATTAATAAACCAAAAATAATTTATGAGAATAAGATCTTCTTTTGCAGCATTTGCTTTGGGCGTTTTGTTTTTTGCATCCTGTAATTCTGCAAATGAAAAAAAATATAAAGGATGGGAAGTATATGGAGGCAATAATGAGCACAATCATTATTCTTCATTAACACAAATCGATACAAGCAATGTTACCAAGTTGCAAGTGGCGTGGACTTATCACACGGGTGATTCTGACAAAGGAACGCAGATACAAGTGAACCCTGTGATCATTGAAAATATTTTGTACGGTGTTTCACCAAAGCTCAAATTGTTTGCGCTCGATGCGGCAACAGGGAAAGAAAAGTGGTCATTCAATCCTGCAAATGATAATGATGTAAAAGGCAGAGGTTATTTTGCTATGAATGTTTGCCGCGGAGTTGCTTATTACAGTGATGGCAAAGATGATCGGCGTCTTTTTTATGGAGCTGGCTCAAGATTGTATTGCATTAATGCATTGGATGGAAAACCCATTTCATCATTTGGCGAAAATGGCAAAATTGATTTGCATAATGATCTTGGCAGGGATGTGAAAGATTTATTTGTGTCGTCAACAACGCCGGGAATTATTTATAAAGATTTGATCATAGTGGGCACACGCGTTGCTGAAGAAGCGGCTGCAGCGCCGGGCCATATACGCGCATACGATGTGCACACAGGAAAGTTGCGCTGGATATTTCACACCATTCCGCAACCGGGTGAAGAAGGTTATGAAAGTTGGGATAATAAAGAAGCGTATAAACATATTGGCGGCGCTAATTGCTGGTCGGGCTTTAGCATGGATGAAGAAAGAGGGATTGTATTCGCGCCGATTGGTTCTGCTTCCTACGATTTTTATGGTGGCAAAAGAATTGGCAACGATCTTTTTGCAAACTCTCTACTCGCGCTCGATGCGGCAACAGGAAAACGCATCTGGCATTTTCAAACAGTGCATCATGATATGTGGGACAGAGATCTTCCGACAGCACCAGTGTTAGTTACGATTACAAAAGATGGAAAAAAAATTGACGCGGTTGCACAAACAACAAAAAGTGGTTTTGTTTTTTTGTTTGAAAGAACAACAGGCAAACCTGTTTATCCGATTGAAGAAAAGCAAGTGCCGACAGAAACAGAATTGACTGGCGAAAAACCATCGCCTACACAACCATGGTCAACATTGCCGAAACCTTTTGCAAGGCAAACATTAAATGAAAAAGATTTGAACACGCTTGTGCCTGATTCGTCCTATCAGGATATTAAAAAAAGATTGGCTTCTTACAAAACAGGTTTCATTTTCAATACGCCATCAAAAGAAGGCACCGTTATTTTTCCGGGCTATGATGGCGGCGCAGAGTGGGGCGGCCCTGCTGCTGATCCGTTAACAGGTATTTTGTATGTGAACGCGAGCGAGATGCCGTGGGTGCTCACGATGGTTGACGTAAAAAATAAAGCGGAATCAAATGAAACAAATATTCAGGCAGGCCAGCGATTATATAATGTAACATGCATGTCGTGCCATGGCCCGCAACGGCAGGGTGGTGGCAATTATCCATCGCTGATCGGCGTGCAAAAAAAATATAATGATGAACAATTGATGCAGCTTATTAATAATGGAAGAAGAATGATGCCCGCGTTCAATCAATTATCTGATGGCGAAAAAAAAGCGATCGCATCTTTTATATTGGATGAAAAAGATAAACAAAAAGAAAAATTTATTACGCCAACAAAGCCAGAAGATGAATGGTATAATTTGCCATATGGTGGAACCGGATATAATAAATTTTTAACGAAAGAAGGTTATCCTGCAGTGATGCCGCCATGGGGAAGTTTGAATGCGATTGATCTGAACACAGGTGAACTTATTTGGAAAGATACGTTGGGAGATTATCCTGCGCTGAAAGCAAAAGGCATTCACTCAGGCACAGAAAATTATGGCGGTCCTGCAATAACCGCGGGCGGACTTTTATTTATTGCAGCAACAAGCGATGCGAAGATGAGAGTATTTAATAAAAGAACAGGAGATCTTTTGTGGGAAACGGATTTGCCTGCTGCTGGTTTTGCAACACCATCGATATACGAAGTGAATGGGAAACAATATGTAGTGATTGCATGTGGCGGCGGAAAACTTGAGAAGCATTCTGGTGATGCGTATGTGGCGTTTGCGTTGCCGTAAAAAAGTTTATAGATGATGGTTGATAGTTCATCGTAAGGAACTTTAATTCGCAACCATCAACTATGAACTATTCACTTCATTTCTTTTTCATACTTTGCACAAATGGCTTTATTAGAAAAACACCTCGTAATAAAAAAATCGAAAATCCCCGGATCAGGAAAAGGACTGTTCACAAAAGTGCAGATCCCGAAGGGAACGATCATAGTTGAGTACAAAGGGAAAGCAAGCACATGGAAGGAAGTTGCGCATGATGAAGGCCGCAATGGCTACATTTATTATGTAAAGCGCTCCTATGTAATTGATGCATCTGGCAGAAAAAAAGAATTGGGCAGATATGCCAACGATGCGCAAGGGCTTGCAAGAATAAAAGGCCTGCGCAATAACAGCGAGTATGTGAGTGAAGGTTTGCGCGTGTTCATTCAGGCAAAAGAAAATATACCTGCTGGCTCTGAAATACTGGTAGCTTATGGGCTGGAATATTGGTCAATAATAAAATATAATAAAAGGCTTGAAGAAAGAGAGAAAAGAAAAAAAGAAAGAATGATGCTTGTTGAATAATTTATTTTTTGTTAGGATTGAGCCATACTACATTCAATTCCGATTTGTGGGTTTGTATTCAATCCGCAAATTGACGCAGTGCTATTTAGAATGAATGAAAGCATAAATTAGTAATGACTGCTGCACGTTGCTCAATAGAGTTCCAACTGTACAAGAGTGCGACGCAACGATGTTCAATAGTAGCAATTGGCCGAGAACACACAAAAACTAATTTCAATATTTAGCTGATTTTATTTTTTATTAGCGTTCATGGATAACCGAAAATCAAAACTTATTTATCCGGCATCGCATGCAATAATTCTAATCCAACTGATGCACGCGGTTTAAATCCAGTCCAGGGTTTATCGTTCGATTTTTCATTTAGGTCTAAGTATTTTCCAAAATCTTTTTTCTTCAGGTAAATGCCTAAAAATGCCGTGACAAAATGTTGATTGATATTATTGATGCGCTGTTCCTTCCATGCCGGCTCGGAATAGAAAGCATATTCACCAGGAGATATGCCCGGCTGCAATGTCTCCGGCGGCGGAGGGTTTGGTGCAATATTGTGACGGGCATTTTCATAAGTTAAAAGATAACGGTTAGCATTAACCGCAGTTTTGAAAATTGCTTTGATGCCAGTTTCATAACCGCTCACATCGTCCTGGCTTCCTGCGATGAAAAAAGTTGGCACCTTCAATCCTTGCAAACCTTCGGCATCCCACACGCCGCGCTGCATGCCCCATGGGGCGAAAGCCACAACAGCTTTGATGCGGCTATCGTAAGATGCTTTGAATTCAGGATTATTGGTGATGCGCGATTTGATTGCTTTGCTTCCACCCGACAACACCAAGAAAAAAGAATCCAGTTTGTTGCTGTAACCCGCGCCCGCAGCATTCAGCACACCGTAGCCACCCATCGAATAGCCGATCAGTGCGGTGTTGTTAGCATCTGCAAGCCCGGCTAAAAAATTTTTGCTGCCTGCTTTACTCAACTCCGCCATCTGATCAAGAACGAACAAAATATCTTTGGCACGATTGAGCAATGTGCTCTGAAAACCAGCTCTGTCGTGGAATGTCGATTCAGTATGATCAATAGAAACTACCACATAACCTTTCGAAGCGAGATTTTCAGTGAGATAAGTAAGGATGAGCCTTGAACCGGGATATCCGTGCGATACGATAACTAACGGATATGGATATGCGGATAAATCAGGGACGGCATTGCGCAGCGCACGGCCCATAAAAGTGAACGGGATAAAAGGCCGCGTGGAATCATTATATAAACCCATTACCTGATCATAAGCAACCAATTCCTTTTTATCATCAGGGATTAATGCAGGATACCAAATTTCCACTTTCAAGTGGCGGTCGTATAATGGATCAACACCACCTTTTGATTTCAGGATATCAACCTGGTTCTCATGCACAAACTCAAGTGTGCGGACTCCAACTTTATATTCACCTCTTGATGAAAGTTCTGGTGCATCCGGCAATGCATCGCCATTAATAAATACATCTTTGCTTGCTTGTACCTGTGCATTAACATGAGAACTGGCAAAGAAAATGGAAGTGGACAATAAGATGACAAACAGCTTGGAAGAATAATTTTTCATTGTTGAATGTTTTTGTAAAGTGGCGGTTCAAATTTACGCAACTCAACTTAGAATGAATGAAAGTGTAAATTAGTAATGGCTCTTGCCGTTGTTGGTCGCCTGACCAACAACTATTAAACTGTCCTACTGAATTTTTGCTGTTAGTAAAGTTTTATAAGAACGACTGAAAAATGATTCTGGTTTATTGACGTATTATCGTGAAGAGTGATGTTGTTGGTCAGGCGACCAACAACGGCTGAATGCATAAATTAATAACGACTGCCGCACATTGCCCAATAGAATTCCAACTGTACAAGTTCCGACGTGAAGTCGGAATGCCGATTTAACATCGGCAAGATGCGACGCAAGAATGTTCAATAGTAGTAATGTCGCCGGGAACATAAAAAATATCCTCAAAATTTTAGTATAAGTAATTATCCTATTGAGTTTATAGACTAATATTTGATTAATAGAAATTTTGCAGTTAGATTTAGTATCAATTAAAACATGCAATTATGAACGCATTACAATCCCAATCCAGTAAAATAAAAATCAGGTATGCATTGCTGTTAGCTATCGCTTTGTTATTTATTTCCTTTAAAGGGCTTGCGCAATCAGCATCTTCAAAAGATTATTTTACTGTTGAAAATTATTACAAAGTAAAATGGGGCTTTGCAGATGAGTTTATCAGTTTATGGAAAACGAATCATTACCCTCTGCTAAAAAAAGCAATCGAGAAAGGTGATGTCATCAGCATTACTGCATCAAAGCCAAGATATCACAGCGGGGAAGATACGAGATGGGATTTTAGGGTGACACTTGTTTTTAAAAATGCAGCGGCAGCTTTCGACCCGGATCTTACTACTCCGTATAAAGCGCAATTATATCCTGATCTGGCAGCATTGGCAAAAGCGGAGCAACATCGTTTTGAACTTTTGTTAGCACATTGGGACATTGAAGTAGCTGGTGAGCCGCTTAACTGATCATCGCGGTTTCTTGTATATTGAAAATGCGCTTTAATGTACGAGCTTTCATCAACCAATTCTAAAATGTGGTCTGCACGAGCCGCCCAGATTTTCTGTCAGTTCATCTGTCATCAAATTCTTTTTCATCTGGACGATGACTGTGGTGCAACCCTAAGATTAATTGTATTCCTCTTTAATAATACCCAGATTCATTTACCACTAAAATGGTATTTTTTGCAATAACAGTCTTGTTATCTTTTCAGCAATTCTTCCCCTCTCTTGAAATGCTTCCTGCCCTGATTTTTTAATTTATTAAACCTTTCGTTATGACAAAACATCTATTCTTTATTAAAGGAGATTACTTTTTTTCAATTTCTTCAATTGACTATCCGTTTATTTATTTCGGGAAAAATATTTTCTCTGTTGGCACATGAAGTAATAATCTTCCATAGTTCATTTCAGTAAAATTCATTTTCAGGGATCTGAATTTTATTGCTCTCATTATTCTATTCCTAACTATTAATACACCTTAACTATGTTTATCTTAATTCAATCGACCAAAAAATTTCTTCTATTTGCATTTACATTCTTCTTCTCTTTTGCAAATATTTTTGCAGCCACTAAAACCTGGACAGGTTTAGCGAACGATGGCAATTGGTCAACTCCATTTAACTGGAGCAACGGTTCAGTTCCAAATTCTTTAGATGATGTTGTTTTAGATAACTCTTCAAAAAATGGAAGCTATGTAGTTACGTTGCCTAACAGTTCAGTTACTATTAAAACGGTTTCAATCTCTCCCAGCGCAGGCAATACTATTCAGTTAATATTGCCTTCGTCTAATACGTTGTCACCTGCATTTTCAGCAACAGGCCCGGGATATGGGCTTACGATTAATAATGGTGGCATTTTCAAAAATTCTTCTGGCGCATCCAATATGACTACGGTTAATATTGCTGATTCAATTCGCATTAATAATGGTGGAAGATTTATTCATAATACACAACGGTCACACACCGCTAATGTTACCGTTTTATCAAAAATGCCCGGGACTGAAAATGGCAGTTTTGAATTTGATGTTCCGGGAACACAAAGCTATTCGGTATCCATTAGTGGCCGAACTTATGGCAATCTTATTTTTAGCGCTACTGCAGCTGGAGGAGGCAGAAATTATTTTTGTACTGGAAGCAATACATTAACTGTTAATGGCAATTTGCAAATAAATGCAGGGGTGAATTTTAATATGCAGTTGGGAGGAATGAATGGGAATATTATTGTCAAAGAGAACTATGTGCAGAATGGTGGCACGCTTAATCTTGCAAGTGATGATGGAAATTCAACGCTGCTGAAAATTGCGGGCGATGTCACTCAAGCTTCCATGTCTTTGCTAACAGAGACCAATTCAGGAACTCGAGCTATTGAATTGAATGGTTCATCACAACAAAATATTTCAATGCATGGAAGTATTTCAAACAATTTAATTTTTAGGATGAACAATGCCGCAGGCGCGGTTTTGCAAACGCCATTGTCATTGCCTTATAAATTAGAATTAGTGAAGGGGAATATCATAACTTCATCAAGCAACATCTTGACACTTCAGCCTGGAGCAACTATTTCTGCAGATAGTACAATTGCAAATGGCAGTTTTATTATTGGCCCTTTGCGCAAAGAAGGATTATCTGCAACAGATCATTTTTTATTTCCTGTTGGGAAAACAAATGAATTTCGCTGGCTTGAATTAAAAAATGCAACAGGAAATTTTAATGTTGAATATATTGCGGGCAATGCAAGAGACTTAAGCAGCTCGTACGGTTCTGGTATCGATCATATTTCTTCTCACGGTTATTGGACAATTGAACCAGATGCAACCCCTTCGCCATCGGCTAAAATAGAATTGTCTTTCGCTAATGCAAGCGGCAGTGGTGTAACGGATATGGCTACCCTAAGAGCATCTCAGCTATCATCCGGTATGTGGATTGACCTGAGTAATATTGCAACAACCGGAACTCCGGGCGCAGCAGGTTCCGTTGTAAGCAATCCTGTCACTGGATTTACTTCAACAGCAAAAAACTTTGTGCTGGCAAGCAGCGTGTCTGATCAAAATCCGTTGCCAATTATTTTAACTTCTTTTGCTGCAACCAGCATTAACGATGAGATTAAATTGAATTGGGATGTTGCCTCAGCAGATGATATTGATTATTTTGAAATCTGGTCTGCAGATGATAACAATAACTTTGAAAAGATTGAAAGCGTGCAGGCAGCATCAGGCGAAACTAAATATCAATTTATTGATAAACGAAAAGTGAATGGAGTTCGATATTATAAACTCCGTATAGTTGAAAAAGATGGCGATCCTTTTTTCAGTAAAATTATTTCAGTAAAAAGTGGAGATAATATTTTCAAGATTCTTTCCATTGCGCCTTCTCCGACATATGATAATGCAACAGTTTCTGTTTATACAAATGAAAGAACTCAATTGCAATTTATAATTACAGGTATTGATGGGAAAATTATTAAGAAAAGGATTTTTGATGCTGAGCAAGGCAAGAATATAATCCCATGTAATTTTTCAGGATTAGCATCTGGCTCTTATGTATTATCATGTTTTGACAGCAAGGGAAACGTTGGTGTTATAAGGTTTGTGAAGTTGTGATGCTTGACCGCGAAGGCGCAAAGATTATCCTCGTGAAACTTTGCGCCTTTGCGTCTTCGCGGTTAATCTGTTTCTTTTACAATTTCAACTTCTTCACCAAATCTTCAATCTTTTTTTTGTATTCTTTCAACTCTTCTTTTTCCTGATTAATAAAACTATTTGCCGATAATTTTCCAATCACAACATCCATTTCGCCAATGCTTTCATACACCATTTTTCTAAATGGATTTGCATAATCTTTGGAGCGTGCATCATGAATATTCTTCACCATCCATTCTTTTGTTGCAACGCTTTGAAGCAATAGTTTTTTTATTGTTGCTTTATTGGCTTTTTTGATTTCGATATTATGTATTTCATTTAATGCTGCGAGAGAATGATACAATTTATCAATAGTATAATTTTCTCCTTGCGTTTTATAAAACTCATGTATCTGTTCCCAGTTTTTTATTTTTTCCGAATGAATTTCATTGATCAGTTTTTTTAATTCTTCCTCCTTGATTAATTGTCCGCCAACATTCGTCCATTGTGCTAATTTATTTTTAGCTGGTAAACTCTTTATCACCTCATCTAAACTTTTCGCTTCTTTGGATTCAATAAATTGAACAAGCTGCACGCTTGCATGATACATCACCATTTCTTTAAAAATATTATATGCCTGCGAAACTTTTATCAGTTTTGTTTTGCGTTTGCTGTTCTCAAAAACACCAGGCGATATTCCCAATTCATCGATATTTTTTTTTGATGATAACAATTTCTTTCCGGCATATTTTTCGATTAGCTTAATCGCTGTGATTATTTCATTTATGCTGTCGGGCGCGAGAAAATCATATTCTATTAATTGCGGTTTGTCTTTTCTTTTATCACGGTCAACATATTTCCACGAGTTGCGCGCAAGTGCGTACATGTTGTATAAAAACCAATATGCAGGCATCACCATCAACTCATCTTTGCTCACATTATTGCTCACCAATGAAAAGGGGATCGGGATATTTAATTCTGACGGATAATCATTTTTTGCGACAATAATGAATGATGCAAATTTTGAATTGTGTTTTAAGCTCACGCACAGACCGGGCCAAAACCCGCGACCGGCAATGATCTCGCCATCAGCGCTTCGCGAGTTGTGATTTGATCCGATGGTAGCGCCTGCGGCCATATTGCTTTGCCCCATCACCAATGCTGCGCATAAAAAAGAATTATTATGATGCTGCTCATGCGCAGGAAAAATCAGCGTATTCAAAACTTCGCAACAAGAAATAGTTGAGTTGTTGCCGAGATATGAATTGATCAGCCTCGCCCCATATTTTAGTTGAGAGTTAGAAGCCATGATGAAGCGAACGGCCTTCACTCCATAAAAAACGCGGCAGCCGTGATCAATGATGCCGTTCACCATCTCACAGCCTTCGCCAATCTGTGTTTTGCTTTCGCCCGAAGAATTGATGGTGAGGTTCTTCAATTTATTCGCGCCTTTAAGATATGCATCGCTGCCGATCATTGTGTCTTTGATGATCGCGCAATTTTTTATAACTGTCCTGTCGCCAATCTTTCCATAAGCACCTCTGTGGCGATCAAATTTTTTTTCAGTGAACGCTGCGAATTTTTTTTGCAGAGGATCGTCATCCCGAAAACTGCTCCACAAAAAAGCATCTCCGGGGAGCATGCCGTCGAAGGGCATCACGCCTCGCCCGCCATTCTCATTGCGCACTTCCAGCCAGATGCGCCTGGATTCCGGCTCTCCTTGTTTTAAAATGCCATTGCCAAATTTTGCATTGTCGGTTGTCGCGAGCTCGTTCACGTTCACGATGATCACATCGTTGCCGACAATATAATGAGAAAGATAATTTACATTATCGACCGACACATTATCGCCGAAATCGGAGCTGATGATGGTGCTGTTATACAAGCCCACCGGGCATCGCAGGTTATGGAACTCTAAATAAAATGGTTCTAATTTACCAATTCTAACAAGCCCAAAAAATTTACAATTCACAACAAGGTCAGGACTGAAAGAATCAGAGACAAGAATTTTATTCCAGTTGTCGGAAGTGTTGCGGTTGCGCACAAGTGTTTCAATTTCATGCGCTGTGAGATTGCGGTAATGTATGCCGTTTTTATTTTGCTGGTTGCGCAGATAATATTCATCCTTTCCTTTCGGCAGATATTTCGCCTCTATAAAATGATAGCCCAAAGAATCGATCGGGCTTTTATTGATTTGGTTCATGCTTCTGGTTAATACTCTGGAAAGTTAAATTATATTTGTTTTAATAGTAAATTGGTTTGGTATGAATTCTAAAATTAAAATTGCTGCAACCGAAGCTTTACAAAAACTTCAACACTCAAACAAAGAATTTATATCTCTGTTCAATCACGGCACTTTGGAAGTTGAGATTTATAAGCCCGATAAAATTGACAATCAAAAACCGCACGATAAAGATGAAGTGTATGTGGTGATTTCAGGTAGCGGAAATTTTTATTGTAATGGACAAACAGTTTCATTCACGCATGGTGATTTTTTATTTGTTCCTGCTCATGCTGAACATCGCTTTTTAAATTTCACTAATGATTTTTCAATATGGGTATTTTTTTATGGCAAGAAAGGTGGTGAAGCTGATCTTTAAAAATCAAACCAAACTTTGAAAGTTTTCACGATGGATAATTATTTTTTAGCAGCCTTAATAAAACCGCCAATGTTTTGTTACAGATAAATGATATTTTTACAGAACGCTTAATCGGGATTAAATGCCTTCAAAACAAATACTCAGGATTACAATTATCATTCTCATCATTCTTGCAAACATTGGCTGCGACCAGGTTTCTAAAAAAATCGTCAGGCGTCGGATAAGTGAAAATGAAACGATAGAGGTATTTCGCAATCATCTTATTGTTATGCGTGTGGAGAATTCCGGCGCGTTCCTCAGTTTCGGGGATTCATTATCAAAATCGGTGAAAAATATTTTGTTATCAGTGCTTCCATTAATCGCACTGACATTCGGATCAATCTATATTCTCACAAAACAAAATATTCCCCCGCTTTCACTAATGGCAATCTGTTTTATTATCGGCGGTGGGATAGGAAATATTTTCGACAGGATTGCTTATGGATCAGTGACAGATTTCCTGTATGTCCACTTCGGGATTTTTCAGACCGGCATTTTTAATATGGCAGATCTTTCCATCATTACAGGTGCGATTATTATTTTGCTTCAATCATTATATAGAAGAATGCGAGTGCAATAAAAATCAGGTTTGCTCCAACTCGGAATTCACCTGCTGATGTTGGCATCCTCGCATGTATCTTTAATTCACGAAGCTTTCTATTTAAATAGTAGTAGGCGAGCCCAGCACTATGGATAGACTACAAAAATCTGCCATCTTTATTTTTTCGATTATAAATAAAACGTCAATCAGTTGGGTGCTGATGAAGTGGATGCTCAGTTATTACAAAAATCAAATAGTTTTTGCAGATCGCTTTGCTTATTAAAATTTGGCTTATTCAATTTTAAATAGCCTTCAATGCTCTGTTTGTTTTTTTCAAATAAGTTAAGAAAATTTGATTTTGATGCAACAACCAGATCTCCATTGTTCTTTGTAAGAAAATATGATGATTCCAGCACCACATCTAAATCTTCATTTAGGATTAGTAGTTTTGTATCATTTTGATCCCTCAACGTTGCGTAACTATCAATACTTGTTCCGTGCGAAGGGATGCCCATCGCTCCGATCTTTACCGGCTCATACTTGACACTTCGTGAAACCATCAGTTTAACTGAGCCATACTCGTCTAATATTTCGAAATAGCCATTCTTATAAAAAAAAGATTTATTGTTCAATCTAATGGAATCAATTTCTGAAGGGTTGGCAATGTTTAGGGTGTCACCATGTGCGTTAATAAACTGCATTTGGCATAAAAGCATATTAAAATTCATTTTGGACTTCAACTGCCCGCCGTCTTTTATTCTTGCTGTACCATCAGTAAATGAAGGGAAAAGATAATAAGCATAGTCAAACCAGTTTTCGCCTGCCTTAATAGTTCTTTTTTCGTACGTCTGTGCTGTTAATGATAAGGTTTGTAGCCCTAAAACTGCGAGGATAAAAAAGTGATATTTTTTCATAATTTTTATTTAGCTAAAGTTAAACAAAAATACGGTAATGCACATCAGTCAGTTTCGTTTTCTAGAACTGCTTTCCTTTTTCTGAGGCGGCTTCCACCTTAAATTTCATATTAGATTAAACAAGTGAAAATTTTAAAACTGCTCCTGTAGATGTTGGCGTCTGGCAGCTTGATTCTCACAATCATAGCTTGAATCTATTCCACTGTGACACTCTTCGCCAAATTGCGCGGTTTATCTACATCGCAACCTTTTGCAACGCCAATGTGATAGGCGAATAATTGTAATGGTATCACGCTTAATAATGGTGCAACTAATTCATCTGCTTCCGGAACAATCATAATATCATCAGCCATGTTTGGAATTGCATCATCGCCTTCGCTGATCACTGCGATTACTTTCCCTTTGCGTGCTTTTATTTCTTGTATGTTGCTGATTATTTTTTCATGATAAGAATCTTTCGTTGCAACAAACACAACTGGCAATTCATCATCCACCAATGCGATTGGGCCGTGTTTCATTTCAGCAGCAGGATAACCTTCTGCGTGGATGTATGAAATTTCTTTTAGCTTCAATGCGCCTTCTAATGCAACGGGGAAATTATACCCACGGCCGAGGTAAAGTGCATCTTTTGAATCTTTATATTTTTCAGCAAGCCTTTCAATATGCTCATTTAATAATAATACTTCTTTTACTTTTTCAGGGATATTGTGAAGCTCATTAACTAAATGCACATAGCGTTCCTCGGTGATTGTGTTTTTCTCTTTCGCGATTTTCAGTGCGATCATTGTCAGCACTGCTAATTGCGCAGTGAATGCTTTTGTGCTTGCAACGCCAATCTCAGGACCAGCGTGTGTGTATGCGCCTGCATTCGATATGCGCGCAATGGAAGAGCCAACCACGTTCACCACGCCGAAAATAAAAGCGCCTTGTTCTTTTGCTTTTTCAATGGCAACAATGGTGTCTGCTGTTTCGCCGCTTTGAGAAATAGCAAAGATCACATCGCCTTTGTGGATGACAGGATTTCGATAACGAAATTCTGATGCATATTCTACTTCGACAGGAATTCGACACAGTTCTTCAAAAACATATTCTGCTATCAAGCCTGCATGCCAGCTTGTGCCGCAGGCAACCATAATAATTCGTTTTGCATTTTTTATATGCTCAATATTATTTTGAACACCGGCCATTGTGATTGTTGCGTTACTAACGTCTAAGCGCCCACGTAAACAATCGAAGATGGTATCAGGCTGTTCAAAAATTTCTTTCAGCATGAAATGATCGTAGCCACCTTTTTCAATTGCCGCTAATTCAAGATCTAATTTTTGAATGAACGGCGTTATCTTTTCATTGCCGAGATTTTTGAGGACAAGTTCATCAGGTTTTAAAATGGCAAGCTCATAATCGTTCACGTACACTACTTCTTTTGTGTATTCAATAATTGGAGATGCATCCGATGCAAGAAAATGTTCGCCTTTTCCAACACCGATTACTAATGGAGATCCTTTTCTCGCGGCGATGATTGTATCCGGATTATCCTGATCAAGCAGCACAATCACATAAGCTCCAACAACTCTCTTTAATGCGATGCGCACTGCTTCTTCCAAACCGCACTGATTATTTTTTTGAATGTCCTCAATAAAATTTAATAATACTTCAGTGTCTGTATCGCTTTTAAAAACATAACCTTTTTTCTGCAGCTCATTTTTCAGTTGTGCATAATTTTCAATAATGCCATTGTGGATCATTGCCAGTTTTCCATTTGCAGATTGATGTGGATGGGCGTTGCGGTCGCTCGGTTCACCGTGAGTTGCCCAGCGTGTGTGACCAATGCCAGCATGTGCATGAAGATCTTTTCCGATAAGACTTTCCTCAAGCTCGGCTACTTTTCCTTTTTTCTTATATACTTTCAATCCATCGTTCAGCAAAGCAACACCGGCGCTGTCGTAACCGCGATATTCAAGCCGCTTTAGTCCTTTTAAAATAATCGGGTAGGCTTCTCTCGGGCCAATGTAGGCAACAATTCCGCACATAGATTTTAATTTACAAATGAATCGATATTATCAAAAATAATTCAGCAAAGGTAAGTAAGGCATTGGTCACAGAGAGCCGCAGAGTTTTTTGAGAGAGTCGCAGTGGAGTCTGACAGTTTGAAACCATCTGACTCTTTTAGCGGCTTCGCGCCTTTGCGAGAACTTCTTCACGAACTAACGTTAATGTGTAACCTGAGTTTATTTAGCGTTCAATAGAATTCCAACTGTACAAGTGTGCGACGCAACGATGCTAAATAGTAGCAATGCTGCTCAGGACATAAATATTAAAAACATTAATTAAAGTATGCTGTAAAAAAAAGCGCTCTTGTACAGAAGAGCGCTTTTAATATTAATTGTGTGTTTATATTATTGTTGTTTTTTCCAATAGCCATCAATCCAGATCCAACCTTCATCGGTGTGTTTCCAATGCGGCTCAACCCATTTTCTTCCTTGTGCATCCGTTGTTGGCCCAGGTGTTGGTTTCTGCGAATAAATTGTATCGTTATTATAATAGCTGCTATTACCACTGTTGCCATTTTCATGATAAGAATTTTCAGGCTGTGGAGAAGGAGTGTCGTTATTATTATTACTTCTCGATTGCGGAGGCGTTGAATCATCATAATATCCAGAGTCAGGATAATAAGAATTACCATAGCCATAAGGATAATTGTAATAAGGGCTGTAATACGGATAGCCGTAATAATAGGGATAACCAAAACCAAATCCGAGGCCAAAGCTGAAATACGGCCAACCATAATAACCGCGGTAACCACCGTAATATCCATAACCTCCACGATAGCCACCATAATATCCATAACCACCGCGATAACCTGCAACACCGCGATATCCCGCAACGCCACGATAGCCGGCAACACCAGCACTACGATAGCCAGCAACGCTAGCACCACGATAACCTGAAACACTGCGAGCGCCGCTGACTGATCCACGAGAAACGCTTCCGCCTCGGAAACCTCCGCCACCTCTCGAACCGCCACCGCCGCCTCTGCCACCGCGCTGCGCAAAACTGGTTGAAGCAATCAACAATACCATCGTAAACAAAACTGCAATCTTTTTCATGCTTTCATTTTTTTAGAGTAGTGATCTCATCATAATAAAATATGTTCACTATAAAATTACACATTTATTATTATGAAAAAGAATTGCGGCAGTTAATTACAAGCCTTTAACAATAGTTAAAATTTATTATTTCAGATAGGTTTCAAACAATTTATATATGCGTTTGTATTCATCTGTCCAACTGCTTGGCTCCACAAAACCATGATCTTCCATCGGATACACAGCAAGTTCCCAGTCGTCTTTCCCTAATTCAATCAATCTTTGCGACAAGCGCACGATATCCTGAAAGTGAACATTCTCATCAACCATTCCATGAAGCATAAGAAGATGGCCTTTCAATCCATCCGCAAAATAAATTGGAGAGCTTTGTTTGTATGCGATGCTGTCTGTGAATGGCTCGTTTAAAATATCTGAAGTGTATCCGTGATTATAATGCGCCCAATCAGTTACGCTTCGAAGACCAGCGCCTGCAGCAAAAACATCAGGCTGCGTGAACATCGCCATCAACGTTATGAAACCTCCATAAGATCCGCCATACAAACCAATATGTTTTGAATTTACTCCCAATTTCTCGACCATATATTTTGCAGCATCAACCTGATCATCCAAATCTTTTCCACCCATGTGCCGATAGATTGCAGTGCGCCAATCGCGGCCGTAACCTGCGCTGCCGCGATAATCAATATCCATAACAGTGTATCCATTATCGGCCAGCATATTGTTGAACATATATTCGCGAAAATAATGGCTCCACCACTTGTGCGCATTTTGCAGATAGCCGGCACCGTGAACAAAAATAACTCCGGCCTTTGCAGCATTAGGCGTTGCAGGCCTGAACAATCTTGCATACACTTGCGCTCCATCCCTCGCGGTGAATGTTATTAGTTCAGGATCTCTCCATGCGTACGATTGAAATTCTTTGCTCGCAGCAAGCGAAGTGATCTGCGTTATTTTTCCGCCGGGCTTATTTTCCTGCACATACAATTCCCACGGTTTGTTGCTGTAAGAATAAATAATCGCGATTTGTTTTTCATCAGGAGAAACCACCACCTGATTTGCGCCGGTCATTGTCGTGATTCTTTCTGCCTTACTACCGGTGATGGGTAACCGATAATATTGTTGCTCGCCCGGATGTACTTCATTGGTGATGATGTAGAAATATTTTTTATCAGTTGAAAGCTGCGCCTGCAACACTTCATACTTGCCGCTTGTTAATGCAGTTTTTTGACCGCTTGCAACATCCACTTTATATAAGTGTGAGTAACCGGTTTCTTCGCTTTGATACCAGAAATTATTTTCGTCAATCCAACCTGTGCTGCCTCCAAAACCAAAGCCAATGCCAGGTCCGCCGATCCACGCTTCGTCGCGCTGGCGACTTAGCAATTTTAATTTTCCTGTAGCAGCATCTAACAACATCAGCCAACGATCTTTGTGATCCTGCGAATTGATGTCAACTACTGCATGCGTTCCTTTCGGGCTCCATTCAGGGCCACCGATGGTAACTTCGCGGCCAGCAGGTTTCTTTTTTGCAGTATCTTTTGTTGGATAATATTTTGCATAATCAGGCAAATCAGTAATGCCTGGGATCTGATCAGGTTTTACCTGGATCACAGTATCACTTTCAGTATCGAAAACAAAAAATTCACTGCTGCTTTCTGGTGCACCAACTTTTGTTCTGCCAGCGATGTCTTCTGTAAAACCACTCTGTGTTACATAACTAGGCACGATTGTATTCTTCGCACCTGTAGCAGGCTTAAACAATCGATATGTAATAAATCTTCCATCAGGGCTGATCACAACATTATTCAGGATTTTATCTTCAATATAAATTGATTTTATTTCTTTTGGTTTTGGTAATAATTTATTCATCGAGTCGGTGAGATCTTTTTTCTCTTTCCTGCTTCTCAACACATCGAAATTTTGCAATTGATCATTTTGCAACCATTTTTCCTGAGCATTAAGCGTTTCTTTTTTCTCATCCTTTGTTTGCTGTGGCCGCCTGCGACCCGCTGCTGGCCTTGATTCCGGCTGAGCAGGTGCTGCGCCTTTCTGAAAATTTGTGAGTTGCGTTGTTAAGCCGCTTGCAATATCCCATGCATATAAATTCTGGTTGCGCGTGTAAACAATTTTTGTTTCATTAAAAGAGAACACAGGATTGCTTTCGTAATCTGATGTTTGCGTGATTCTTCTTTGCTTGCCTGTTTTTGTATCTGTCAGAAAAATGTCCCCATCCTTGCTGAATGTGTAAGCAGTTCTACTGATATTATAGGTGATACTATTAGCGTCAATAACTGATTGAAGAAAACTCGCGGATGTTTTTTGCGGAACGGTATTATCTTTTGTGATATAGTACACAGAGTCGCTGATTGTTTTTTCCGGGTTCCAGCTAAAGAACAGATATCTTGAATCGCTGCTCCAGTAAGGGCTTGAAGGAGAAGTGCCGATCCATTTTTCATCGCGCATAATTTTCTGCACTGTTAACGGCGATAAACTATTTTGCGAAAAAATGTTTTTTGAAAAAATGAGAAGAAGAACGAAAAGATAATTTTTCATGTGCTGTTACTGTTTTGGTAAGAAGATTCTTTTGATGTTATAAAGATAGGCGATTTGGCTTGCAGCATAAACAGAAGAAAACCTTGGGATAAAATATTCTTTAATATGAGGATGAATATTTGGGTCAAGATATAATTTATTAAAGCGACTAACGCAAATGCACAACCGAAAATAATCCCTGGAAAACCCAAATCGGCTAAGGTTTAGATATGCACAGTTTATGCACAATCATCGAAACCTGTTTTTGATTGAAAATATGTAAGTAGCTTTGTATCAATCTGAATCCAATAAAAATGAAGGAAATATTAGTTGTCGTATTCTTATTGTCTCTTTATTTTTTTGTTTCTTATTTAGTTTACGCTCAGTTACTAAAGGCGAGAAGCCTTTTCTTCGTATTCATATCTATTGCTTATTTGCTGTTCACTTATTGTTTTCAATTCATCATTTTTCGCTTTGATAGCTATGTCATGTATTCTCATTCCTCAGATGAATCGGGTCGTATTAATGAATTTATCATCGGAGTTTTCTTCATATGCATTCTGACGGCATTCATTAATATTATCGCTGCTATGGCCGGCAAAGAAAACAAAAGAAAGAAAAATGCAATTAAGGATAATAATCATGCACCTGCCTGATAAGGATTATTATTTCTTAATATCATCTTCCTTGTAATAAAAAAATCTCTTCAAAAATATTACTGCTCTTCAAAACTTAGCTGGCTATTTCTTTCGTATTTTAATATATGAAATCAATCATCGTTCTTGCTCTGATTACATTCTTTGCAATACCTGCATTTTCGCAAATTAATTTACAGCAATTCAATACTGAAAGAACAGATATTACCAGAACCAGTATGCTTGTATTAGGTTCCTGGGGAACTGCGAATATTATTGTTGGTGCAATCGGGCAATCTTCTTCCAATAGCGAAACGAAATATTTTCATCAGATGAACCTGATTTGGGGCACAGTTAATTTTGCTATTGCAGCGCCAACATATTTTAGTTTGAATAGAAAAAGCCAAAATCTCTCTCTGGCAGAATCTGTGAAGCAACAATCGATTATTGAAAAAACATTTTTGTTTAATGCCGGGCTTGACCTTGTTTACATGACAAGCGGATTGTATTGCCTTGAGAAAGGAAATGATGATTCAAAGCATGATTTGTACAAAGGTTATGGCAAAAGCTTGCTTGTTCAGGGCGGTGGTTTATTATTGTTTGATATAATAATGTATCTCACCAATATTCATCACGGAAAAAAGTTATACAAAATTTTGAGCAGCGTTCAGGTTTCGGGAAATAGTATTGGGCTTGTGTGGAAATTATGAAACACCCGATTAATTTGCTTATTGATTTTTTTCTACAGAAATAATTTTGCCTGCTGTATCGATTACCGAGGTAACATTATTAATAGCTTTTGCTCCGAGACTGTCTAACGATATGTATTTGCAAACGACACGCATTTTATATACGTTTTCAGGTTGATAGCTTGTTTCCTCATTTTTAAAACTATCAGGATTTTTGAGAGAGGCTTGAAGATATTTTTTTAGCGGCTTGCATGATCCGTCTGTTGTATCAATAAATTTGGCTACCCATTGCTCCTGGAAATTGCCTAATTTTTTTCCTTTAGCCATCATGGCATCTTCCAAAGAAGCCGACTGGAGCGGCTTTGCGGGATTATATTGATAAATCCCAACCATATTAATATTGTCGTAGCCATTCAGTTTATATTTCTTGTCAAAGTATGCTTCTGTGCCGCTTTTATCAGGATTGGTCACTGATATTAGTACAGCACTGTCTTTATAAATTACTTCTTTCACATCATATAATGAATCTGCTTTAATGTTTTTTGAAAGCGTAGCCGTATCAGCAACCTGGCCAGTTAATGCAACAACAACTTTTTCTTTTTGATTTTTGGAAATATAAATTTTCGCGAGAATGAGTCCTCCGAAAACAACGATGGCAACAAGTATGATGAGAAAGGCTTTGATACGATCTGTTTTAGAAATCCAAAGTACGAAATCCTTGCCAAAAAAATGCAGGTCACAGAGATGCACAGAGATAAACAGAGTTTCGCAGAGATATGTTTGATTTAATTGAAAATACTTAATGAAAATGAGATGGTAAGCATCTCTGCGGTTCTCTCAAAAATGCTCTGTGGTTCTCTGTGGCCAAAATCTTATTCTTCTTTTAAATGCAATAGAATTAAAACTAAAACCAGAAAGCTTACAATTCGTTCAGCACTGTTCAATCCATTCCACATTTTGCTTTGCCACATCGCAAACCATTCTCCGCCCACTACTTCAAATCCTAAAAACCAAACAACTATCCCGATAATAATGCCTACAACAGCCCAATTTTTCGATGTATGAAAAGATTGAGCGCTGGATTTTAAATTTTTAAACATCAACCAACTTCCTTTGATGCAACAAAATGCCATCATAGTTTCCATTGCGATAATGAAAATATATCCCGCATGAAAAAG
>Ga0207057_1088_pt1 | contig 23517 bp, 21 predicted proteins | sample Alteio_BWMinCont_33_FD_153265 | JGI IMG/M metagenome (GOLD analysis project Ga0207057, IMG submission 153265) | Enriched cells from forest soil in Barre Woods Harvard Forest LTER site, Petersham, Massachusetts, United States -... | ecosystem: Environmental > Terrestrial > Soil > Temperate forest >... | reverse complement strand
CCAAAGCTTCCGATGCTAATTGTTTTCTTTCCTTCTCAGAACTGCTTCTGTAAAGCAAAGGCAATTCCACATTGTCCAGCACTTTCAAATCATTAATGAGATGATAGCTTTGAAAAATAAACCCTAATTTTTTATTCCTGAATTGCGCCAACTGCTTATCAGAAAGATGATCCAATTTTTGTTCATCAATTTTCAGATCGCCTTTTGTTGGCGCATCCAGCAAGCCCATAATATTTAATAAAGTGCTCTTGCCGCAACCGCTCGGTCCCATAATGGAAAGAAATTCTCCTTTCTCAATATCAAGGCTGATGCTGCTTAATGCAAGCGTCTCAATCGTGTCTGTGCGATATACTTTTTGGATGTTCTGTAAACGGATCATATTAATTTATTTTTAAATTTTAATTTTCATTTATGATCCACGGGTTGAAACCCGTGGCAAGTCAAAGATTTATGATGATTCCACATTCACGATTCACCATTGACCATTCACCTATAAACTATCTTCTCATTCTTCTCAAAATCATACAACGACAAATAACGCAATTGATAATACGCACTCCAAAAATCACGCAACGCAGAAATATAATCTCTTTTTGCCTGATCTTTTTCCTGGAATGCAATGCTCAAATCCGTGATGCTCAAATTTCCAAGAACATATCTGTCTTTTGCGATCTGATATTTTTCGCTTGCTATACTATCGGCTTCCGCAGTAAGCACCAACTGGTCTTTCATCATGTCGAATAAAGTAACCTGCGTAACAATCTGCTGAATAAAAATTTGTTTGTCTTGCTCAACAGTATATTCGGTTAGTTGCTGATTTGCCTGCGCAGTTCTTATTCTTGCTTTTGCCCTGCCCCAATCAAGTATAGGGATAACAAAACTCATTTGCACCAATTGCTGATCTTGTGGGTTCTGATAAACATTTTCAACCGTTGCCGCGCTTTTTGAATAACCCAAATTTGCATTGAGCGTTGCGTTCAAACCATTGTCCCCTCTGGCTTTGGCCACATCTCTTTTTGCTTCTGCCATGCGGCGTGTAAAAGCAATCGCATCGGAGCGATTTGCATAAGCTTCTGATAATACCTTTTCTGTTTCAACACTCATATTGATTGTTGCAGCAGGCAAATCGAGTGAGATTTTGTCAGTGCTTGATAGGCCGGTATAAGAACGCAGGTTCAATGTGGCAATTTCCATATCGCGTTTTGCCATGCCCACTGCTTTCTTCGCTTTTAGTTGTTCCAGTTGCAATTGCAATATTTCATTTTTTGAAATTTTTCCAAGTTCTAATTTCTCATTTGCAATCCGCTGGATATTTTCCGTATTGCTCAAATTAGTTTCTGCTATCTGAAGATTAACCTGCGCCAGCAACAAATCAAAAAAATATCCTGTCACGGTGATGGACACCTGTTCCATAGATTCGATATAAGCCTGCTTGCTTTCATTAAATTTCAGCGGCTCAATTTTATTATCCCATTTCAATGCATTGTATTGCCATAACGGTTGCGTATAACCGATTCCGTAAGGCAATGCATTGTATAAAATATTTTTCTGATCGAAATCATCATATCGCTGCAGTTGTGTGGTTCCGTAAATCGTTCCCCCGGTTGCAGCAATGCTCTGGCTGAAAGAAAGATTCAACGATGAATTATCATAATGAACAGGCTGGAATAATATAGTGCCGTTTGGTTGCACAACCTGATTAAAAGTTTTTGTGTAAGCTGGTAAAATTCCGTTTAACGATAATTGCGGTTGATAGTTGGAGCGATATGTTCTCCATTGCCAGTATTTTGTTTCCTTCGTTGTGATTGCTTGTTTTGATGCTATAGATTTTTCTTTAGCCATTTGAACAACTTGTTGCAAGGTTAATATAAGCGTATCATTTTTTTGCGCTAACATTTTGTTGCTTAATAAAAGAAAAATAAAAAAATATGCTCGTCTCATCGTAAATTCTAATTTCTAACTTTGGGTTTCTAACCGCGGAGACGGAGAGACGCGGAGAAAAAAATCCAACTCTGCGCCTTGGCGTCTCTGCGGTTATTTTTATTGAACAATAATCTCCTTTGCATTTTTATATTCACTCATATCCGATGTGATAATCACATCACCAGGTTGCACATTATCTTTAATCTCTACAAAATCAAAATTGGTCATGCCGATATGAACAGTCCTGCGTTCGGCTTTGCCATTATTCAAAACAAAAATATCCTGCGCAGATGAACCTTTGAAAGCCGCGCCATTCGCCACTCGCAGCACATCATCCTGCATTGAGGTAACAAGGAACACGTCCACTTTCATGTTCGGGCGAAACAATTTATTATTACGCTCATTCAATGCTATTTCAAATGAAACAATCCCGTTTTGCACAGAAGGATAAACATTCACTACTGTTCCTCGCATTTGCGTTTCATTAATGCGAATGATCGCTGTCATTCCATTATGCAATTGATCAATATAATTATCAGAAATACTTCCAACCACTTTAAAACTTCCGAGATCGGCTATGCGCGCAAGCGACTCTCCTTCTTTGATTGTTGAACCAATATTTTTATTCACCCATGTAACAACACCTGAGCGGCTCGCAACAATATTCGCAAGTTTCAATTTGCGCTCCAGTTCATGCTGATCGTTTTCCTGAATGTCCGCAGCAATCTCAGCTTCTTTCATTTCAACCTGCATGGTTTGCTGTTTGCTTTTTATTTCATTTTCCAATTGTTGCTTTTCCAACTTCGCTACTTTCAGATTCAGCTCCGCTTGTTCAACACTTTCTCTTGTTCCGCCACCTGCTTTTAATAAACGTTTCGCATTTTCTACATCCGCTTCAAGACTATTAATTCTTAGTTGCTTGATATCGTTGTTGGATTTGATATCATAGAAACTTTTATCCAGCTCGAGTTTTAATTTTTTTATATCGTTGCGTTTTGATTCTAATTGAAATTTTAATTTTTCATATTCAGTTTGCGAAGCTGATTTATCAAGTGTAAGAATAGATTCGCCTGCTTTTACTTTGCTGCCAGCATCCATAATCACTTTTTGAACAGAAGCATTGATTGGGCTTGTAATGGTTTCTTCAAATTCGGGCAGCACTTCTCCCGAAGCATTGATGGTGTTCTCAATATTTCCTTTTTCAACAACTGCAGTTGTGATAGCAGATTTTTTTATAGAAGATTTAAAAGAAAAACGTAACAGCCAAATGCCAACTAAGAAAACAACAATTGTCGCAAGTATATATACAACCGTTTTTTGTTTTCGTTTTACAATTACCTGTTCGGGAAGAGCCGTATCCATGATCCGCAGTTTGCAGAATAGATTTCAATCAGGATGCCAAACGCAAACGAAACTTCTTCAATTGATTAATGAAGTTTTGATTTTAAGAAATGTCCGAAATCGAACAGTTTGTTCGAAAATAGTGGTGCATCAATTAGACATTTTTCAACTTCAGAGATTTGTCATGCCGAGGCACGAGGCATCTCAGAGATTCCTCCTCCGTCGGAATGACAAATCCCTAATATTCATAATCCAAACTGATACACAACCTGCAAATGAAATGTCTGATCACCCGAACATTCTTTTCGTATATTTATCTCAGTTAATATTCACGTGAACAATTCTTCCATAATAGTTATCGGCAGTTCTAATACAGATATGGTTATTAAAACATCCAATCTGCCACAACCAGGTGAAACAATTCTCGGTGGAAATTTTTTTATGAACGCTGGTGGAAAAGGTGCTAATCAGGCAGTAGCTGCTGCGAAGCTCGGGGGCGCAGTAACTTTTTTCGCCAAGGTTGGCAATGATATTTTTGGAGAGCAAGCAAAAATTTTATTTGAGAAAGAAGGCATCAACACTTCATATATTTTGACCGATGAAAAATATCCATCAGGCGTTGCGCTTATTACAGTCGATGAAAAAGGGGAAAATTGTATTGTCGTTGCTCCCGGCGCTAACAATGAATTGACTGTTGATGATCTGCAACAACAAAAGAAAATTATTGAAAGCGCTTCGATAATATTAATGCAACTGGAAATTCCCTTAACAACAGTGGAATTTGTTGCAGGCATCGCATCGAAAGCAAAAATAAAAATGGTATTGAATCCCGCTCCTGCTTGTCAACTCAGTGATGAACTGCTTGAAAAAATAAATATCATCACGCCAAATCAAAAAGAAGCAGAAATGCTTACGGGAATAAAAGTGAGTGATAGAAAATCTGCCGAAGAAGCTGCATTGGCTCTATATAAAAAAGGAATTGAAACAGTAATCGTTACTTTAGGGTCAGAAGGTGCTTTGCTATTGGATGAAAATGAATTTAATTTTATTAATGCACCCATTGTAAAAGCAATTGATACAACTGCTGCTGGCGATGTGTTCAATGGAGCGTTGGTTGTTGCACTGTCAGAAGGAATGAAGATGAAAGATGCAGTGGCATTTGCTTGCAGAGCAGCATCCATTTCAGTAACAAAATTAGGAGCGCAAGCATCCGCGCCAACACGAAATGAAGTTGAAAATTTTATTTTTTGAATCGGAAAAATATTTCATTGCATATTTAATAAACAGCTCGCCAGTTATGAAAAAAATATATTTTTCTCTTTTATTATTTCTTGCAGCAAACATATTCGCTCAAAAAAATATTACACTTTCAAAAGACCAGTTGAAAGATAAGATAATGGGTGGATGGGCTGGACAAACAATCGGCGTTACGTTTGGTGGCCCTTATGAATTTAGATTCGAAGGGACATTTATCGGCGACTATCAACCCTTGCTTTGGTATGATGGATATCTTAAAAATACGATGCTCAATAACCCCGGGCTATATGATGATCTTTATATGGATCTCACTTTTGTAGATGTGTTTGAAAAATACGGATTGGATGCGCCCGTTGATTCATTTGCGAATGCTTTTGCAAATGCAGGTTACATGTTGTGGCATGCGAACCAAGCTGCACGCTACAATATTTTGCATGGTATCAAAGCGCCCAATAGCGGTTATTGGATGAATAATCCTCACGCTGATTGCATTGACTTTCAGATCGAATCTGATTTTGCCGGGTTGATGACACCCGGCATGCCCAACACTGCATCTGCTATCAGTGATAAAATCGGGCACATCATGAATTACGGTGATGGCTGGTATGGTGGTGTGTTTATCAGCACCATGTATTCGCTTGCATTTACATCAAACGATATTAATTATATTATTAGTGAAGCATTGAAAATGATTCCTCCGCAAAGCGAATTTTATCAATGCATAAATGATGTGATCAATTCTTACAAAAAATATCCAACAGACTGGAAACAAACATGGCTCGAAGTGCAAAGAAAATGGGCTGATGATATCGGCTGCCCTGAAGGTGTGTTTGCGCCTTTTGATATTGATGCAAAAGTGAATGCGGGCTATGTTGTGATGGGCTTATTATACGGTCAGGGTGATTTTACAAAAACGCTTGAAATAGCCACCCGTTGCGGGCAGGATGCAGATTGCAATCCTTCTTCAGCCGGAGGCATTTTAGGAGCGGTGCTTGGATATAACAAAATTCCCGCCTATTGGAAGATGGGATTGAAAGAAGCTGAAAGCGTCGATTTCAAATACACGACGATGAGCCTTAATGATGTTTACAGAATAGGTTTGAAACATGCTTTGCAAGTGATTGAAAAAAATGGTGGCCAAATTAACGGTGATAAAATAACAATCAAAACGCAGCAACCTGTTACGGTAAAATTTGAAAAAAGTTTTTCAGGTTTATATCCTGTAGCAAAATCTGATGTGAAATGGTCAGATAATAAAGATGAAATCAGTTTTGATTTTGAAGGAACCGGTTTTGTTTTAAAAGGTGAAACAGCAAAATGGAATAGTTCGGCAGCATATGTTTTTAATACAGAATTATATGTAGATGATAAACTGATTGAGTCGCCACAGCTTCCTTGCAATTATACCACCAGGCGATATGAGCTTTGCTGGAAATATGATTTACAAAAAGGAAAACATAAAGTGAGGTTGAAAATTTTAAACCCATCAAAAGAAAATGAAATAAACACTGATCAGGCAATTATTTATTCTGATAAACCTGTAAATGGGATTTTGTTTAATGATGCCGCAGCAAAAAAAAAGTGAGATAAGATGGAATAATTGCAAATGCAGTTCAGACTGGGCATGGTCATTTCGAATCCGGTGGAGAACAATGGCTTCAAATTAAAAAATGACAAGATGAGAAATCTGCATCATTATTGGCGGCTTGAGATTTCTCATCCCGCGCAGTCATATACGATTTCACGAGGACTTGAAGCGGGATTCGAAATGACGAGCTTCGGGATTTGGTTCAAGATTATTCTATCTCATCTAAAAAAATAATAAAAATTATTTTAGCAGACTGCTTCGAAATATAAACACCAAAACGATTGCCATATGTTCATCATCCAAAATTATTCCGTCGCGATTTTATTTTGCATCACCACTATGTTGTGCTGGGGATCATGGGCCAACACGCAAAAGCTTGCAGAAAAAACCTGGCGGTTCGAATTGTTTTATTGGGATTATGTGATTGGCATTTTATTCTTCTCTCTCGTGAGCGCATTTACATTGGGAAGCATTGGAGAACAAGGAAGAAGTTTTTTGGATGATTTAAAACAAGCGAGCAGTTCAAATATTGGTAGCGCTTTTTTGGGCGGAATTATTTTCAATGCAGCAAATATTCTTTTTGGCGCCGCGATTGCAATCGCAGGAATGTCCGTTGCATTTCCTGTGGGAATTGGTCTTGCATTGGTGCTTGGTGTTTTGGTAAATTACTTTGGTGCAGAAAAAGGAAATCCGTTTTTATTATTTATTGGAGTAACTCTTGTTGCAATTGCAATTATCATTAATGCGATTGCATATAAAAAAAGCAGCAGAGGAAATCAAAAAGTTTCTTCGAAAGGAATTCTTGTTTCATTGCTTGCCGGATTATTAATGTCATTCTTTTATCGGTTCATTGCATCATCTATGGATCTTGAAAATTTTGAGCATCCTGCAATTGGCAAGATGACACCTTATACTGCAGTGTTCATTTTTTCCGTAGGGATTTTCGTGAGCAATTTTCTTTTTAATACAATACTGATGGAGAAACCTTTGCAGGGAACGCCAACTAATTATGCTGCATATTTTAGCGGAAAATTTTCAACGCACATGGTTGGCATTTTCGGCGGACTGATCTGGGGAATGGGCAATTCGTTTAATCTGATTGCTGCGGGCAAAGCCGGACCTGCAATTTCTTATGGCTTAGGACAAGGCGCAACATTAGTAGCTGCGCTGTGGGGCGTATTTATCTGGAAAGAATTTAAAAATGCGCCGAAAGGAACGAGCAATTTAATTGCTGCGATGTTTTTATTTTTCATTGTTGGATTGGGTTGTTTGATTTATGCAGGCACATAAAATATTTCTTTCTTCTATCTTATCGTTTTAGAATATTCGCGAAGCAATTCTTTTTCTTTTTTGCTCAAACTGCTCATTCCTTTTTTATTTATTTTATCAAGAATTTTATCAATTTCATTTTGCCTGTTATTTTTTTCAGCGTTGTATTTATCGTCAATAGAATAAGACTCGTTATGCGTTTTAAAAAAATAATTATCGATAAGCAAAATGTGAGGCCTTGTAATAATTAAGTAGATGAAAGCAATCGAAGGCACTGCAATAATTAAAATAGTGAGATAATTTTCTGCAAATGCGGATGGCTGCATGAGGATGCCGACAAACATACCAATCAATGCGCCTCCCAAATGTACTTCATGACCAATATTTTCTGTGTTGGATTTTATCCCATAAATAGAATACAAAACAAACACAATACCGAACAGCCATCCCGGAATTGAAATTGGAAGAAAGAAAAGCCCAATGCCGAATCCGGGGAATAATGCTATTGATGCGAATATAATTCCACAAATTGCTCCTGATGCGCCAACAGAACTATAATCACCATGATTCCTGTGCACAATCAACGATAATAAATATCCTCCAACTAAACTTGCAAAATAAATGATCAGAAATTTTGCTCCACCCATATTATTTTCAATAAGCCCGCTAAAAAAATAAAGACTGAACATATTGAAAATAAGATGCATCCAGTTAACGTGCAAAAAGCCCGAAGTAATTAATCGTTTATAATCTTTATTAATAAATATTTTATCAACCTCGAATTTGTAGCGGTCGAAGAAAAGCTGGTCTGTAAACCCTTTATAAGAAAAGGCAATGTTTGCGGCGATTAGTATGATACCGATTATTCCTGTTCCTGTCATCTTGTATTATCATTTTAAAACTTGCAACATTGTTTACACATTGTGTTTATCAAAGAATTTGAAACCGCTTGTGAGAAATAGTTGAATTTAATCTCTCTGCAAGCTACAAAAAACACTGGAAAAATTCTTTGTGTTGCTCTTTAGCAGCGAGTCCCGCAAACTGCTATTAAACATTCTTTTTGTAACAGGAGAATTTTTCAACAAAAAGGTTTCCACACCACAAATCATAAGTTTACGGTTGTGCATATATATTAGTCGCTTATTTATTTCGTCATCAACGTTAATGAACAACCGAAAACGCATTTATTTTTTAAGATTGCATGCCAGAGCCCGCGGAGAGGCATTTTTTCACTGTTTATTATATTCGCCGCATGCCTACGCCAGTTGCAAGTTTGCAACAAATCTATAAAAAAATAATAAGTACGTCATTGAAGATCGAATGTTAAAATTCTCTTTTCACCGAAAAGAAATAAAACTCAGAATGGATTTATTTTACTTTGCTTTTTGCTGATGTATGAATGATGCCATGAAGAAATATCTCATGTATTTCTTCTGTCGGTAACCTGCTCATTCAATTCATACATGACAATAAATAGTTATTCAAAAAACATCACTATTTTAAGGCTGGCTATACTCTCCTCTATGCTTTTTTGCATACCAATATCCTGTATGTACAGTAATCGTCAATCTGATATTAAAAGAATGGAACAGCAATATCAAGCAGGACTGAAAGTAGCTTACGACAAAAATAATCCTTATTGTCCCGAAGCAGAGTTAGCCTTTGCAGATTCAATGCTTTCAGAACCTTCGAATGCCGAGCGCACAATAATGATTACTGAATTCATTAAAGGATTTGCATTGTTGAAGCTCGGCCAAGAAAAACAGGCCATTGAAATGCTAAAGCAACTGGTTGATCAAACCAATGCAAACCCAACCGACAAGCTTAACATCGAAGCACGGAATTACCTGGCTCTCGCCTATTTAAGATTGGGCGAGCGAAATAATTGCATTTCTAACCATGCTATGGGATCCTGCATATTCCCTATCCAGGGAAGTGGCGTGTATACAGACCAGTCTGCATCTTTGAAAAGTATTGAAATCTATCAGCAACTGCTCAAGCAAGATCCAAACGACCTTGGATTGAGATGGCTGCTCAATCTTGCTTACATGACTCTCGGTGAATATCCAGGAAAAGTGCCTGACGCCTGGCTCATAAAAGGGCTGGAGACTGATACATGTTCGTATAAAATAAAACCATTCAGAGATATGGCCGGCGAACTGGGTTTTAGTAACAACAAGAATATGAGCGGTGGAACCATTATTGATGATTTTAATAACGATGGCTACATGGATGTAATCACCTCGTGCTGGGGTTTGGAAGAAAGTATGCATTTTTATAAGAACAATGGCGATGGGTCGTTCACAGATGTTTCAAAAGAATCCGGTTTGATTAATATTAAAGGTGGGCTGAATATCATTCAGGCAGATTACAACAATGATGGATATATGGATATCTTAGTTTTGCGTGGTGCATGGCTGAAAGAATTAGGCAAGCAACCAAGTACTCTTTTAAGAAATAACGGGAACGGGACTTTTACAGATGTCACCATCGAAGCTGGCCTTCTTTCACTGCATCCTACTCAAACTGCAGTGTGGTGTGATTTTAATAACGATGGATGGCTGGATCTTTTTATCGGCAATGAAACAACTGATATAGATCATCCCCACCCTGCTGAATTATTCATTAATAATCAAGACGGCACTTTTACGAATGTCAGCAACGAGGCCGGCTGTTCAATAACAGGTTTTATAAAAGGTGTTACTTCTTCAGATTATAATAATGACGGATGGCAGGATATATTCTTATCGATGCTTGATGGCAGAAAAGTATTATTAAAAAACAAAGGGGTCAAAGAAAAGATACCTCAGTTTGAAGATGCAACACACGCAGCAGGATTAGATAAAGATACCACGTATACTTTTCCTACATGGTTTTGGGATTATGACAATGATGGCTGGCCTGATATTTTTATATGCGGGTACAGCCTGAATGGTTCATTAGCACATGCTACGGCTGCGGAAGCGCTTGGCATGCCTTTGGAAAATGCCAGTAAAATGTATTTATACCACAATAATCATGATGGAAGTTTTACGAATGTTTCAAAAGAAGTTGGTTTGGATAGGCCACTTTTTTCTATGGGTGCTAATTTCGGGGATATTGATAATGACGGTTGGTTGGATATGTACCTGGGCACAGGCAACACTGATTTCCGCTCGCTTATTCCAAACAGAATGTTCAAAAATATTGATGGCCGTCAATTTGTTGATGTTACAAAGTCGGCCCGTGTAGGTAATTTACAAAAAGGCCACGGTGTAGCTTTTGCAGATATTGATAATGATGGTGACCAGGATATTTTTATCGAGACAGGAGGTGCAGTGAAAGGTGATGCCTATTATAATTCATTTTATATAAATCCAGGGCAAAATGATAATAACTGGATAAGCCTGCAGTTGGAAGGAGTGAAATCAAATCGTTCGGCTATTGGAGCACGAATTGAAGTTCATTGCACCGAAGAGGGAATTAAAAGAACAATTTACCGTGATGTAAATTCCGGCGGCAGTTTTGGAGCTTCTCCTTTAAGAAAAGAAATTGGGATCGGTAAAGCCACGCAAATTGACGAGCTTATTATTAAATGGCCTGGCTCAGGAAATATACAGTCGTTTAAAAATATTGCTCCACGCCAATTCCTTCATATAAAAGAAGGAAATAATCTGGCCGAAAAAATGCATCTAACTCCACTGAATTTCGATAAGCAATCTGTTATGAAGAATGGTATTAACTGTTCACCTGATTTGCAAATCAAATCTTCGAACTAAACAATGGTTACAATAACCTCAAGTGTAGTTTCAATATAATTTCAAAAGAGAAACTGCCTAATCATATTAAGTTTGAATAGCAGTATGATGATAAAATTGAAGTAAATCCCTTAAATCATGGAATAAAATAAATGCGATAACGACTACTCATCGTTTTTGAAATTGCTTAACTAACAATATGCCGTTATCCACCAATACCTTTACTACGTATGTTCCTTTTGGCAAACTTTGAATATTTAAATCTATGTATTGTGTTCCGACCAACATGTTCAAAGATTTTTTCTGTATGATATTTCCGGCCAAGTGTATAACAAATACGTCATTATAAATTCATTTTCCAAAAGGAATAAATTTAATCGCATTGGGGAAATATAGCGGCATTTAAACAATAGCATCATTATTGTGATTAAATATAAAATACTTTTAATCATAATCACTATTGTAAATTATCATTATGACCATTGAAGAAGTTACATTGCTTGAAGATAAAGCTGCAAGCTATTTGGGCTGGACAATCCCGTTGCGTGAAGTAGGAATCCAATCAAACGAAAATGCTGTTTTTTCGGAAGTAAGCAAAAGCTTTGGCGAGGAAGATCGTACGACAGTTAAGAAAGGATTTGATAATTTTTCATCAAGTGCCAAGCTGACTACAGGATCGGGGCAACTTCTATATGTGTCGCTGAATAAACTGGTAGACTACTTTGAAAACAATCGATAAAACTTTAGTAAAAGTATTAACAAACTAAAGTCGAAATGAAATACTCAATTACTTTAAATAGAGAGTTTTATCAAGTTTATTTCATTATTTTTTTTTAAAATGAACCCTACTGATTTAGAAATGCATCATTATTCTTAAAACTCATTATCACCGGAAAATTTCCCACTTGTTTTTTCAGCTTCCACATTTGTGATCCGATTGATAAATTTCAGTAATGGTATCGTCAAAGCATATAAGAGCAGTGAAACAATTACTAATGCAACCATAACCAAAATAATTACAAGCAATGTGCCGATAGTATGTATCATAACCCATTAGATTTAAATTATACAATTGCGGCGACCGCTGATTATATTTTCTTTTTTGAATAGTAAGAAATAAGACTGCTGCTATTAATTAAAACAACTGTTTCACAAGGCTCGTTGTTGAACAATGCTAAATCCTTTCAGTCTTCTATGATGGTGGGGGATTTGTGGTTTGTTTAATGAAATCTTTATATGGATAACATCAAAAAATCAGCAAGCGTTTAAAGAGGGTTTGTAATATTTATTAAAAGCACATTAACAAACTATTACATAAATATAAGTAAATAAAAATTACAGCAATATTTTTTCTGTCTTTTTTATAAATTTTTCTTCTCGATAAGAAAGTTGAATCTGCTGATAGATTGCAAATGTGGATACTCCGTTTATTGAAATGGCATTTATTTGCACAGTTTTCCGCTTTCACTCATTCAATTATTGAGCATCCGGTTGCTCAGCATGAACCACCTTTTGCAGCATGTCTTCTGTTTCAATAAGCCATTTGGGCAGCTCATCGCCAGAGATTTTCCAGTGTTTGCCATCATTGCTCAATTTGAAAATATACCGCCTGCCACGTTCATCACTGACATCTACACGATATGTTGGCAACTCAACGTTATTTAATTTGAGAAAATTAAATTCTTTTAACCTGCCATCTGCTTTTAGGTGCTTCGAAAATTGTATTTGCTTCTGAAAATTCATTGGTTTCTAAATTTGAGGTAATGCAATATTCGCTAATAAAATGCCAATCGTGCAGGAAGATTAATTAATAACAAAAGATTATTCAAAAAGGAATGGGGAACCTAATGTAAAATTTTAAGCTCTTTCTTCAATCGCTTCACCAAGAGCCTGAATAAATAATGAATTTCCCTTTGCTCCTGCTGCCAACCACTGAACAGCTTCTGTATCGACTGCGACTACAGCTTGCTGTCCATTCCGCAATGTTTCATTGGAGAGAAAGGTCGTTGTGCCGTACCCACGTAAATATGGAATGATCACCCGATGTTCTTTCGATGCAAGCAATGGAGCAACATCAACAAAACTATGTATGTCGTAAGGCCAGCCATGCAAAAGAATTACTGCACATGCTTTTTCTGAACCTGTTTCCGCATACCCAACATTCAGCACGCCTGCATTTATTTGCTTTATTGTTTGAATGAATTGTTTGATGCGTGACTGTTAGTGTGAGTTGCATCAGCCAAGTTTACATTATTTGATTTTGTTTCGGAAAAACCATTCAGCGAAAGTTCGGACGCATCAAAGGTCATTGCAGCAGCGCCTAAAAATTTGCGACGATTATATTTAGCTTCATTTTTCATTGTCTTTGTTTTATTGCTATTTTCAAATTGATGTAGAAAAATATAAATGCAAGAGGATGTACGCAAAATATCGCCCTGCACCTTAACTAACGAAATGATTTGAATGCTGCACGAAGTTCGATGCTAAACTGTTCTGGTTGTTCCCATGCTGCGAAGTGACCTCCCTGTGCCATCTTTCAAATCTGAAACGAGAGAGGTTATAAATTCCCGCTCGCGTCGCATTTCAACCTGATGCTCCCGAATATTCTCTGCAAGAAAACCACAGAACACAGCAAGGAACAACATAAAAAATTCAAAGAAATAATGTTTCCACCCGTGACTGGGAACATTGTGCAGATCGTGTGCGTGGGTTTCCATAAACAGTTTTAGGTTTATAGTTCTTGTTCCGGATTTCTTTACGCCTCTACTAATTAATGTGATATTCTCTTGTGAGCAATTCCAACAATTTTTCTGCTCTGTTTTTTATCGGGCTCAAATATTCTTTCATCTCAAAGCGATAGATATTTGCTGCAAACTTTAACCTGCCGGTATATTGCTTCATCAATTCAGGGTCAGCGCTTATGGGGAGATCGTTGATCGCAAAGACCGAATCCTGCGGGCTCTTTTTATCCGAAGATTCAGGAAGCATTTTTTCTAAAATATAAACGTCAAAAATTTTAAAGTGGAGGTCTTCTATTTTTTCGAATTCTGTTTTATCAAGGCCATATTCCCTGTCAAGCTCCACGATGCTGTTGTCATATTCACTCAATTTATTGGCCATCTCATTGCCCATGATCCGCAGGTTGCCGGAACTTTTCAGTTCCTCAAAAGTTGCATTATGCATGGAAAAATAAACAGCATTGGTTGCTGAGGATCCATAATAATAAAGCATTCCTGATGTTACAGGCTGTTTATTTTTTTCTTTGATAAGAAGGCAAAACGTATCCAGCTTTGCCGCAGTCAACTCATTATGTGCAATGAGAAAATTCAAGCTTGATGTATCATTTTTTAATTCATTGAAGAGGTTGGATGCATATACTTTTGCACGTTGTTTTTCTGCAAGGAGCTCTCTTATGTTTTCCACAAAAAAACCAAGTGTAACGGCGAGGAAGAGCATAAAGAACTCAAAAAAATAATGCTTCCATCCGTGGCCGGGAGCTTTGTGTAATTCATGTGCGTGGGTTTCCATGGTTTAGTTTGCAGTTATTAGTTTGTTAGCTTTTAGCATTTTTTATTTCAGATATTTCTTAAACCAATCATCAACCTCTCGCATATCTGGTATCGGGTTATGCCCCTGATCATGATTTTTTATTTCTTTGAATGGAACGCCGGCATCCTTTAATTTTTCGCACATCATGGTTGCCTGTCTGCTCGGAATGATAGGATCGTTTTCAGAGTAATAAATCAGGAATGCTGCATCATTACTTGTTACATGAGTAATGGGAGAGGCTTGCGCATATTTGCCTGATGAAATGAATTCGTTGTTTTTTATCTCGGGCAATTCACCAATATAATTAAGCATTATTTTCAAATAATATTTCATTGCCGGTAAAGTGTCGGTGCTTTTATCCATTTCTGAAAGCACAAAAGGCGCCGCCAATGTTACCACTGCCTGCACTTTAGAACTCACACTGTCAATTGGATTTTCCGGATGGATTATTGTTGTATCTGTTACGCCAAGCATAGCCGAAAGATTACCGCCGGAAGATTGTCCCATCGCGCCGATGTGATCGGCATCAATGCTGTAAGTTTTTGCATTGTATCTTATAAAACGAATAGCCCGCTGACAATCATAAAATATTTCTGGAAAATGAAATGGCGGAGCGAAACGATGATTGATCACAAAAACAGTATAGCCTTCATTGTTTAAAATCTTTATCCATTTCCCGGAATATGCAGAATCAAGAAAGTAATCATCTTTCAGCGGAACCTGGTTATATATTTTTTGATAAATGGACGGAGCACCAAAACCACTTCCAACAATATATACAATTCCCAAATGATTGTTTTTTTCCGGTTGATAAATATCCATCAGCAACGCCATGCCTGCGATCATTCCATACACTACATTTTCATGCTTTATCACTTTTGGGTTTTGACAAAAAACTTGCTTTGCCGAAATGTTTAAAACAATGATGAGGAACAGTAATTGGAATTTTTTCATTTTTGAATTGATTGTATTGAAGGAGGGCAACAGCTAAACTAAAGTTATGCGATTAACCTTTTACCAAGGTCAAAAATTTTAAAAGTCAAAGACTTTCCTATTATTTCAAAAAGTTATTCATCAAGCTCTGATGTTTGTCGCAGTGCCGGCGATTTCTATCTAACAATAAATTGCGCTGAATTAAATGTTACATTTATAGTATGCATAAATGGCCGTTCATATTATGTTGTGTGATGCTGCCGATTTTTTGCGATGCGCAAAACCCTCTTACTAATTTAACTGAAGGAATCCAATCGAGGTTCAGCGACAAACAACCCGTCATTGATTACACACTTGCTGTTGATAGTTCTGATCTTTCTGTTCTAACTGTGCAAATAAAACTAAAGAACATTAGTGATACATTCCACCTCGCTATGTACGCACACCCGCTGGCTGATGATAAATATTGGCGATATGTTGAAAATCTTACAGTGAATGCTGATGAAGGTAGTGCGGCTTCGTTCCGTGAAGATAGTGCGCTGTGGAAATTTGTTACGCATAATCACAATGCAACAGTAACTTATAAAATTCATTTACCGCCATCCAAAAATCAACAATCTGCATCAAAGCCTTTTTTAACACAGTCGGGTGGTTTGATTGGAGACTATCATAACTTCATGTATGTGGCTGGACAAATACTGGCACCCTGCCACATTCATTTTCAGTTGCCTTCAGGATGGCAAATTGCCACCGGGCTCGAGCCTACTTCTGATCCCTTTACTTATTATGCATCATCTGCAGGAATTTTATTGGATGCGCCTGTTTTGATCGGGCATTTTAAAAAATGGAAATTCCTGGTGAGCGGTGTTCCTCACACGGTGGCATACTGGTCCTTGCCGGATGCTGCTGCATTCGATACATCCAGGCTTGTAGCAAACATTCAAAAAATGGTAACAGAGGCTTGCAGGCTTTTTGGCCGCCTTCCTTACCGGGAATATTTTTTTCTTTTGCAAGATGGAAGCTACGGAGCTTTGGAGCACCACAATTCAGTTACTGTCGGAGTTCCGTCTAAAGATCTTGCTCAAAATGTTTTTGATTATAATGGTGAAATCGCCCATGAATATTTTCATGTGTGGAATATGATGCGGATTGTTCCGGTTGAATACACAAACATTGATTACAAGCCGCCAAGCTTCTCTAAATCGCTTTGGTGGAGCGAAGGGCTGACCATGTTTTATGCTGATCTGCTGCTTCGGCGAGCCGGCACTCCTTACAATACAACTACAAGAACACAGCACCTTGCCGAGTTGATCGAAAGGTATATCAATAATCCCGGCAATCATACTTTCTCTGCCGAAAAAGTCAGCATGTCCGACGTTGCTCCTCCCGGTTACCTCGGCGATTACTACGCCAGCACACACCTGCAGGGCGAGCTGATCGGCAACCTTTTCGATATGATAATCAGGAATGCTACTAACGGAAAACAAAATATCGATGATCTGATGCGCAAAATGTTTGAAAGCTTTAGCGGAGCAAATGGCTTTGACGGTAAAGATGTTGAGCAGATGACTAATGAGATTTGCCATTGCGATGTTCATTTGTTTTTTGAAAATCATATCAGGGGAAATAAAATGATCGACTTTGATAAATACCTTATTGCATTGGGTTTAAAAATGAACATTACAAAGAAACTGTTATTGGGAGAAGATAAAAAACCTGCAGCAGATGGGAGTGTATATGCATGGAATGATGCAGCCGCTCATGCCATTAAACTGGGGGTCACCAATCCGCAAGGTTGCTGGGGAAAAGCCGGGCTGCATACCGGAGATGTGCTCCTGAAAATGAATGACTCCACGATTAGCAGCACTAACGATTTTTTTTCATGGGTCGATAAATTGAAACCAGGCGATACTGTAAACATTGAAATAAAAAGAAAAGATAAAATAAGCAGCACAAAAGTTTATCTGACCTCAGTAAATGTAACATTGGTGAGCATCGAAAATTTACCAAAGCCTTCCGGCAAACAGGAAAGACTTTACTCGGAATGGATGATGGGCAAATAAACTGAAGACTGTTTCTCTGGTATTGTTGGTGCAGCCAACGCTCATGCCTTGGTGAACACCAACAAGCTATCACGATAAAATAGAAGCGAAGAATAAAAGCGAAATGGATATGCATTTTGCTGAACAATTATAAATATAACTGTAATGCCTATCCGTAGATTTTTTTAAAAAAAAGCCACTTTCAAAAGCGGCTTTACTATTTGTGGAGGTGAGGAGATTCGAACTCCTGTCCAAACATATTCTTCAAAAGCTTTCTACATGCTTATTTGTTTATTGTTTGTCGGGAGATGACAGGAAAACAACAAACCAAACATCTCCTTAGCTGAATGTTCTTAAGCAACAGTCACAGCCTTCTGTTGCAGCAACCTATGTTTTGTTTTGAGTCGGCGGCGGAGCTTGATAACAGGTCAACCTGCTCACGCGGCCCTAATGACTATCTAATCACTGATTAGGCAGCCATGGCATACTGAGTATTGCCATTTGAATTTTGAATATTCAGATTAGCGTGCTAATTATCCAACGCACGGCATGCTTGCACCTTCAAAGATCTACGCTGTCAAAACCAGGCACCCCCGGATTAGTTTCAAGTTGCCAGTTTTCAGTTACCAGTTCTTTGCTTCTAAGTCTCGTTGGAAATTTTGAATCGTTGAACTTCAAACTTATTATCAACTTGAAATTTCAATTTTATTATCATGCCCCAAATCTCCACCCGACATAAATTCGTAACCATCTCGTATCCCGAATCTAATATCCCGCATCTCATTTAAACAACCTAAAAATATCCAACCCTAACGCATAAACCATCACGCCTAATAATAAAAACATTCCTGCCATTTGCGCATATTCAATAAACTTATCACCAGGTTTTCTCCCGGTGATCATTTCTATCAACACAAATAATGCATGGCCACCATCCAATGCGGGGATCGGCAATATGTTCAGCAAACTTAGTACCAATGAAAAAAAGGCAGTGAGCGCCCAGAAACTTTGCCAGTCCCAAACCGGCGCAAATAATTTTCCAAAACTGATCACACTTCCTAACGATTCATTCGTGTTCACCTTACCACTAAAAATTAATTTCAATTGCAGCCAATAAGATTTCAATGTTTCGCTGCTTTTTTTCAAACCAGCAGGAATTGATTGAGCAAAAGAATATTTTATATTTTTTATTTCATAACCAGAATCTTTTGGTTCAACCGGATATATTCCAAGAACACCTGTAGAAAGATCCGCTGTTTTTTGAAGCGTATCATTCCCTCTCACAACAACAAGCGCAATTTTTTTGCCTCTGTTTTTTCTGATCTCTGTTCTAAAGCCACTGTAAAATGGAACTGCAGTTCCGTTGATAGAAACAATCTTATCGCCTTTTAATAATCCTGATTTTTCTGCAGCAGTTCCTTTCGCAACACTGTCAATCGCTTCAAAAGGAAATCTGATATCGATAAAACCAATTGCTTTATGGCTCACAATTTTTCTTGCAAAATCATCAGGCACATTCACGGTAACTTTCTCGCTGTCTCTTTGCACCTCTATTGTTTTCGCGCCATTCAAAATAACATATAATGGTATCGCTTTGAGTTTCTCGATATATTTTCCATCAACACTTAATATCTGATCGCCATCTTTCAATCCAATACTTTGCGCCAATGAATCTGTTGCAATGCCATATTTTAATTTATTTGTCGGAACATAAGAATCGCCCCAATGCCAGGCTATCATCATATAAATAAGAAAACCTAAAATCAGATTTACTGTTACGCCCGCAACCATAATAATCAAACGTTGCCATGCTGGCTTGCTGCGAAATTCATAAGGTTGCGCCGGCTGCTTCAATTGTTCTTTGTCCATGCTCTCATCTATCATTCCTGATATTTTCACATAGCCGCCAAATGGGATCCATCCAAGACCATATTCAGTCTCGCCAATTTGCTTTTTAAATAATGAAAACCAGGGATTGAAAAAAAGATAAAATTTTTCAACGCGGCACTTAAACCATTTGGCTGTTAAAAAATGCCCCAACTCGTGAAGCACTACAATAATAGATATGGATAAAACAAACTGTCCCGCTTTTGCCGCCACTACTGTCCAGTCGATTGCTAATAATGTCATAATAAAAGTTCAGGGTTCAAAATACGATGATTTGGTTTTGGCCTACTACCAAACGTAAAATTTATAGTTTTATTAAAGAAGCGGCAAAATTACGTGCCTCTGCATCGCTGTCAAAATATTCTTCGAGAGTTGGTTGTTCGATGAAAGGAACATGCTGCATGGCACGTTCAACCAAATCAGTCATGTCGAGAAAACCAATGCGGTTGCGGAGAAATGCATAAACAGCGATCTCGTTCGCGGCATTCAGCACGCAGGGAAGATTGCCACCTTTATATAATGCCTCCGTTGCCAGCACCAGATTGCGGAAAGTTTTTATGTCCGGTTCTTCGAAAGTGAGCGTGTTTGGTTTTTTAAAATCATAGCGGGGAAATTTATTCGCAACGCGGTGTGGAAATGCAAGTGCATATTGAATCGGCAACTTCATATCCGGCAACCCCATCTGCGCTTTAATGCCGCCATCTTCAAACTGCACCATGCTGTGCAAAATGCTTTGCGGATGAATAACAACTTGTATCTGCTCTGGTTTCAAATTGAAAAGCCATTTTGCTTCAATCATCTCAAGCCCTTTATTCATCAGCGTTGCAGAGTCAACAGAAATTTTTGCACCCATGCTCCAGTTAGGATGTTGCAATGCATGATCGCGTTTTACGTTCACTAAAAAATTTGGCTTCTTTCCTAAAAATGGCCCGCCGGATGCAGTAAGAATAATCTTCTCAATTTTATTTCTTGTCTCTCCAATCAAGCATTGAAAAATTGCTGAGTGCTCTGAGTCAACGGGGATCACAGGGACTTTTTTCTCCACTGCTTTCTTCATCACAATATCACCTGCAACAACCAATGTTTCTTTGTTTGCTAATGCAATTGCTTTTCCGTTTTCAACTGCGGCCAATGTTGGTTTCAATCCGGCAAAGCCAACAATCCCGGCAAGCATCATGTCGTAACAATCCATTGCAGCTACTTCTTCCAATGCTTTCTCACCAACAAAAACTTTTGTATCAGTTGTTGCTAATGCCTGTTTTACTTTACTGCCTTTTTTTTCATCACCAATAACCGCAATGTTTGGTTTGAATTTGAGCGCCTGCATTATCAGCAGGTCCTCGTTGTTCTGTGCAGTTAATATTTCTGCAGAAAATTTTTCAGGATTACCCGCAATCACATCAAGCGCCTGCCTTCCGATGGAACCGGTGGAACCGAATATGGCAATTCTTTTTACAGGCCCGTTAGTCAATAGTATAAATTTTAGAAACTTAAAAGTAAGGAAATATAACAAGTAGCATAACGAAAAAACGTTACACGTATTTTTCGAGCTGCTCAGCAACCTGGCGGTCGTTGCTTAATCGTGGCACTTTATTTTGTCCGCCGAGCTTTCCAACGGATTTCATATAATCTATAAACCCGTTCTTTTTAACTGGCCTTATTTGTAGTGGTTGTAAAATGTGACCATTAATGAGATCATCGTAATAAATATTTTTTTTGCGAAGGTTCATATCCACTTTGTCAGCAAATCTTCGCATATCATTCGGCGTGTTCTCAAACTCAACAAACCATTCATGAAAAGATTTGCCGTCCGTTTTTTCTATCATCGGCGCAACAGTGAACTCAGTAATGTGCACGCCTTCTTCTTCTGCAGCTTTCATTAAACTGTATTCAACTTCTTCACCAATCACATGCTCGCCAAACGCAGAAATAAAATGTTTTATTCTTCCAGTAACAACCAGGCGATATGGATTTGTCGAAACAAATTTCACCGTATCTCCAATATTATAACCCCACAAACCTGCATTGTTGCTAACTATCAATGCATAGTTCTCTCCTACTTTCACATCTTTCAAACTTAATCGCGTAGGATTTTCATTTAGTATTTCATTTGCAGGAATAAACTCAAAAAATATCCCGCTATCTGTATTTAATAATAAACCTTCTGCTTCTCTTGAATCCTGAAATGCAAAAAAACCTTCTGATGCCGGGAACGTTTCTATCGTATCAATCTTCTTACCAATACTTTCAAAAAGTTTTGATTTGTATGGCTCAAAATTTACGCCGCCGTGAACAAGCACAGAAAAATTCGGGAACAAATCTTTAATCTGCTTTCCGCTATTCTGCATCAAACGGTCAAAATACATTTGCACCCATGGTGGAATGCCACTGATCAATGTCATGTCTTGCTTAATTGTTTCTTCAACAACTTTATCAAGTTTTGTTTCCCAATCTTCAATGCAATTGGTTTCATAGCTCGGCAATTGATTAGTGCGCAGATAACTTGGTATGTGATGATTCACAATGCCGCTCAATCTTCCCGTTGGCACTCCTCCTATTCTTTCCAATTCCGGCGAGCCAGATAAAAAAATCATTTTGCCATTTGCAAAAAGCGAGTTGCCAGTTTCTGACATATAACAGAGCAAAGCATTTCTCGCCGTATTAATATGATTGTCGATGGAATCTTTTGTGATAGGAATATATTTCACTCCGCTCACTGTGCCGGATGTTTTTGCAAAATAAATCGGCTGGCCTTTCCAAAGCACATTATGCTTGCCCTCTTTTATTTGCTCAATGTATTTTTTAAACTGTTCGTAATCGCGGACCGGGATTTGCTTTTTAAAATCGTCATAGCTCTTCACATCGCTCATGCCGTGTTCCTGCCCAAAAATTGTTTTGCTCCCAATCTTCACCAGATCTTTAAAAATATTTTCCTGGTTGCTTATTGCATTCGCCGCGCTCTTGCGCACACTCTTATATATGTATGCTGCAAATGGCTTTGCTAAAAATGATTTGAATTTCATATTGGGCTCTAAAAGCTGAATAATTTTCTTTTCTACAAATCACACGGTTAAACACAGAAATATTTTCAGGCAATTGCAAAGGCAAAAATAGGGAAACTAAATACGATACGCCTTTTAAAAACTTTATTGTTATTTAAATGCTGTTAAAATCGGTAAAGTGTTTTTTATTCAATGTTTTTAAAAAAATCTCTTATATAATTTATTAATGAGAAAAGAATCCTGTGATCGTTTTTAGATTATGTTCCAGGGTTCAGTTCTTTGATTTGGCATTCTTGCGTCGCACTCGTGTACGGTAGGAATTCTATTGAACAGTAGCCCACAAACGGCAGGTTCAACAATAACTCATCTCTTTCAAAGCTTTTTAAAACCGCTCTTCTTTCCGGCTTTTCCGACTTCCTGTCTTCCCGACTTCTTTAAAACCAACCATTTTTAATGAAACTATCTTATTTTTAGGCATAAAATCAGCGTTTTTTTCATTTTAGCCTTCTCATTTTCAACTAATCCCCTTACCTTTGCAGCCCTAATAAATGAATTTTATGTTAGCAGTAGTAAAAATTGGCGGTCAGCAGTTCACAGTAAAGAACGACCAGACTTTATATGTTCCTCATGTTGATGCCAATGCCGGCGATAAAGTTGAATTTGCCGACGTGCTTTTAACTGATAGCGATGGAAAATTATCAGCGGGTGCTGCGGTGAAGGCTTTAGTGAAAGCTGAGATCGTTAGTCAGGTGCAAGGCAATAAAGTAATTGCGTTTAAAATGAAAAGAAGAAAAGGCTTTAGAAAAAAACATGGCCATCGCACACACTACACTAAAATAAAAATCGAAAGCATCGCTTAGATAAAAAATAATTTCTAACAACTATCACAGCGCCTGAAATAAAAAACTTTCAACCTGCGCATATTTTTGCGAAGGATGAAAAGATTGTGGTTGAAAAAAATAAAGGATGGTTGTTAGTGATTAAAGAAT
>Ga0207057_1087_pt1 | contig 23544 bp, 17 predicted proteins | sample Alteio_BWMinCont_33_FD_153265 | JGI IMG/M metagenome (GOLD analysis project Ga0207057, IMG submission 153265) | Enriched cells from forest soil in Barre Woods Harvard Forest LTER site, Petersham, Massachusetts, United States -... | ecosystem: Environmental > Terrestrial > Soil > Temperate forest >... | reverse complement strand
CCGCTCAGTTGCTTGCAAATCGCCAACGCGTGTTTCGAGGTTGACCGATTCTCGAAATGCGCTAAGGCCAGTTACCTTTCATTCGATCTGTCGACCAGTGGGTACAAGCTCGAATTGTGATAGTCATTTGCCAGCGTTATCCCGTGTGCCTTACGCGAGGCGCTCCGCCCATAAGCTCAAGAACTCAATCAACTGGTGAGGGGTGCGGAGCCATACGTTGGCTATTGTCTCTCGGTATTCTGATCGCACGAGGATCGAAAGCCCACGTTTGCTTAGAACGCGGAAAGCGTCTTCGTCCGTCAGATCGTCTCCTAGAAAAGCTACCGCCGCAGTCGGGTCTGTGTCGACGAGAATGGCATCGATTGCATCTCCCTTATCAGGATGGGTGGTACGCAGTTCAATACCACCGTCGAACAAAAGGAGTTTGATACCAGGAACTTCGTTGAATCTGCTCCAGCCTTTCTGAATACGGCTCAGAATGTCTTCGGCCTCAGTTGGCGCCAGGCCTCGCCAATGAACGGCAATCCCGCCCGGTTTGATCTCGGCAATCGAAAGGAGGTCTGATTGATGCAACCAATCCTCTGCCTGCTGAAGAATCGAGAGAACTTCCGGATCGATACTTGCACGCTCATAAACACCGCCCGCTGAGACGTGTTCTAGTCCATGCGCGCCCCATACTTCGAACTTCTGCAGGGGGTTGAGCAGACTCTGTATTTCCTTTATAGGGCGTCCAGATACGATCGAGAGCTTGGTTCTGCCTGTCTGGATGATCCGGTCTAGTATTGGAATAATCCCTGGATACGGATATGCCTTGTACCGATCTGTTTGAAACGGCGCCAACGTACCGTCGTAATCCAGAAGCAGTCGCGCAGTCTTTGTGCGATCGCTGCGCTGAAAAAAATCTGCAATTGCCGAGTGGTGATGGCTATCCTGCACGGCGGGTTTCATGTATCGATGTCTTCGACGCTATAACTCTGCTTAAGCGAAGATCACAGAGATCTCCGATCAGGCTGCCTGCCCACCAGTAAATATTGTGTTCTTTTACTGATTGCCGCATGCGCTCCATACGATCGACCACTTCGCGTATATCCATCTCCAGTGCCTGTGCGATAGCTTCTCCAGTATCCTCCGTATTATATGGATTCACGATGATCGCATCTCGTAAGTCCCGCGCAGCACCTGTGAATTGGCTCAGGATCAAGACTCCACGCCTATCGGCACGGGTGGCAACGAACTCTTTTGCAACCAGATTCATTCCGTCGTGTAGAGAGGTCACCATGCAGAGGTGGGCCACACGATAATAGCGTTGTACTTCGTCGTGACTGTGTTGGCGGTTCAGAAGAACGATCGGACGCCATTTTCCGCGTCTGAATCTTTCGTTGATGCGATTCGCTTCGTTCTCTACTTCTCTCTGAAAATCAGCGTACCGTGGAATCTGGCTGCGTGTGGGTGCCCCAATCTGGATGAAGGTAAATTTACCCTGATAACGCGGATGCCTTTCTAGAAAAGACTCCTCTGCCAGAAAGCGTTCAACAATGCCCTTGGTATAGTCCATTCGATCAACGCCTACACCCAGAAATGTTGCTTCAATTCCGAGTTCGGCAATCAGCGCGCTTCGTTCTTCCGCAGTATTGCTTTCAGGTGGAATCTCTTCGGCATCGAGGAAATCGACGCTGATTGGGAATGGTTGAACAGCGGACCAATGATTCTTGCGCCTAACCGAAAAATGTTCCCAGTCCACTCGTGCTTCAAGCACGCGATCCACAGTACTCAGAAAATTGTTGCAGTGTGCCTGCACATGAAATCCGATCAGGTCTGCTCCTAGTAACCCATCTAATATTTCCTGCTGCCAGGGGCAGATACTGAAAGCTTCCGGATTGGGCCATGGAATATGCCAGAAAATCGCAATCCGGGTATGCGATATGCGGTCTTTAACCATTCGCGGCAGCAATGCAAAGTGATAATCCTGAATCAGAACGACGGGGGCTTTCTCGTTGGCTATCTCCTCTGCAAGCGCGTCGGCAAACCTTGCATTGACCTTGTTGTAGTCCTCCCAGTCCGATGCGCGAAACGTTGGGCGCGCATGCGCCATATGGCAGAGTGGCCATAAGCCTTCATTGGCGAAGCCGTAATAATAGCCCTCTTCTTCCTCTTTGCTGAGCCAGATGCGACGCAGTGTGTATTTCGGATTGTTCGGCGGAACCTGCAATCGATCATGGCTATCTACAGTATCTTTGTCCGCATCGCCGCTGCCCTGTGCTATCCATGTTCCCTTGCAGGCACAGAGAATCGGCTCAATCGCAGTCACCAGGCCGCTCGCCGGAACTGTCACGGTTATCTCATTGCCCTGCCGGTTATGGATGTAAGGCTCGCGATTTGAAACAACGAAGAGATTGCTGCCATTCAGCTTGGTACGGACATGATCGGCCAATCGTTCGGCTGTCCAGAGAGATTGATTCGTATTTCGGAGCCGGGCTTCGATCTCTGCGGCAGCACGTGCCTGGCGCATGCTTTCTGCAAGAGGCGCAACTTCCCTGGTCAACGGTTGCAGGAAATCGAGATCTTTCGCAGAAGGCGGCGTGACGTGCCGGTCCATGCGCAGTGTTTTCATCCATTGCGCGGCGCGCGCAATCGGCCCAATGAGGCTCCATCGCACAATGAGCAGGGTGATTGCGACGATCACTAGTACCTGACCAGCAATGTGTAGGAATGCCTGTCCCCAAACCCGAAAGATCTGGGCGCGAATATAGCCTGTGTCGTAGACAACGATCATTCCGCCGGCAACGCGATTATTTATGGCGTGCAGCGGAGCAGCGAGAACATACAACCTCTTGAGATGCACCCGCATGTAGACAGTTTTGGGACTATCGTTTGCCACTGCATCTTTGAGGGTGTTCGGTATTGTGGGTACTACTTCGCGAAGATTTGGAGTGGCGACTAAAGGGTAAAAATCCGTGTCGTAAATACCTATGCCGAGCAGATGGTCACGGTTGCTGAACCGGCTAATCATGGATTCGAATCCGGGCTTATCTCCATTCCGTAAGTGGAACTCAGCGTTTACTGCAAGACTCTCGACGAATGACTCGGCTTTCCGCTCAAGATCAAGACGAAGCTCATCCTTTTCCGTGCGGACCTGATACCAGGACGAAACTAGAGACACCATCGTGACCCCTAGAATTAATGCAATGATCAGCCGTAGACTCAGAATCCGCATTCGCTATCACTCAACTCCTATGAGATGCTGCGGGCTATAAAAAAAATACACGAAATCAACTCTTATGATGAATAATGGAGCGGTTCGTTCACGCTTCGGCGAGGCGCAACTCACGGTTTAACAAGTAAGTCTGAAGCAGATGGGAATAATTCCCATCATGCGTTAATCAACGACAGTTTAGCTCGTCCACGCCCCACGAGCGCAGCCCGACCCTCACGAGGCGTTGCGATTCTCAACCATCGCCAAATCGCCGAATCACTCGGCGAACATCGTTGGACGCTGCTGAAGGGAGCTCTCGAGGCATCAACCCGCGGAGCCAGGAATTAAAATTTAGCGGTGAGTGGTTCGCATGACATCGATTCGGAAGACCCTCTGGAGTTGTTCGATTCATGGCTGAAGCAAGCTCAAGAGAGCGAGCCCAACGATCCCAACGCGGCTGCTCTGGCGACCTCAACTACGGACGGTGTGCCAAGTGTGCGCATAGTACTGGCGAAGCGTATAGGTGAACACCGCTTCTGCTTCTTCACCAACGCGGAGAGCAGAAAGGGCATAGAACTGGCAGAAAATCCCAGAGCAGCTCTGTGCTTTCACTGGAAGATTCTGCGGCGACAGGTACGAGTGGAAGGAAAAGTGTCGGAGCTTCATGTAAGCGATGTGGACGAGTACTTCCATAGCCGGTCGCGAGCCAGCCAGATCGGTGCAGCGGTCTCTGATCAGAGTCGTATCCTCGGAAGTCGTAAGGAACTGGAAGAGCGAGTTCGGGAATTCGGCGAGGAACATCCGGGAGAGATTCCCAGGCCAGGATTCTGGCGCGGCTTCTATTTACGTGCAGAGCGGATCGAATTTTGGCTAGATGGGGTAGACAGACTCCACGATCGCTCTCTCTTCATGAGGGACGGAGATCGATGGCAGAAAGCTCGGCTCTATCCGTGAAAACCATTTCCTCCTGTTAAATGCCGATTGCGCACGGAACGCTACCCCCCGGTGATAGTTCGGCATCGCGCCGGTACCTTCCCCGACGGGCTCGATGAGTGCCTCGGCCTGTGGGTGTTGAAAAAGTCGGTACGAATCAGCCGATTTCGATGAGATCCGTATGGCAACACGAGTTGTTTAGCAGCATAGTTTGACCATGCTGTTGTGGATAGCCATTGCCGGAGGACTAAGGCTCATGATGGGTCAGCGCACGCGCTCAGAATCGCTGTTCTACTACTTCCGGTTGGAGGATCAGGTTCCAGAGAGTCATCTGTTGCAGTTGGTTGATAAGCACATCGACTTCGGCTTTATTCACGAGCGGTTGAAGGACAGCTACAGCGATACAGGTCGTCCGTCGATCGATCCAGAGCTGTTGTTGCGCATTCTGCTGATTGGCTATTTGTATGGCATCAGCAGTGAGCGCAAGCTTGTTGAGGAGCTGCGTATGCACCTGGCGTGGCGTTGGTTCACAGGACTTGGTTTCGACGAAGAGATTCCACATCACTCCACGTTCTCGAAGAATCGCCACGGACGCTTTCAGGAATCGAAGCTGTTCGAGCAGCTGTTTGAACAGGTGGTGGCCCAATGCCTGGCGGTTGGACTTGTACGCGGAGACAAGCTGTCGGTCGATGGAACTTTTGTTGAAGCAAATGCTTCCAAGGAGAGCCGTATTCCGCGGGAACAGTTGGCAGAAGTTGCGCAAGTCAAGCGAACCGTGCGCGAGTACTTAGCTGAGCTTGAAAGTCAGAACCCAGTCGAAGAGCCGACTCACAATCAGGATAAGGTGTCCACAACCGATCCGGACTCCACCTATGCGACCAAGGGCGGCACGCCTGCCCGCATGGGCTATTACAACAATTATCTGGTCGATAATCACAGCTGCATCGTTGTGGGCGTACAGGCTACAGGTGCACGCCTAAGCGAAGAATCTCGAGCCGCGCAGGAGATGATCGCGCGCTTCGCCCAATGGCAAGGGCGAAAACCGCAGTCCATCGCTGCCGATGCAAGCTATGGCAATGGTGAGTTTTTGCAGTGGTTAATGGATAGGGACATTACTCCGTACATGCCAACCAGGGATGCAGTTGGGCGAACAAGGAGTCCCTTCTACGGCCCAGAGCGCTTCACCTCTCAACCGGAGAGCAACAGCTATATCTGCCCAGCAGGCCAGCAACTGAACTATGGTGGCCGTAACCAGGGCAACCGCACATTCGGCTATATCGGAACGCGCAAGAAGTGCGGCCCGTGCCAACAGAGATCGCAGTGCACGTCTGGACCGTTCCGATACCTTGCCATCCACACGAATGAAGCAGCTCGGTAACGAGCCAGAGATCTCTGGACAACACCGGAGTTCGAGCATGCACAGCGGCAACGGAAGAAGATCGAAGCGCTGTTCGCGCAGATGAAGAATCACATCGGCCTCCATCGTCTGCGCCTGCGCAGGTTGAAGTTCGTTCGAGAGCAGTTCTATCTAGCGGCTGCAGCCCAGAACATCAAGCGACTGGTCCGATTCTTGAGCCAGTCAATAACGCCACTGGTTCCTGCGACAGCATAGGTTCCGGTGAGACACTATCAACTGACTCAGCTAGAGGGGCTCAATCCCCAAAACACCGATTCAAAGGAAATGGCCGGAGTTGGTATCTCAACTCCGGCCTCTTTAATGGATGCGCAATTTAATCGTTATTCGAGGAAGTCGAACAGGCCGAAGAGATCGTCGATGGCCGGGCTGTTGACCGGTACATAGGGATTGTCTGATGCAGTAACCGGGTTTGGGAAGTTGTCACGGCTGCGGTCTGTGACAGTTTCGAGACCCCAGTTCCGCTCGATGAACTTCAGGATCGAAACATGGTCCGAGTAATCATGTGAAATGTGACCCGCCTGGGTAAAAGGAGATACCACGATCAGCGGAATGCGCGTGCCGTCGCCGAAGTAGTCGAGCGGCTGCACGTATCCGGAGTCATAGTAGCCGCCGCCTTCATCGAAGGTGATGAAGATCGCGGTGTCCTTCCACAGGCGCTTATTAGCCTGGACCGCGTCCACAATCTTCTTGGTAAAGCCTTCAAATAGATCCAGCTTGGAAGAAGCCGGGTGACCGTCGACGAGTCCGCTGGGCTTGACGATGGAAACCGCGGGCAATGTTCCGTTCTTGATGTCGTTGTACAAATTGGCGGTGTCCTGGATGTGGGCCGTACGCACAGAGGCGTTAGCCATGATCGAGGTGTCGTACTGGAAGGGGTTGCAGATGTTGCAATACTCATCGCTCTTCGCGCCGATGGCGCCGTAGTTGAGCTGATACGGGTCAGGCACGTAGTTATTCCACTGGTCGCCGTAGTACTTCCATGAGATTTTCGCGGCGAGCAGCTTGTCACCGATGCTGGGCACAGAAGACGGCGGGATGGTAAAGACGGTGTTGTTCTTGTTGGTATCGGTGAAGGCATTCTTGCCGTTTCCGAAGTATCCCGGATTGTAGTTGTTCAGGAGGTAGTAGTGACCTTTTTCGCAGCGCGGATCGATTGGGTTCGGCAGCGACTGCAGATAGTTCACGATCGGGGCAACGCCGGGCTGCTTGGTGTCTGAGCACTCGGTGTAAGAGCCGCCGCCGAAGGATGGGGAACCAAAGGAACCACCACCGTAACCGTCCTCCGTATACCAGTTGTTGGTGTGGGCGGCCGGATTGGGATTCTCTACCTCATCAACCACGCCAGCGTTGGCAGTACCCTTCGCAACTTCAACCTTATGGGGTGGAACAGCCGCATTTCCTTTGCCGTCGCTGAACCAGATCGCGTCACCGTGGCCGAACATGATGTGGTTGGCGCCGGTTCCGCCGTTAACAGATTGGTGGAAATTGTCGCTCATCGCATAACTGTCCGCCAGCGTCTTGAAGTAAGGAGCGTCGCCCTTCTGGACGTTATAGAAGCCCAGGGCGGTAGAGCCTTCACCGGTAGTCACGGACCCCGGCAGATATTCCGTGCTGAAGTTCGCCGGCTGCTTAATGCCGTTGGTGCCTGCGCCCACGGTTACTTCCACCCACGAAAACAGTCCGGCATCGCAGCCGGAACCGTTCTTGGCCGTGACCTTGGTGGCGTCGCAATCCAGTTGCTGCCACATCTGATAAAAGCGGTGCACAGGGCTGGCCGCATAGGCGTCGTAGGTGAAGGTTGAGCCGTTGGTCAGCTGGAACGGCCCCGGAGGAAGATTGTCCACATGCGAAATTCGTTGATCCGGCGTCTGTGATGTTTGACCGGTCCCGCCAGAGATCAGGAATTTGTAATAGTTCGCTGGAAGGCCGTTCTCCGACTGCATGGCCAGTGTGAGACTGTCGTTCTTGATGAAGGAATCAGATGGTCCACCGACAAGAGGAGCCGGAAGCAGGCTTCCCGGCAGGGTCGTTTTGACTGGGTTTAGCAGGAATGCGTCGGGCGCCTCGTCGTAGGCGGCACTCTGCTCGGCCTTGTCGAAGTTTGCGCCGGGTGTTCCGTCGGCTTTTACTATGCCCTCGGAAAGCAGGTTCCAGACGGTCTGGCCTTGCTTCGGTACATAGGTTGCGAAGACGTGATCAAAGCTGCGGTTTTCGCCAATGATGACAATCACATGCTTGATTGGCGAGCTGGTGTCATTGTCGCGGGACTGAGCCTCTAGTAATGAGTTGCCAATTGCGAACTGGAACACTGCGGCGGATATCAGTCCCGCACGCATGGTTCGCATAGCTGTGTATGCGACTTGCTTCACGGTCATATTTCCTCCTGGGGGTTGAAGGCGCTCGGCTCCAACCCGACGAGCATAGGTCGTTGAGAATCGCGGAAATATGTCCGGCAGATGAATTACTCGTGAATTAATCGGTAATGCCAGATCGAAGGCGGGGGGAATTTACCGGAGTGGGTGATCGGAATTGCTGCCGATAGCGGACAGTGGTTGGCTCGGCGTCTGGTTACTGCGCTCGACCCGGATCGTTCCCATCATGCCTTTGTCCTCGTGTTCGAGGAGATGGCAATGATAAGGAAATGTCCCCACGATGTTGGGATCACGAAAATCCACCCGGACGCGAACGCTGGGATAGGTAAGCAGCCGCCCGTTGAAGTAGGGCACATTCACGGTGTCGCGCACAAAGTTCTCGTTTACCGGTCGGCCGGAATAGTCAAGCAGCAGAAAATGCAGCTGATGAATATGGAACGCGTGCAGTTCACTGGAGCGGTTTTCAATGATCCAGTCCTCGACGGTTCCCTGCTGGGCCACAATGTTCGGCACGGTCGAGTTCATGTCGAACATCTCCGGCGTCTGCCCTTCCACCGTCAAATAGAACTCGATCGCGCTCGTGGGATCATTGGGATCGACCAGCTTCTCTGAGAAGTACAAGTGCCGCACGCGTACCGGAGCAACGTCTCCCAGCCACTTTTGGGTTGGCGCAGGAAGCGGCTGCGGCGAACTCTGCAATTTTGAGCGGGGCTCGGGAGCATCCGGCGTGGCGACGATCTTTGCCAGCATCCGGTTGGTATCGTTTTCTCCGCCCGGACCCGTGTCCACGGTCCGAGTCACGAACAGGCCCGTTACGCCGTCACCCGGTCCCTGCACGATAAATTCCACGCGCGCTCCCGGCGGAATGCCAAGATGCGTCTGCCAATTCACGGGATCCTCAGTCGCCCCATTCTCCAGCCCGCTCTTACCGATAGGCACACCATCCATGGCCACGAGGCCGAGTCGCTGCGGGGAATGCTGGAACAGGACCTCCAGATTCAGGTAGGTAATGGCCGACGCGTTCAATACCCGCCAAAGCTGCCTCTCCCCCGGCTTCATTTCAATCACCGCAGGCGGATAGTCGGGATAGGGCACGGGTACGTAATTGATGGATAGGTCCTTCGCCGGCTTGCCGAAACCAGTACCGTTATTGGCCGAATCCCCGTCGCGGTCCACCATGAATTTCGGCACGGTCGGCTCCGATTTCGCCGGCGGGGCATTCGGATTGACAAGGTCCTGGTCACGGATGATGAACACTCGTTCCGGCAGCCCCGCCACTTCCTTTTTCGCGCGCTCGATTCCCTCGACGATCAGCGCCCCGGATGCGCCGCCGAGCATCTGTTGCTTGCTGAATCCGTGGATATGTGGGTGATACCAGTAGAGGCCGGGCGGCTCATCGCCGGGGATGCGAAAGCGATACTCGAACGCGGGCTCCCCCGGCTGCAGGGACGTCTTCAATACATCATCCTGATGGCAGACTGCTGGGATGGTCAATCCATGGAAGTGCAAGTTGGTGGATACGAGGCTCATCACCATTTGGCTGGTGCATGCGTTACCGGCCATTTGAGACGACGAGTGAGCGTGTACAGCCCCAGTGCCGGCGTGGGCCAGATCCGTCATTGCATTCTTCAGATGGATGATCACCAGATCGCCGGGATTCACACGAAGGTTCGGAGATTCCCGGCCTTCCGCATCGGTAAAGCAGTAGCGTGTGCTGCCATCGCTTTCCGCGGCATTTGCAGCTGTAAGGTTCATTTCGAGGGTGCCGTCCTTGCTGCGCAAGTCTGGCGGTTCACTCACAACGCTGCCGACCTGAGGCTGCGCGCATACTGCTCGAGCCGTTTCCTGGGCGGCGCTCAGAGGCGGGTGACAGAATGCAACACACAAGACACTGGCTGCAATCAACACGCCATTCATCGATCGGAGAATCTGCCGAAAGGCCTGCTTACCAGTGGATGGCTTCATTACAATCCCGCTTAACCATCGTTTCAACTGTTTTTACCGCCCGCATTAAAGTTGGATGAAATGACTTCAACTTCTAATCTGGAGATTGTGTGCATTTGAGGTGTCGCTGAAGCGAGACGTCGATTGTGTGCCGAAGCAACTCGTCCGTCCTCGACAACATACTTGACGATCCTCGGGCTATAACCTGGGGCCGCGAGTGCCAAGCCCGTCTCCAAAGAAGCAGAAGAAGACCGCGTAGCAACAATTGGCGCATAACCGTCGAGTATCAATTCGCCCGGCTTCCGGCTGGAAACGTGGTAAGGCCTGTTAGCGTCATTCCAGAAGCTGCGAGCCTGCTTAATCTTCGTCTCCTTGTGATGGCATGTCGCTCGGTGCCTTATCCAAGTTGATTGCCGGACGGTTGGCATTGCGCAATATGCCGTTCAGCGTAGGCAGCTGGTTCTGCCTGAATTCTTCCCAGCCAGGCAGCACTTCCTTGCCTTCTGCCTCGACGTGCGCGGTAGCGTCGAGTAACGCCTTGGTCGGGGCGGCATCTGCCTGCTCGAACTGACCGTAGAGCTGTGTTGCTTCCTCGGTCACGTCGTCGATTCCGGGCTTGTGCTTTGTCGCGCCTGTTGCGCTTCCACTGAGCAGATTCTTTAACGCGTCTCTATAAGGAGCGAGCTGTGCGGTAAGCACGCTGTTTTGCGGCGCAGTCAACTGCTCGCTTACTGAGTGGGCTGCGAGGGCAGCTTTCGCCAAGGCGTCGAGGGAAGTGGCCATTGCCACCTGCGCCGTATGCAGCGACTCGAGCTCTGCAGCAGACACCTGCACGCGCGGATCCATTTTGACGACAAGAGGCTGCGATTCGCTGTGCCCGTCCACCGTGAGCCGCACGGTATAGCTTCCGGGCAACACGACCGGGCCCAGTGGGGTAAGCGGCGTGCGATGCGGCACGGCAGAGATCGGATAGTCATAATGCGCGGCAGTGGGTGCGACAGAGCGCAACTCCCATACCCAGCGGTGCATTCCGGCAGTTGTCGGTAGCGGGCCCCGCATCTGCGGCCAGTACGGCGGAATCAGGTTTGTGCGCAACTGCTCAGGAGTAGGCGCGACGGGGTCTTCGCTGCTATAGCGGCGAAGCAATGTACCGTTGCTGTCAGAAATCTCCAGCGTGATCGGCCCATTTGCGTCATGCAGCAGGTTGTAGTCGATGATCGCGCCATCCGGCGGATTCTCTCCTGCAGGCTCGTCGGGAGGTAGCGGCGTGTCAGTATTCGTGCTGCGCCGCACGCGCCAGGCTGAGGCGGGCACAAACAGAATGGGCGTCGTCTTTCCGGCATTTGCAGCCAGCTCACGTAGAGGAGCGATGTCGTCCAGGATCCAGAATGAGCGGCCATGCGTCGCGACAATCAGATCGTCGTCTTTCACTATCACATCGCGCATTGAGGTATGAGGGAGGTTGTACTGCAATGACCGCCAGTGCGCCCCACCATCGAAGGACACCCACACGGCATGCTCCGTCGCTGCGTAAAGCAGACCCCGCTGTAACGGATCCTCACGGACAGCGTTCACGGGCGCGTCTTGCGGAAGCCCTGCGCTGATCTCCTGCCATGTCTTTCCTCCATCGTGGGTGCCATAGATGTAAGGGCGAAGATCATCGACGCGCATGCGGTTCACAGCCACGTACGCCGTGTTGTCGTCCAAGCGTGACGCATCGATCTGCGCAATCTTGCTCCAGGGTGAAACTCCAGGTGGGGTGATGTTGGGTCCAGTGTTCACCGCCGTCCCGCGTGATCCACACCAGGCCATCGTCGGTTCCTGCCCAGATCGTCTGCGTTGTTTTGTACGAAGCAGCGACGGAGTAGATCACGCCGCGCCGCTCAGCCTGCTGCTCCGGCGTGAGTGCCGGCACCCACCGCGGCTGCCCGGCCTTCTCCTGACTGAGGTCGGGGCTGATGATCTGCCAGGTTTGTCCGTAGTCGGTTGTTTTGAATAGGTGATTCGCCGCGTAGTACAGCGTGTACGGGTCGACGGGAGAAAAGAGAATGGGCTGAGTGCGGTCGGCGCGGAAGTCTTGTTTGTGCATGGGTAAAGGAGTCACATTCTGCACTTGCCCGGTCACCATGTCATATGGTGACACCTCGGTGCGCCCGGCTCCGTAAATGATGTCCGGATGCAAGGGATCGGGCGCTGCGTAGCCGTACTCGATAATTCCAACCGGGTGCCACTCGCGGAAGGTAATTTCTCCGTCATTGCCGCGACTTGCAATACAGACTGAACCGCTCTCCTGCTGGCCCGCGCATACCTGATAAGGGAAGCCGGTCGTTGGCGCAACATGATAAAGCTGCGCCGTGGGCTGGTTGTACCACGAACTCCAGCTTTCGCCGCCGTTCACGCTCACCAGCGCGCCCTGATCGCTCACCAGCAGCAGGATCCGCGGGTTGTGGGGATTGATCCAGAGATTCTGATAGTCGTCGCCGCCGGGCGCACCGCGCAGGCTTACCCACGTCTTGCCGCCGTCGGTGGAGCGGCAGGTCACGATGCTGGTGCTGTAAACCACGTCCGGATTCTGCGGGTCTACTACCGGGACGGGAAGATCGCCGCCACCGATCTTCATCGACGCACGTGGATCGTCGGTAATCTTTCGCCACGTCATGCCTGCATCATCGGAGCGGTAGACGCCCAGACCTTTGCCGGATGCGTATGCTCCTTCGGCTTTGGTCGAGACTGTAGCGTACAGCCGTTGCGGATCGCTTGCTGCAATCGCGACATTAATCTGCACCAGATCATCGGGAAACCCATCCTTCAACTGTTTCCAGGTTGTTCCTCCATCAGTGGATTTGAAGAGTCCGCCCTCAGTCGTTGCATAGCTGTTCTTGTCCTCCCATGGTCCCAGGCGTTCACTCCAAAGAGATGCATACACGATCTGCGGATTTTTCGGGTCGATCACAACATCGGAGCCACCGGTGCTTTCGTTTTTATAAAGAACCTTGATCCAGCTCTTCCCGCCATCTTCGGACCGAAAGATGCCTCGTTCCGGATTCGGGCCGTAAGGATGGCCGAGCACGGCGGCAAAGATCCGATCAGGGTTTGTCGGATCAACGGCAATGGCCGGAATCTGCTGGCTATCGCGAAGTCCGAGATGTGTCCAGGTTCTGCCAGCATCACTCGAACGATAAACGCCGTCGCCGACAGAGAGATCGGGACGGTGCAGTCCCTCACCGCTCGCCACGTAAAGGATGTTGCTGTCGGAGAGAGCAACCGCGATAGCTCCAATTGATTGGGTATCTTCGCCGTCGAAGATCGGGTTCCATGTGCGCCCGTTGTCTGTCGATTTCCAGACCCCTCCGTCCACCTGTCCCACATAAAAGACATTCGGCTGATCGGGAACGCCGGCCGCGGCCCGTGTGCGACCACCACGGAACGGCCCGATCATTCGCCAATGCATATCCGGCATCGGAGTCTCAGCTGCGAGGCAAGGGGGCAATTGCAAAGATGCTCCCACGAGAACGGCCGTGAACAACACAAGGCGCGATAAAGAGCGGTTTTCTATCATTATTCTTTGCCTTCCCTCTTGAGCCGCAATCAGGCGACGCTCATATTTACAGCCGACATTGTACCTGTCACACCCAAGCCTCCATCTCCGCGGAAAACTGCATCTCGCACGCAGGCAAATTGGTTGGTTAAACTCGATTAGTGAATAATCGCCTACGCACTCTTCGAGGCAGAGTTCTACCGGCAGGTCTATTTTGTGCGTTCCAGCGGCGTGGAGGCCGCTCATATGCGCAAAAGGAATAGAAGGCCACCCTGTCGCAAGATCGTCCTGAAGCTCCCAGATTTGGATCACGCGAAATCCGCGGTACTCAACAGCCTCAGCTCTCCTCATTCGAGGAGAAATTACAAGTTTGCGATCGAACAGTTCATCACATGGTATTGTTCCGAGCCGCGACTTGCCTTGAATCGGGCCGTGGTTCTGCGATTTCGCCTTCACCTGGAATCTCTTGGCTTGGCAGCCGGAACCGTTAATCAGCGCCTTGCGGCGGTCAGGCGGTTGGCATACGAAGCTGCAGATTCCGGCTTGCTCAGTCCGGAACTCGCCGCTGGGATCCGCCGTGTCAAAGGCGCAAAGCAACTCGGTGCCCGCACCGGAAATTGGCTGACACGGGACCAAGCTGGACTTCTACTGGAGAAAGCAGATGGTGACGATCTGCGCAGTGTCCGTGATCTTGCGATGATTTCCGTGCTTGTCGGTTGCGGATTGCGCCGGGCCGAGCTCTCTGCTCTTACGGTTGAGGATCTGCAGATCAGGCAAGGACATTGGGCCATCGTGGATCCTGTTGGCAAGGGTGGTCATGTCCGCACCGTTCCTGTGCCTGCTTGGGTCAAGCAAGCAGTCGATCGATGGAGGGAATCGGCGAAGGTGACCGCGGGCCGCATCTTCCGAGCCGTGAGCCGACATGGGACGCCTTGGGGTAAGGGGATATCCGAGAATGTCATCTGGTACGTCGTCCGAAGGTGCGCTGAGCGGATGCAATTGGACCATCTCGCTCCACACGATCTCCGGCGAACATGCGCAAAGCTCTGTCATGTGAATGGCGGGGAATTGGAGCAGATTCAGTTCCTCCTTGGTCATGTTTCCGTGCTGACGACGGAACGATATCTGGGCTGCAAGCAGAATCTGGAGGAGCCTGTAAATGATCGCTTCGGCCCCTTGTACCCAAGGGCGTCCGTGGATTTACGGTAAGGCCTGCTATCGCCAATTGCCTTCGATTTTACGCATGCTCCGCACACTAGGAACAACCCGGAAGCGGCGTACCGTGGGGGTGGTGATATTTCAGAAGAGATGCCTCTCTACGTATGTCCGTTACTGGACAACTGACGCTCAATAGTGAACAGATCCTCGCTTCTTCGCTAGGTGAATGAGTTGACGCGAAAAGAGTTTAGGAACTGGCACGGAGATTGCTGCTTTTACCTCGATGGAGCCACGAAAATGACAGCATTCACTCGGAATCTGAAATTTGCCCTGAGACTATTGCGAAAGAGTCCGGGCTTCGCATCTGTCGCCGTCATCATCATGGCGCTTGGTATCGGGGCGAATACCGCAATTTTCAGCGCGGTGCATGCTGTTTTGCTGGAACCGCTGCCGTTCCGCGACGCCAACCGTCTCGTACAGCTGTGGCACATTCCTCCTCAGTCAAGTTTTCCGAGAATGACAGAGTTCTCTGTATCGGCTGCGAATTTTCTCGACTGGCAAAAGCAGAATCACGTATTCGAGCAGATGGCTCTATACACGGGCGCCGGTTATGACATCACGGGAATGGGAAAACCGGAGGCAATTCATGCATCCCCCGTGAGCGATGGCTTCTTTTCGGTGCTCGGCGTTCAGCCTCTTTATGGGCGCGTCTTTTTACCCGATGAAGATCGCCCCGGTCACAATCACGAGGTCATCGTCACCTATAAATTCTGGCAGAGTCACTACGGCTCAGATCCCGGTGTGCTCGGCAAGACCATCAACTTTGATGGAGAGCCATATGTCATCGTCGGCGTAATGGGGCCGAAGATGACCAAACCTGACTTCGCCCAGGTGTGGACTCCTCTTGGCTTGACTGCCAAGGAAGCGGCGGTACCCGGCGAACATCACTTTCTCGCAATTGCCCGCCTCAAGCCTGAGGTCACTGTTACGCAGGCCCAGGTGGAGATGAACAAGATCTCGAAAAATCTTGAGCAGTCTTATCCCGAGGATGACAAAGGCTGGGGCGCGCTTGTTCGCTCTCTGCGCGAAGAAACAGTCGGCGAAGTTCGTCCTGCGCTGCTCATGATGCTTGGAGCTGTAGCGTTCGTGCTGCTCATCGCCTGCGCCAACGTTGCCAACCTTGTTCTCGCACGCACGTTCGAGCGCCGCAAAGAGATCGCCATCCGCTCCGCGCTTGGTGCCAGCCGACCTCGCATCATCCAGCAACTGCTGGGCGAATCCATGATCATTGCTTTGTGCGGCGGTATTCTAGGGCTGGTGGCAGCTCATTTTGGCATCGAGCTGCTGATCAAGTTTTTCGCAGACAAACTGCCGCGCATGGGCGAAATCGGTCTTGATGCCCCTGTACTTATCTTCACGTTCGTGCTCTCCGTCGCGACCGGTATTCTTTCTGGTCTGTTGCCGGCCCTGAGTATGACGAAGGGCGAACTGAATGACGCTTTGAAACAGGGTCTTGGCCGCACGGATGCTGACAGCGGCACCAGCAAGACACGCTCTACGCTTGTTGTGATTGAGGTGGCGCTCTCGCTGGTCCTGCTGATCGGAGCGGGGCTCATGATTCGCAGTCTCTGGAAGCTGCAGACGATCGATCCCGGTTTTGACGAGCACAACGTTCTGACTCTTTCCGTTTTAGTGCACAAGCAGCAGTTCAAAGATGCGACGCAGGAAGCGCAATTCTTCGATCAGATACTTCAGCGCGTGCGCTCACTCCCCGGCGTCGCATCCGCCGGAGCGGTCGACAATCTCCCACTGAACGGTGGTTCCAATCAGCCGGTGGCTATTGAGGGGCACCCCGCCGTCGCATTGTCGGAGCAGCCTGAAGTATCCGTCCGCGTGGCAACCGCGGGATATCTGCAGGCGATGCATATTCCTGTGCTGCAAGGACGCGATATCAGCGCGGACGACACTGCTGATTCGCCAGCTGTGGTCGTCATCAGCCAGAGTATGGCGAAGCAGTTCTGGCCGAACGAAAGTCCTATCGGCCGTCACCTGAAGCTATCTTTCTTTCCGGACAAAGAGCGGGAGATCGTCGGAGTTGTCGGCGATGTAAAACAGCAATGTCTGGATAGTTCTGCCGGCATTGCCACTCTCTACTGGCCTTTGGCGCAGACGACCAACTCAGCCATGGGCCCATGGGATTCGTACCCGCTGCAGATGGCGGTACGCAGCACAACCTCACAAAATCTTGCGATTGCAGTAACGAATGCCATTCACCAGGTTGACCCTGACACTCCTGTCGACAACGTCATGACACTCGAAGACTTTGTGGGCGAAACGTTGACACAGCATAGTTTCAATATGCAATTGCTCGCCATCTTCGGATCGCTGGCACTTGTCCTCTGCGCAGTTGGCATCTATAGCGTGCTTGCCTATGCAGTGAAACGGCGGCTGCGCGAGATCGGTTTGCGCATCGCCTTCGGCGCGACGGTACGCGATGTCGTGCGCCTAGTCGTCGTTCAAGGTATGAAGCCTACGCTCGCAGGTATAGGAATCGGACTCATTGCGGCCTTTGCTCTGGGTCGAGTCATTACAAGCATGATCTATGGAGTAAGTTCTCGCGATCTTACGACTTTTCTCTCAGTAACGATTCTGCTTGTCCTGGTTTCATTCTTCGCCAGTTTGATTCCGGCACTACGCGCGACGCGTGTTGATCCTCTTGCTGTACTTCGTGTCGAATAAAGGGCGTGCCTGCTGTTTCGAAGTTACTCCCGCAGCCGAGAGTTATAAAAAGAAAAACGAGGGTGTTCCATCCTGTCTAGGCTGTTGGTGACAAATCTCTAGTATCAAATCGACTCCCTGCTTGGGCGGTTTGAGGTTCGATGAGCGCGTTGGCCTGAACGCAGCAGTTGACTGGAAAGCTGGCCGCAAGCCGACGTATAGGTACCAATCTGTATCAAGACACACCAGGCCGAAGAACAGGTGGAATATGCAGTTCTTTCGGCTATGCCGATCTTTGGACCTTGCGGGTAGACTCCAGCGAAGACAGATGAAGGTCCAGTCGTTCGTCTCCGGCCGAGTCGTCGGAATTCGCCTTGCCCCTCACTCGTACCTCAGCGCCACGGACGGATCCACGCTCATCGCCTTTCGCGCCGGCAAATAACACGCCGTGAGCGCAATCGCCGCCAGTCCCACCGCCACCGCCAGCATCGTCGCCGGATCGTTTGCCCCAATCCCGTAAAGCACTGGAGCTAGCAGCCGCGTCGCTCCAAACGCCGCGCCCAACCCGATACCCAGCCCGATGGCCGTCAGCCGCAGTCCTTGGCCCATCACCATCTTCAGCACATCGCTCCGCCGCGCCCCCAGTGCCATCCGTACGCCGATCTCATGCGTCCTCTGCGACACCACGTACGCAATCACCCCGAACAGCCCGATCGCCGTCATCACCACCGCCAGGATCCCAGAAACCCCCAGCAGCCACCCCATCGTCCGCGCCGGAAACAGCGGCAACGCCATGTACTCCTCGATGGTCTGCACCTGCCTGGCCGCCATCAGCGGGTCCACAATCGCAACCTCCCGCTGCACTTCGTCTAGCAACGTCCGCGAATCTCCCGCCGTGCGCACCACAAGCGTTCGCGCCGGTGGCAGCGTTCCGCGAAACACCACTGCCGCCGGCCCTTCGCCGAGAGTGTGGTATTTCCCGTTCTTCACCACTCCCACTACCTCGCTCATGATCTTCTCGCCGCCCAGCGTCAGCCGCCTGCCCACCGGATCCTCTCCTGGCCACAATCTCCGCGCCAGGGTCTCGTTGATCACCACCGCATCCGGCTTGTCGCTGTCCGCCTCCTTCTCGGTCAAATCCCGCCCGCGCAGCAGTGGAATCCCCATCGTCCGGAAGAACCGCGGCTCCACGCGATATTCGTCCACCGCCAGCGCGTTCGGATCCTTGCCCAGTTGCTTGCCCGCTGATGTCCCTGACTGCGCTGTGCCCAGCGGCAAAAACTGCGCATAGCTAGCCGACGTCACTCCGGGTAGCCGCTGCACTCGCTCCAGCAGCCGTGCGTAAAAACCGTTAATCTTGTCCGGCGTGTATCCCAGACTTCCTGGGTCCAGCGTCGCCAGCGCGATATGATGCGTGTCGAATCCCGCATCGATCGCGTTCGCGTTCATCAGGCTGCGCACGCACAGCGCCGCCCCCGCCAGCAGCACAACGCAGGTCGCCATCTGCGCCACCACCAGGGCGTTTCTCATGCGCGCTTTCTTCCGTCCCGCTGTCTGCGATTCCTCCTTCAGCACCCGCGCCGCTTCCACCGCCGAAGCCCGCAGCGCCGGCGCTAGCCCGAACACCACTCCCGTTGCCGCTGAAACTGCCGCAGTGAACAGCACTACCCGCCAGTCCAGCGGGATCGCCAGCGCGATTGGAATATTCGCCGGCTTCAACTCCATGAGCAGCCGCGACGTTGTCCACGCAATCGCCACGCCCGCCGCGCCCGCAATCGCCGCCAGCATCAGGCTCTCGACCAACATCTGCCGCACCAGCCTCGCCCGTCCCGCTCCCAGCGCCGCGCGCGTCGCCATCTCACGCGCCCGCCCGGTGGCCCGCGCCAGCAGCAGACTCCCCGCGTTCATGCACGCAATCAGCAGCACCAGCGCAAACACCGCCAGCAGCCCTCCGGTGAACGCGCCCACATACCCGCGGTACGGCCCGGGCACCAGCGCCAGCGGATATACCACAGAGTCCAGAAAATCGTCCTTGCTTCCGTCCGTCAGGTGCACCTGCTTGGCCAGCAGGTGCATCTCTGCCTGCACGCTCTTCCGGTCCCCCGCACTCCGCATTTTTCCCGCGACAATCAGCCAGTGCGAGTCTCGTGATGTCAGCATCCCCCTGTCGTGCGTAAATTGGCCCTGCGCCGTAATCGGCGCCCAGAAGTCCGTGTCCGCCCCTACCATCAACCCCGTGAAACCCGCCGGAGCCACGCCCACCACCGTGAACGCCGCGCCATTCAGCATCAGCGTGCGCCCCACCACCCTCACATCGCCGCCCAGCTTTTGCTTCCAGAACGAGTAACTCAGCACCACGACCTGCCGTGGGTTCCCGAGCTTGTCGTCATCCGCCGCGAGCGTTCGCCCCGCCACCACGTTGACGCCCAGCAGCGGAAACAGATTGCCTGACACGAGCTGCCCGTGCAGAATTTCACCCGTGCCCCCGCGATTCCAGATCGCGTTCTCCCCGTCGCCATCGAACGCCAGCAACCCATCGAGCGACCTGGTGTGGTCGCGATCGTATGCATAATCGGGATAGTTGAAGGGCAGGTAGCCCTCTATGCCGTTGCTCTTCGGATTGTGCAGCCACACCTCGATCAGTTTGTTTGTCCCGATGACTCCCTGCGGCGGCCGCAGCAGCAGCGCATTCACAAACGTGAACACTGCCGCATTCATCCCGATGCCCAGCGCCAGCGCGAACACCACGGCCGTATTCGATATTGGTCTCTTCGCCAGCATGCGCATCCCGAACCGCACATCCCGCCACCACTCCGCCGGCGAGAGAAGCCCCCGCTGCACTCTCTGTCGCTCCTTCAGCACGGTTACGTTGCCGAACTGCCGCCGCGCCGCCCGTGCCGCGTCGCGCGCGCTCATCCCCTGCGCCGTGTAGCGCTCCTCGAGCAGAGCAATGTGCTCGCGGATCTCCTCGTCGAACCCTTCGTCCTCGCGCCCCTGAGCTGCCTGCCCCTTCACTCTCGACCACAGCATCCGCAGCTTCCTCATTGCCTCACCCCTGTCTCTCGAGTTTCAGCACCCTCTCCATGACGCCCGCCACTCGTTCCCAGTTCTGGGTCTCGCGCTCCAGTTGCCGGGCGCCCTGCTTGGTGATGGAGTAAAACCGCGCGCGCCGGTTGTTCTCGCTCGTGCCCCACTTCGAGGCGATCCAACCCTGCTGCTGCTGCCTAAGCAGCGCCGTGTATACCGTGCCCTCGTTTAGATCAAGCACGCCATCGCTCACCTGCTCAATGCGCCGCGCAATCCCGAACCCGTGTAGCGGCCCCATCGCGTGCAGCGTTTTCAACACCATCAGGTCCAGCGTCCCCTGCAGCACCTCCGATTTTCCTTCGCCCATCGCCTCCGCTCCTTTGGACATTGCATAGAAGCTACCATAGTCTCCTTTGTAATGTCCATAGGGGCATTGAGCCTCGTTCGACGAACACCGCTGTGGACGGCATTAGAGACTATCCGGGCAAATCCACGCGAAACAATCCCAGGGCTAAGGTCATCATGCGATAAGCGACGATTCCAGGATGACTAGCCGCATACAGAATTCACTTCGTCCGGGCCAGTGTCACTCAGTGCGTAATTGCCGAAGCACTCATCGAGCCGTTTAGTACGGAATTCTCGGTTCCGGGCGATTACCGCCTAACCGGAATCCCGAAGTGCCTGCAAAGCAGGGTGCTGGGCTGTGCCCAGACAGGGACGTAGGGAACTTGTTCTGAGCGATGATGTTGTGGCTGGAGAGGGCGGCAGGCTACGGCCCGAAATAGACATTGGTGCTTTCCGAGCCCGTTGTAAAGCATGGGTCTGAGGTCGCGGACAGTCCAGTGATGACGTCTGCGCAAGAGTGCAGCGATCTCGATGAGGAGACTGCAAGGATTCGCACCTCAGGCCGCGTTCTCCGGCTACAAGGAGAAGACCATGGCGAAGCGAGTAGAGAAGCGGGAGCGCAGATCGGCGGTGCTGGAGCCGGATGCAGCGGGCATTGATATAGGAGCCACGAGATATACGTAGCTGTCCCACTTGACCGCGATCAAGAGACAACACGCAGGTTCAGCAGTTTTACCCACGACTTACACGCACTGGCCGATTGGCTGGAGAGCTGCCGAGTTCGCACGGTCGCGATGGAATCGACCGGCGTGTACTGGATACCGCTGTTTCAGATATTAGAAGCGCGGCTTCATGGTCTATCTTGTCAATGCGCATTCGCTGAAGATCGTACCCGGCCGCAAGAGGGATGTCTCTGACTGCGAGTGGATCCAGTATCTGCACTCGGTAGGCTTGCTGAGAGCCAGCTTCCGACCGAAGGAAGATATCTGTGCCGTGCGTACCTTATGGCGGCATCGCAGCAGCCTGGCCGCCGTCGATCGTGGGCGGCCGTTCGCCGATGCGATTGTTGTGCCGAAGGCGCGTCACACTCCTAAACTCTTAGTTGACAAATCTCCTCGTCCGCGCGTAATCTCCTAACTAATTAGGAGAATCCCTCGTGAAGCGACCCGCCAAGACCGCCCTCACCAAGCTCGAGCTCGAGCTGATGCAGGTCATCTGGCGGCTCGGTAGCGGCACGGTCAGCGCCGTGCAGGCCGAGCTCCCCCGCCTCCTCGCCTACACCACCGTCCAAACCATGCTCAACATCCTCGAGCGCAAGGGAAAGCTCCGCCGCGAGCTAGACGGCCGCGCTTACGTCTACTCCGCCCGCGTCACCGAAGCTAGAGCTCTCGGGCAGGGCGTCCGCGACCTCATCGACCGCATGTTCGGTGGTTCGAGCGAAGAGCTGGTGATGAGCCTGCTCAAGAATGGCCAGATCGATGCCAAACGTCTCGCCGAACTCACCCGGCGTTTTAACGAGGAGGCGAAGAACTCATGACTACGCCGGAATCCATCATTCTTTCCTATCGCCAACGCCCTCTGGCAGCTCCCCCTGCTCTTCGCCGCAGGCTGGCTCGCTGCACGCGCCCTCAGCTCGCTCGGCCCCGCCGCCGAACACCGCGTATGGGTCAGTGTGCTCCTGCTGCAGGCCCTCCTGCCGGCGGGTTCCACCATTCCCTGGGACGCCCTCCGCAACCTCCTCAATCTCTCCGGCGGTCCGCTCAATAGCGGCCAGCCGCACGTCTCCGTCGTCATGGGCCCCGGCACCGCCTTCGGCAATCCGCATCTCCCCGCCTGGCTCCTCGCCTCCCTAGCCATCATCTACGCCGCCATCACTGCGTGGCTCGCCGCTCGCTTCGTTTGGCGCCTGCACACAATCCGCCTTCTAAGCCGTACCGCCGCCGCAGTCACTCTCTCCGCCGATGCCGTCGGCCACTGGGCGAAGTGTGCTGACACATTCGGCGTCGAAACCGCCTCGCTCGGCACATCCTCACAGATCTACGGCCCTATCACGATCGGCATCCGGCGCAAGCTGGTGCTTCTGCCCCCGGAAATCCTCGCGGAGCTGCCCGACACCGAACTCCGCACCGCCATTGCCCACGAATTCGCCCACATGCGCCGGCATGACTTCCTCAAAAACCTGCTGTACGAGTTCCTCTCCCTGCCCGTGTGCTTTCATCCAGTCCTCTCCCTCACCCGCGACCGCTTGATGGAGACTCGCGAGATGGTCTGCGACCAGATGGCTGCCGCCCTCGCCGGTCAGCACCAATACGCTCGCTCGCTTTTGCGGCTCGCCTCGCTGCTCGTCGACGGGATGCCGGCCAGAACCCCTCACGCCATCGGAATCTTCGATGCCACCACCTTCGAAAGGAGAGTTATGCGACTCACCGAGAGACCAGCCCAAGCCTCGGCCCTGCGGCGATTTACCAGCGCGACAGCGTGCGCCCTGCTAGGCGCCGGCATCTGCGCCACAACCCTCGCCCTCAGCGTCCACGTCGACGCCCTCGCCGCCGGCGATGAGCAACGCTCGTCCAACCCCACCGGCCCCGTCGCCGTTAGGGCGGACATCATGCAGAATCAAATCGTGCACAATGTTCCCCCGGTCTACCCGCGCGACGCTAAGAAAGCCGGGATCCAGGGCGAAGTGCAACTCGACGCCATAGTCGGCAAAACCGGTGAGGTAGAACAGCTCAAGGTCGTCTCCGGCCCGAAAGAGCTGCAGCAATCAGCCCTCGACGCCGTCCGCCAGTGGACTTACAAGCCCTTCCTCCTGAACGGAGCGCCGGTGGAAGTGAAGACCACGATCCACGTCATTTATTCACTGGCGCCGTGAAGGGATTGAGTTCATTCAAGAAGTAAC
>Ga0207057_1084_pt1 | contig 23993 bp, 22 predicted proteins | sample Alteio_BWMinCont_33_FD_153265 | JGI IMG/M metagenome (GOLD analysis project Ga0207057, IMG submission 153265) | Enriched cells from forest soil in Barre Woods Harvard Forest LTER site, Petersham, Massachusetts, United States -... | ecosystem: Environmental > Terrestrial > Soil > Temperate forest >... | reverse complement strand
TGATACGGTGAAACAGTATCTGTTCACTTCTCACATGCTGGCGTGGAAAGGTTTTTTTTATTCCAAATCTAACGGTGATGGACAAGCGATTTCCGGTTCAATAGAAAATTTGCCAGCCATATTAAAAAGCCTTGGCATTTTATTAAGCTATATTGTTTTATTTGTTTCGGCAGCAATTCTTGTATTCAGGAAAAAAGATATTCTCAGCTAATAGTTTTATTTATGTTGATTAAGAAATTTTATATGTTGATTTTTTTAGGATGTCTGTCTCATATTGCTTTTGCGCAAGATGCAAATGCCTTGCTGCAAAAAGTGAGAGAGAAATTAAATAAAGTGAATGACTATGAAGCCGCAGGCATTATGAAAACCAACGTTAGTTTTTTAAAAGTGCCAGAAGCGAACGTGAAAGTGTATTTTAAAAAACCTGATAATCTGAAAATAAAAAATGAGCATGGCATTTCATTAGTTCCAAAAGGTGCTGTCAGCATCAGTTTGAACAATTTATTAAAAGGAAATTACACAGCGTTGGATGCAGGCAATGATGTGATTGATAACCGCAAAGTAAAAATCATCAAACTATTGCCTCTTGATGAAAACGCAGATATTGTTCTTTCTACTTTTTATATTGATGAAAGCCGTTTGCTTGTCATGAAAGCAAAGACAACTACGAGAGAAAATGGAAGCTATGAGGTGGAAATGAGCTATGGGAAATATGCGGAATATGCTTTGCCCGATAAAGTAGTTTTTACTTTCAATACGAAAGACTATAAACTTCCCAAAGGGATAACTTTCGATTATGATGATGGGAGCAAAAAGAAGACGGAGAATAATATCAACAATAATAAAGGCAAAGTGGAAATTACTTATTCATCTTACATAATTAATAAGGGTGTGCCTGATGAGGTGTTTAAATGATAGAAGGTGTGAGGCTTAAGGGATAAGGTATGACATTCTAGTAATATTAATGCTGCTTGAAATTCAACGCCCCACACCTTAAACCTTACACCTTGTTGCTCATCCTTCATTCTCTTCAATCTTTTCATCTACCGCATTGGCAAGAATGGAAGAAGTAACTTTTTTCATCGGGTTCTTCCGGTTCTCTTCATACTCATGTCGCTGATTAATGATATCAATACAAGAATATATTGCTGCGATAAATGATGAAGGATCCGCTTTGCTCTTTCCTGCAATATCAAATGCAGTTCCATGATCCGGAGATGTTCTCACAAAAGGCAAACCAGCAGTATAATTTACGCCTTCACCAATTGATAATGATTTGAAAGGGATCAATCCCTGATCATGATACATTGCAAGTACTGCATCAAATTTATGTTGCTGGTTGCGTGCAAAAAATGCGTCAGCACTATAGGGGCCAAATACGAGCATACTATGTTTCGCATCCTTAATAGCAGGCTTAATAATTTCTTCTTCTTCTTTACCAATCAATCCTTCATCGCCGGCATGCGGGTTCAGGCCAAGCACAGCGATTTTTGGTTTATCAATACCAAAATCTTTTATCAGGCTATCTTTTAAAATATTTAATTTAGAAAGAATCGCTTCGCGTGTAATATATTTCGCTACTTCACTGATTGGCACATGCTCCGTTACTAAACCAACTTTAAAATTCTCTGCAGCCATCAGCATCAGCACATCATTTGCGCCAAACACATGTTTCAAAAAAGGAGTGTGGCCTGTGAAATTAAATTCGTTTGATTGCGTATTTTTTTTGTGGATCGGTGCTGTTACCAATCCTTGTATTTTTCTTTCTTTCAATGCTTCTGCTGCAGCCGTTAAAGATTTCACAGCATAGAAACCGCCGGCATCAGTTAGTTGGCCGGGCGTGATAGCAACATCTTCTTCCCAGCAATTAAAAATATTTACTTGTTTATGGCTGATGCGGTTAAAATCTTTCGTGCTCTGATAACTGAAATTTATTTCAGGCATTGCCTTGCGGTAAAAATTGATCACCTTGTTTGAAGCAAAAATCACAGGCGTGCACAATTCCAGTATGCGATGATCGCTAAAAGTTTTAATGATCAGTTCAATGCCAATCCCATTCACGTCGCCGGTTGAAATGCCGATAAGAGGTCGTTGCTGCATGCTCATTCAAAAATATTTTGGATTGTAAAAATACAATAATTATGCATGAGCAATTGAAGAAGCTTTTTGAGGAATATTTTTATGATACCAGCATCGGTTTTCATAGCATCATCGTTGCGTCGCAATCCTTTCGTCTGTAGTGCTACTATTGAGCTTTAGTCTGCTAGTGCATTTTCAAAATTAATTCTAAACGCCGCAATTATTAATTCGTATTGCTTAACCGCGGAATCAGAAAGAAATGCGATTATTTATTTCTATTCTTTGCGAAAACTTTATGTCATTGCGCCTTTGCGGTTAAGCACTTGCAATACTTTATTTTTGTGCTTGTATGTACACATTAAAAAAATCTCTTGGCCAGCATTTTTTGCACGATGAGAATATTTGCCGAAAAATTGTTGAAAGCGTTAAGCAAAATTCTTTTCATCAATTGCTGGAAGTTGGCCCTGGCGCAGGTGCGCTCACAAAATATTTCATTCAATTAAAAGATGTGCATTTCAAAGCAGTGGAAGTGGATGATGAAAAAGTTGCTTACTTAATAAAAATTTATCCTTCATTACAAGATAAAATAATCCATCAAAGTTTTTTGGATATTGAAAAACCTTTCGAAGGAAAATTTACTGTGGTTGGCAATTTCCCTTATAATATATCTTCACAGATTCTTTTTAAAATACTCGAATGGAAAGAAGATGTGGAATGCGTAATTGGTATGTTTCAGAAAGAAGTGGCGCAACGCATCGCAGCTAAAGAAGGCAATAAAACTTATGGCGTGTTAAGTGTTTTAGTGCAAGCTTTTTTTGATACGGAATATTTATTCGAGGTGAGTGAAAATTCTTTTAACCCGCCGCCGAAAGTAAAAAGCGCGGTGATAAGATTGAAGCCGAAGAAAGAAGGCATAATATTTAGGGACGAGAAAGATTTTTTTCTTTTAGTGAAAACTGCCTTTAATCAACGCAGAAAAGCTTTGCGCAACGCGGTGAAAAATTTATTCGATGAAAATATGTTGAAAGATGAAATTTTTAATAAACGCGCAGAACAGCTTTCTGTGAAAGATTTTGCGCGATTGACATTCAGCATGAAATAATTTTGAAAACCTGCCACAGATTTCACAGATGCTCACCGATTAATTTTTTAAAGTATGACGTATCTAAATCTGTGTTAATCGGTGGCAAAAAATATTAAACAATTTACAAAATGAAGAAAGCTCTTATCACTGCAAAAGTGCACGAATACTTAATCGAAAGATTGAAAACTCAAGGCTATGATGTGAAGCATTTGCCACAAATTTCTTATGAAGATCTGCAAAAAGAAATTGCAGATGCCGAAGGATTGATTGTTACAACCAGATTAAAAATTGATAAGAACATAATTGATAAAGCCCCCAAACTCAAATGGATCGGGCGTTTGGGAAGCGGCATGGAATTGATTGATGTGAGTTATGCTGAAAGTAAAAACATAGTTTGTGTAAGCAGCCCCGAAGGAAACCGCAACGCAGTAGCGGAACACGCGTTAGGAATGTTATTAAACTTAATGAATAAAATTTCTTCAAGCAACGAAGAAATAAAACATGGCAAATGGAATCGCGATACAAATCGCGGAACAGAATTAACAGGCAAAACAGTTGGCATTATTGGTTTCGGCAACACAGGCGGCGCATTCGCAAAATTGCTTCCGCCATTTGATGTTACCATTCTTGCATACGATAAGTACAAATTTGATTTTGCAAAAGGCTACGTTCGCGAAGCCAATATGGAACAGATTGCGCGATATGCAGACGTGATAAGTTTTCACGTGCCATTAACCGACGAGACTTTGCACATGGCTAACGATCATTTTTTTAATTCGCTTGAAAGAAAACCATATTTCATTAATGCGTCACGCGGTAAAGTGCATGATACCGCTGCGCTCATTCGTGCGTTGCAAAATCACAAAATTGCAGCCGCAGCTTTGGATGTTTTAGAGAATGAAAAATTAGATACTTACACTGTGGAAGAAAAGCAGCAGCTCGATTGGCTTTTGATGCAGCCCAATGTTATTATCACCCCGCATATTGCAGGCTATAGTCATGAAGCTTTTTATAAAATGGCTAAAGTTTTGCTTGAAAAACTCGGCATTTAGATTTTGTTTCTTTGCGTGAAACCATCGATTATTCTTTGTTTTTTGGTCATAATCTCCTAACTTTAGGGTTACCCTAAAAAGTTATATTTTTGTACAAATAGTGCAACGCTTCAATAAAAATGAGGCGTTGTATTTTTTTTCTTATTTAGTAACGAAGTAAAAGGACAGAATATGAGTGACATTACTTATCTAACGAAAGACGCGCTGCAGCATTTAAAAGCAGAGCTGCAAAAAATGAAAGCGATTGACCGTCCGGCTGCATCAAAAGCTATTGCCGAAGCCCGCGAAAAAGGCGATCTCCGCGAGAACGCCGAATATGATGCTGCAAAAGAAGCGCAGGGTTTGCTCGAAGCAAAAATCCAAAGGATGGAAGGCGACCTGGCGAATGCACGCGTGATCGACGAAAGCACTATTGACACGAGCAAAGTTTCCATATTGACCAAAGTAACGGTCACCAATCTTAACACAAAAAAGCAGGCAACTTATCATCTTGTTTCCGAGCAGGAAGCGGATCTGAAGCTTGGCAAAATATCTATCACTTCGCCCATTGGCAAAGGGTTGCTGGGAAGGCAGATCGGTGATGTGACCGAAGTGAAAGTGCCTGCGGGATTAATAAAATTTAAGGTCGAAAATATTACTGTTTAGGAGATACGAGATTCTGGATACGAAATGTGAAATTCAGGAATACTATCTCGAATCCCGAATCTCGTATCTTGTATCCCGCATCCTTCATCATGACCATATTTTCTAAAATAATAAAAGGCGAAATTCCGAGCTACAAAATTGCGGAGAACGAAAAGTTTTTCGCGTTCCTTGATATTTTTCCATTGCGCGAAGGCCATGTTTTGGTGGTCCCAAAAATTGAGACAGACAAATTTTTTGATGTGCCAGACGATTATCTTTCTGAAATGCTGGTGTTCGCAAAACCAATTGCGCACGCCATCGAAAAATCTTTTCCATGCAATCGCTGCGGGCTTTCTGTCATTGGTCTTGAAGTACCACATGCACATCTGCATCTCGTTCCCATTGATGAATCTGATGATTTGAATTTCACGCGCGGAAAAATAAAAGTAACACCAGGGCAATTAAAAGCAGCGCAGGAAAAGATTGTGGGGAATCTCAAATGAGAAATGAATAATGGAAAATGAGGAATGAAAAAGTTAATACGATCAGGCTTTCATCATTAATGCAATTCGAATTATTTAAATGAACGAATGGAGTAATTTTTTTGTAGCAACAGCAGGCGCATCAGCAGCTTTGACAGGATTGATATTTGTCGGAGTATCTATCAGTTTGTCAAAAATCCTTTCTACTCCAACATTGCCTGAACGTGCGCTGATCTCACTAATCTTATTGCTAACGATTATGATTTTGTCAATATTATTTCTAGTTCCCGGGCAATCGAATAATATGCTTGGTGTTGAAGTATTGTTGTTAAGTTTTATTGTGTGGGCTGCTATTTCAAAAATAGATATAACTACTTTTCGCAAAAAGGAAAAACTGTATAGAAATTATTATATAATGCATATTGTTTTTAATCAAATTGCCATATTAGCCTATCTCATTGGCGGCATTATTCTTTTATCTGCTCCAGCCGCTGGTATGTACTGGATTGTTCTCGCTATTGTTTCTTCATTTATAAAAGCAGTAATGGACGCTTGGGTTTTGTTGGTTGAGATTAACAGATAAATTGAATTGCACAACTTTCTCATTCCTTATTTTTCATTATTTATTTCTCATTTCTTCAGTCTTTCCGGATTATTCTTTACAAAATCTTCCCAGCCATTTAATTTTTTTCCAACTGTTTTTGTAAAACTATTATTTTGAAAATGATGGCAAACTGCCACGGCCAGCGCATCCGAAGCATCATAATGTTTTATTTCATTTTGTACTTGCAATATTTGTTGCAGCATTTTCCAAACCTGCGATTTATCTGAATTGCCATTGCCGGTGATAGACTGTTTTATTTTTCTCGGCGAATATTCTGTAACAGTAAGATTTGCCTGCATCGCAGTGGCGATAGCAACTCCCTGCGCACGGCCGAGCTTCAGCATGCTCTGCACATTCTTTCCAAAAAATGGTGCTTCAATCGCAAAATCATGTGGCTTGAATTCTATTATTAGTTCGCGCACTTTTTTATGTATGAGCTGCAATCGTTCGTAAGCATCTTTTTTTGATGATAGTTTCAGCACGCCCATTGCGATTAAGCTCAATTTACGTTCGCGGATTTCTATCAATCCATAACCCATCAGCAATGTGCCGGGATCAATACCTAAAATTATTTTGGGATGCTTTTGCAACAGAGGTTATTTTTGATGCTGAATAATGGTGCTGAACAAAAATATCAAATTAATACTCAACTATTTCCTGGGCCCGCTTATATTCCTGCTTCTGTTGTATGCAATTTATTATCAGCTTCTGCAAAAACATAACTGGCGCGAATCTTTACAGCAAATAAAAGATGCCATTACTGGCCCTGAGCAATGGAAAATTTGGATTGTGTTTTTATTAATGTTCGTGAACTGGGGAATTGAAGCAAGAAAGTGGCAGCTCAGTATTTCATCAGTGCAGCAAATCAGCTTCTGGCGCGCATTCAAGGCAACGCTCACCGGTTCAACTATGGCATCGTTCACGCCCAACCGCATGGGCGAATACCTCGGCAGGATATTATATGTTGACGAAGGAAAGCGCATTCAATCCATATCACTCACTATAGTTTGCAGCATTTCTCAAATGATAGTCACGATGATGATCGGATGCATTGGCATTATTTATTTACAATGGCATTTGGATGATCATCAAATAATAAATGCGCAGGCGTTGCATCTGGCACTGAATATTTTATTTTCAATAGTTATCATCGCATTTATTTTATTAGTGATTTTTTATTTTCGGTTATCCTGGCTTGTTAAACTAATGGTCATTCTGCGGGTGCCTGACAAATATTTAGTTTATGTTAAAATTTTAGAACATTTAAATGCAACCATCTTATTGCGTATTTTGTCATTATCATTTTTGAGATACTGTGTTTTTATTCTGCAGTATTATTTTATGTTCTCAGTTTTTGGAGTGTCGCTGACCCTTTTGCAAACTTTAAGCAGCGTGAGCGTGGTTTTTTTAGTGATGGCTGTTGTTCCTACTTTTACAGTATTAACAGAGCTTGGTCTGCGATGGGAAGCAAGCATTCAGGTTGTGCAATTGTTCAGCGTGAATGTTGTGGGCATATTCGCCACATCGTTTGGGATCTGGCTCATAAATCTGGTGATACCCGCGTTGGCAGGGAGTTTGCTGATATTGGGCATTAAATTATTTAAGAAGTAAATGAAATTTTTTAATATAGTTTTTATTTTGTTGCTAACTTCTCTAACGCTCCCGTTGCGTGCGGATGAAGAGTTTTGCGGCATCCATAACAAAGCTTTTCAGGCTGGCGAATCCATCACTTATGAAGTGTATTACAGAGTTGCGAAAGTTTATTTTGGCGCGGGCGAAGCTGTTTTCAATACAGGGATCGAACAGGTAAATGGAAAAACAGTGTATCACGTTTCAGGAGATGGGAAAACATATAGCTTCTATGATAATTTTTTTAAGGTGAGAGATAAATATGAATCTTTCATTGACACGGCCACGATGCAGCCATTGAAATTTATCAGGAATGTGGATGAAGGCGGTTATAAAATTTATGAGAACATTACTTTCAATAAAACAGTGAACACAGCTATTACAACGAAAGGAGTTTACAAAGTGCCGTCATGTGTTCAAGATGTCATCAGCTCTATTTATTATGCACGCAATATTGATTTCAGCAAAATGAAGCCGGGAGATAAAGTTCCTTTTTCATTGTTTCTCGATGATCAATTGTATGAGATTTATGTCCGTTATCTTGGTAAAGAAATTGTAAAAACAAAATACGGAAAATTCAGAGCGATCAAATTTAAACCACTGCTCATTAAAGGGACGATTTTTGATGGCGGAGAAAAAATGACTGTGTGGGTAACTGATGATGCGAACCATGTCCCGATTCGTGTGGAAAGCCCGATTTCAGTAGGAAGCGTGATTGTTGAGATGACCAATTTCAAGAACAGGCGCAATCCGCTCAATTCATTGCTGGATGTTAATTGATAAGCCACAGATTACACAGAAACCCACAAAAATTATTTGTCTAAATCTGTGCTTTTCTGTGTAATCTGTGGCAAAAATTTCCTTCAGATTTCTTCAAGCTTAAAAATTTCCTTGCTTCGTATTCCTCTTTCTGTTAATTGAAGATTACAGCATTCATTAATCGGATCATGCTCAAAGAAGAAAATGTAATCATTATTCACTGCTTCATTGAGAAAAGATTTTTTTTCGTTCAGCGTTGTGAGCGGGAACATGTCATAAGCCATCACATAAGGAATAGGAAGATGCGCAATTGAAGGCAACAAATCCGCCATGAACACAATCGTTTTTTCTTTGTAAGAAATTTGCGGCAACATCATGGAGTTTGTATGACCGTTTACATAACGAATGGAAAAGTCGTTAATGATGTTCGATGGTTGATTGTCGATGGTTGAGTTTTGATGTCGGTCATCGACCATCGATGACCGACCAACAAAGCGAAGTTGTCCGCTTTCCTTAATCGGCAAAATATTTTCTTTTAAAAAACTTGCTTTCTCTCTGTCGTTCGGTTCTGTTGCCCATTTCCAATGATCTTCATTGCTCCAGTAAGTTGCGTTTTTAAATGCAGGAATTAATTTGTCTCCATCACGAACGATGCTTCCGCCGCAATGATCAAAATGTAAGTGAGTTAAAAAAACATCAGTAATGTCATCACGATGAAAACCATGTTTCGCTAATGAAGAATCCAATGTTTCATTTCCATGCAAATGATAATGGCTGAAAAATTTATCATCTTGTTTATTTCCGATTCCGCTATCAATGAGGATTAATTTATTCCCATCTTCAATCAATAACAAACGCATTGCCCAGGTGCAAAGATTATTTGCATCGGGGACATTCAATTTGCTCCACATTGTTTTCGGCACAACGCCGAACATGGCGCCGCCATCCAATTTAAAAAACCCGGTGTTGATTGTATAAAGTTTCATGCGACAGATAAAGTTTTTTGTTGCTTTTGCAATGCAAAAAATAAACCAATCAAACCAATAAAAAAGAATACGATTAATGCGATGATTGAGTTGCGCATGTTGCCGGTAAGTTCCTGCACAAAACCAAAACTGAACATGCCAATAACGATTGCAATTTTTTCTGTCACATCATAAAAGCTGAAGAACGAAGCAGTGTCGTGTGTTTCAGGCATGATCTTGGAATAAGTGGAGCGGCTCAGCGATTGAATGCCGCCCATTACCAAACCAACAACTCCGGCAAGAATATAAAACTGCATTTCAGTTGTGATAAGATATGCAGCGATGCAAATTAATATCCACAGAAAAACTACAAAGATCAGCACTTTTAAATTGCCAAATATTTCAGATAATCTCGACATGATGTATGAACCCGCGATGGCGACAAGTTGAATAATTAAAATGCATGCAATTAATTTGCTTGTGGCTAATTGCAACACCTGGCTTCCAAATAAAGTGGCAGCAAGCATAACAGTTTGCACGCCCATGCTGTAAAATAAAAATGCAAAGAGATATCTTTTTAAAACAGGTAAATTTTTCACCTGCAACCAAACTTTTTTCAATTCGATAAAACCGTTTGCGAAAATATTATTTTCGCTGTTTTGCACTGCTGGCTTGCTTTTCGGAAGTGTGGCAAAAGTGATTTGTGCAAAGCCAACCCACCATAATCCAACTAACAAAAAAGATAAACGTGCAGGAAAACTATCATCTTTTATTCCAAACCATTCCGGTTTCAACACAAACAAAAAACAAACAATTTGCAACAGCACACTGCCGATGTAACCATATGCAAAACCTTTCGCGCTCACCTTATCCCGGTCTTCTTCAGCAGCAATTTCAGGCAAGTAAGAATTATAAAAAACGAAGCTGCCACAATAACCTACTGCTGCAAGTATGCATGAAATAATCCCAAGTGTCAGTGTGTCTTTAGTAAACCAATACATGGTGCAACAAAATACGCCGCCGAGATAGCAGAAAAATTTCATGAAATTTTTCTTGTTGCCTTTATAGTCAGCGATGGAAGATAAAATGGGAGAGATGACTGCGATAATTAAATAAGCCAATGCCAATGCATAATTATATAATGAGGCGCTTTCAAAATTTATTCCCAGAAAATTTACTTTGTGGCTGATGATTACGCCGGCACTATTTTTTGTTGAAGTGATTGCATCATAATAAGCGGGAAAAATAGTTGAGGTGATAACGAGATTGTAAGCGCTGTTCGCCCAATCGTACATTGCCCAGCCATTGATCACTTTTTTTGAAGCAGTTTGCATTGCATTAATTAAGAATGAAAAATTAATGATTAATAATTACATCATTGAACAATTCCTTTCCAAATTAATATAAGCAAAATGATGCTTGCGATAATGCGATAATATCCAAACAATTTGAAGCCGTGTTTTTGAAGAAAACCAATGAAGAATTTTATCGCGAGCATGGCAATTATAAAAGCAACAATGTTTCCAATAATCAATGCGTGGATGTTAGCGTGGTTATGTAATAATTCAGGGTTTTCTTTATACGCTTTGTATAATTTATATCCCGTTGCAGCGAACATGGTTGGCACAGCAAGAAAGAAAGAAAATTCCGCAGCCACTTTGCGCGTTAATTTTTGTTGCATGCCACCAATAATGGAAGCTGCGCTGCGACTGGTTCCCGGGATCATCGCCAAACATTGCCAGACTCCAATCACAAAAGATTTGCCATTTGATATTTCATTTTCATCATCAATCGTTGGGTTTTTAAAAAGACCATCAACAAAAAGCAGAATGATGCCGCCGATCAGCATGGTGATTGCAACAGTGAGCGGGCTTTCAAGCAATGCATCAATTTTTTTTGAGAATAACAAGCCGAGAATAATTGCAGGGATTACGCCGATGATCAGTTTGAAATAAAATTTTATCCTGCTGAAATCGAAAAATTTTTTCCAGTACAAAACAACTACGGCAAGTATAGCACCGAGCTGAACGGCCACCTCAAACAGTTTGGTAAAATCATCTTTTCCAATTCCCATCAAGCTGCTTGTAACAATCAGGTGGCCGGTGGAAGAAATAGGAAGAAACTCCGTAAGCCCTTCCACAATCGCGAGTATAATAGTTTCAACAATGCTCATGTCGGTGATAGTTGGTTAGAAAGTAAAAATAAAGATTTCGCACAACGAGACAAAGAATACCACTGAATGATGAGTTATATATTTCTTTGTCAACTTTGTATTCTTAGTCTCTTTGCGTGAAACAAATAAAAAAAGCGATGAGAAAATCCCATCGCTCTTAAAAAATTATTTTAAGCTTTTATTGTTGTGCGTCGTTGCTTTTTGATTTCTTGAAGATCGCGAATATCTCAATGCCCAATCCCGCGAGAATGAGAATAGGCGCGATGGTTATGCGCGTGAAGCTGTACACTTCATCCGGGTTGAACACATTCGGGTCCTTGCTTTTCCCGCCTGCCATCAAAATCAATCCCAATGCTACCAGCACAATGCCAATCAGCATCCACCTGTAATTTTCTTTACCAAATAAAGGCGTTGTATTAAAAGACGGCTTAGGTGTTTTTACTTTTTTATTGTCTGCTTTAATTTCTGCCATGTTGAAAAAAATTGAGGGGCAAATATAGGGAAAGTTCATAGTTAATGGTTGATAGTTCATAGTTGAGAGCTCAGAATAGCACGTATTGCTATGAACTATCAACCATGAGCCATCAACTGTTTAATACAATTCGTCCAGTTTCATTTTCAAATATTTTATCACGCTGCGGTGTGTGCTCACAAAAGAAATACATACTCCGAGCAATATAATCGCAACGAACATAAACGCCAGCAAATTATAATCGCGCAAAGCTCTTATCTCCGGCAGCCACTTTTCCGAAATCAATATAACACCAATGATCCCGGCAATGGCTATAATCCCACTGATCGCACCGTTCACGAGCGCACGAATATCCATCGGCTTTGCAATGAACCATCGCGTTGCGCCAACCATCTGCATTGTTTTAATAATAAAACGGTTGCTGAACATAGCGAGGCGAATAGTATTATCAATCAAAATAATTACCAATATTGAAATAACAATTGCAACTACTAATAATATCAAACTGATTTTTCGAATGATGTTATTCAGGTTGCTTACCAATGATTGATTGTATTGCACATCGCTCACTGCAATATTTTGCGAAAGATCATTTTGAATTTTTGTGAGCGAATCAGTACTTGCATACTGGCTTCTTATTTTAAAATTAATGCTCGCAGGTAAAGGGTTTTTGTCAAGCACAGCCCCCCAATCCTTGTTTCCATCCGCGAGATATTTTTGTTTGGCAAGATCCTTTGTCACGTACTCATAAGACTTGGTGTAATCCTGCGCCGCTATATGATTCACGAGTGCTGCGCTGTCTTTTGGAGAAACATTTTCGCGCACATACACGCGCACTTCCACATTTTCTTTAAAATATTCGCCGAGCTTGTTTGCATTGATAACAAACCAGCCCATTACGCCGAGAAGGAACAGCACAACAGACACACCGACAATCGCCATAATGTAAGAAGGAGTGGAACGCTTTGCATAGCCTTTTCCGAATTGAGCCATGATGAAAAACTTTTGCTGGTTAGTAAGATTTTTGTTTCACGCAAAGACGCGAAGGCGCTATAAAAAAATACAATTTCAAGATTATTCGTAGCGTCGTTGCGACTTTGCGTGAAATCTTAGATGCGCAAAAATAACAGATTTAGCAGCATAAACCGTATTTTTGTTGCCTTCAAAACGAAGCAGCATCAGCATTATTTTGAAAAACAAACGCTTTAACTTTTTCACAACCTTTTGCGTTTTCAGCCCATTGCCTGTTGAAAGAAATATAAAACCGCGGAGACGGAGAGTAATGCAAAAGTTATTGTCAACAAGTTGTTGCTGATAGTAAGCCAGAGCTGAATAGAATATCAACAGTACAAGAGTGCGACGCAACGATGGTGAAGAAAGAGCCGATGCTGGAAACAAAAAATTAATAGCCGATAATTAGTATTTAATAAGTAAGAGTGGATGTGTGATTGAAGAAATCGTACATCATACATCGTAAATCGTACATAGAAACATGGAATATAATTTCAGAAAGATAGAAGAACATTGGCAGAAAAAATGGAAAGATGATGAAGTGTATAAAGTAGAAAATGATTTTTCCAAGCCGAAATATTATGTGCTGGATATGTTCCCGTATCCGAGCGGCGCGGGCCTGCATGTGGGGCATCCGCTGGGATACATTGCCAGCGATATTTTTGCGCGGTATAAAAGATTGAAAGGTTTTAATGTGCTGCACCCGATGGGCTACGATGCATTTGGTTTGCCGGCTGAACAATATGCGATCGAACATGGGATACACCCCGCCGTTAGCACCGCAAATAATATTGAAAATTTTCGGGCGCAGCTTGATAAGATTGGTTTTTGTTTTGATTGGAGCCGCGAAGTGAACACGAGCAAACCAGAATATTATAAATGGACGCAATGGATTTTTTTGAAGCTGTTCAAAAGTTTTTATAATAGATCAACACAGAAAGCAGAAAGCATTGATTCATTAATAAAAATTTTTGAACAAGAAGGAAACATTAATCACCCAATTCCAAATTCGCAATTCGCAATTTCAAATCCACAATTTCAAATTCGCAATTCGCAATTTTCCGCAACGGAATGGAATTCTTTCGACGAGTTCACGCGGGAAACCATTCTCATGGAATATCGCCTTGCTTATTGCGGTTATGGCGAAGTGAACTGGTGCGAAGCATTGGGAACTGTATTAGCAAATGATGAAGTGATCAATGGCGTAAGTGAACGCGGTGGTTATCCAGTAGTGAAGAAAAAATTGCGTCAATGGTATTTGCGCATCACGGAATATGCAGACAGATTATTGGAAGGATTGGAGCATGTTGAATTCAGCGAAGCGATGAAGGAAATGCAAAGCAATTGGATTGGGAAAAGTTATGGAGCGGAAATCAAATTCGAAATTCGAAATTCGAAATTCGAATTAATGGTTTACACCACCCGCCCCGATACCATCTTCGGCGTTGATTTTATGGTAATTGCCCCCGAACATGAATTGATTCAAAAAATAACTTCATCTGAACAGCAGCAGGCAGTTGATGAATACATCACTTACGTAAAAAGCCGCAGCGACAGAGAAAGGCAAGCCGAGAAAAAAATCACGGGATGTTTTACGGGTGCGTATGCAATCAATCCATTCAACAAAAAGGAAATACCGATTTGGATTTCTGAATATGTTTTGGCAGGATATGGCACCGGCGCAATTATGGCTGTGCCTTGTGGCGATGAGCGTGATTTTAAATTCGCAAAGCATTTTAATATTCCCATCACAAATATTATTGGCGAATATTTTAATGGTGAAGAAGCGAATGCAACCAAAGAAGCAAGACTTACCAACAGCGATTTTTTGAATGGCATCGTGATGCGTGATGCGATTGAAATCGTTAATAATAAAATTGAAGAGCTTGGAATTGGCAAAAAGAAAGTGAATTATAAAATGCGTGATGCTGCGTTTAGCCGTCAGCGTTATTGGGGCGAACCATTCCCGATTAAATGGATTAACGGCATTGCATATCCGTTAAATGAAAATGAATTACCATTGGAACTTCCGCATGTTGACAGCTACAAACCTGGACCCGAAGGCGAAGGGCCATTGGCGAATATTCCTTCATGGACTGAGCAACATTTAGAAACCAATACGATGCCTGGTTATGCCGGAAGCAGTTGGTATTTTTTGCGCTATATGGATCCGCATAATAAGGAAACATTTTGCGACAGAAAAGCAAGTGATTACTGGAACCAGGTTGATTTATATATCGGCGGAACTGAGCATGCAGTCGGGCATTTATTATACAGCCGTATGTGGACAAAAGCCTTGTACGACTTGGATTTGATTGGGCATGATGAGCCGTATAAAAAATTGGTGAATCAGGGAATGATTCAGGGCGTAAGTACTCTTGCAATTATCATTTTGCTTAGAACTGGAGGAGGAGAGGCTGATTATTTAATTGTTCCATCTTCAACAAAAACAACCGAAAAAGCACCAGAAGTGGTTTTACGACCTTATTACGTACCTGTCGAATATGTTGATTTCATGAATGGAAAATACGTACTCACAAAAGAAAATTTGCAACGTCTTAAAAAAGAACATTCTTTAAATATTTTTAAAACTTGGGAGTTTGCAGATTTAGAAAATATAAAAGAAGCACCTGAATATCAATGGGGCTATATTGACGATGAGAGCTTCAAGAAAGATTTAAATAAGGACTACGTTATTTTGGATAGCATAGTTGAAAAAATGTCTAAATCAAAGTACAATGTTGTCAACCCTGACGATATTATTTCTAAATACGGTGCTGACACTTTCCGCATGTATGAAATGTTCCTCGGTCCGGTGGAGCAAAGCAAACCCTGGGACACAAAAGGCATTGAAGGCGTTCATCGCTTCTTGAAAAAATTATGGCGTTTGTTTTATGATGAAATAAAAGGAAAAGTTTGGAACGATGAAAAACCAAATGATGCTGAATTGAAAGTGATTAATAAAGCAATCAAAAAAATTGAAGAAGACACAGAACGTTTTTCTTTCAACACCGGCGTGAGCGCAGGCATGATTGCAGTGAACGAACTGAGCGATTTGAAATGCCATAAAAAAGAAGTGCTTGAAAAATTGCTCATCATTCTCACTCCTTATGCGCCGCATATCGCAGAAGAATTGTGGCATCAGTTAGGGAATAACGGAACAATTTTAGATGCTGATTACCCAAAGTCTGAAGAAAAATATTTGATTGAATCAACAAAAAATTATCCGATCGCATTCAACGGCAAAACAAAAGCCGAGCTGAATATTTCTCTCGATGCAACGCAACAGCAGGTGGAAGAAATTATTCTTGCCAATGAAACAGTAAAAAAATGGCTTGAAGGAAAACCGCCGAAAAAAATAATCTACGTAAAAAATAAGATGATTAATGTGGTTGGGTGAGGTAGTGATAAGTTATAAGTGGTAAGTAATTGCGAATCACAGCGACCCTTTGACTAGCTCTGGCCTTCAGGCCGGAGAAACAAAAAAAATTGTAGTTGTTGGTCAGCGACCAACAACGGCGGAAATAATTCACAATTGACCATTCACCATTCACGTTCAACCATTCATTTAACAATCTTCTTTTTCTGGCGCAGATAAAATATCTTCATTGGTCAAAACTTTTCTGCCATGAAGAAGCTTTTTATTCTAACAACATTTATTCTATCCGTTTTATTTATTTCAGCGCAAAGCAACGATGCGTATTTTCTTTCTAATCCTTGCTTAACTCCCGATGGGCAAACGGTTATTTTTAGTTTTGAAGGCGATCTGTGGAAAGCAGATGTGAAAACCGGCCACGCTGCGCGGCTCACGGCAATGCAGGGATATGAAACGAGCCCGCGCGTTTCGCCCGATGGAAAATGGATTGCGTTCAGCGGAAGGCAATATGGCAATTCCGATGTGTACGTGATGCCGATCGATGGCGGCGATATCAAACAACTTACTTTTCACAGCAGCGGCGACGAAGTAAATTCATGGAGCTGGGATTCGAAATCAATTTATTTCACTTCAGGCCGCATGGGACAGCAATCTGGTTTTAAAGTGAGCGTGAATGGCGGCACGCCGCAACGTGTGTTCGGGAATTATTTTTTTCTTTATGACCATAATTTATTCGAGCATCCAACGAGCGGAGAAATTTTTTTTAACGACACATGGGAGAGCAGCAACCAGACACAGCGCAAGCATTATAAAGGACCGTTCAATCCGGATATCCAATCATACAATATAAAAACGAAACAGTACAAACGCTACACGGATTATATCGGCAAAGATTTTGGCGCGACATTAGATAAAAAAGGAAATATTTATTTTATATCTGATGAAGCAAACGGCGAATACAATTTATACACGTTTGAAAATGGCAAAAAAACCGGCCTCACTGATTTCAATACATCTATTAAAAATGCAATTGTAAGTGCAGATGGGAACAAAGTTGTTTTTGAAAAAGGTTATCAATTATATCTGTACGATGTTGCATCTAAAAAATCTGAGAAGCTTGATATTTCTATCATCCGCAATGATATTCTCCCAAAAGAAAAAGATTTCGAAGTAAAAAGCAACATCACCAATTTCGATGTTTCACCCGACGGAAAAAAAATCGCATTCACTTCACGGGGCGAATTATTTGTTAGCGATGCGGAAGGAAAATTTGTTCAGCAAATAAAAAAAGGTTCTGCGGAAAGAGCGAGAGAAGTGAAATGGCTGAGTGATAATAAAACAATTTTGTTCAATCAAACAAATGAAGGATACTTAAACTGGTTCACGATTGCTGCAGATGGAAGCGCAGCGCTGAAACAACTCACAAACGAAAAAAGAGATAACCGATCTGTTTCATTCAATAAAGAAAAAACAAAAGCAGCGTATTTGAGCGGACGCGATGAAGTGCGCCTGATGGATTTAAAAACGATGGAAAGTAAGCTGGCCGTGAAAGATGAGGTATGGGCTTTCCAGGGATCGGATCCTGTTTTTTCTCCCAACAGCGAATACATTTGCTTTACTGCGTTCAGAAATTTTGAGCAGGATATTTTTGTGTATAATCTCAATACAACTAAAACTATTAATCTCACTAACACCGGCATTACTGAAGCGGATCCGGTTTGGGGGCCAGATGGAAAATATATTTATTTTGAATCGGCGCGGTTAAAAGCTTCTTATCCGTTTGGCATGCAGGATCCGCACGTATATAGATTGCCGTTAGAAAAATTTGATGACCCGTTTCCTTCCGACAAATACAAAGATTTATTCAAATCAGAAAAGAAGGACAGCACAAAAAAAGATTCAGCGATGCATCCGATTATTATTGATGCGGAAAATATTATGGAAAGAATGGAGCAGATAAGCCAATCATTCGGCTCTCAATATTTATTAACTGTTTTGCAGAAAGGAGATAAAACTTTTGTGCTGTACACAAGCAACCAGGACCAGGGGAAATTTTCTTTGTGGAAAACAACGCTGGAACCATTTGAGCAAAATAAAACAGAAAAAATAACTGGCGCAGAATCAGGCGGCATGAGCTTTGCGGCAAGCGGCGACAAGTATTTTTTATTATTGAACGGAAATATTTTCAAGCTCAATCTTGACGGAAATAAAACTGACGCTATAACTATTAATAATACTTTCCGAAAAAATTTGTCTGAAGAATTCAAACAAATATTTTATGAAGCTTGGGCGCAGCTCGATGAAAATTATTATGATGAAAAATTTCATGGGATCGACTGGAAAAAAACAAGAGATTATTACGCCAAATTTCTTCCATATATAAACACGCGCAATGATTTACGTGTATTGCTCAACGATATGTTGGGCGAGCTTAATTCATCGCATCAGGGTTTTTCTTCTTTTGGTGAAGATGAAGATTTGAAACTTGCAAACCGCACAATGGAAACAGGGATTTTGTTTGAAGATAATGATCCGTACAAAGTAAAATATATTGTGAAAAGATCAGCGGCAGATAAGCTGGGAATCAATGTGCAGCCCGGAGATGAATTGATAAAAGTGGATGATGTGACGGTTGATAAAAACACTGACCGCAATTTTTATTTCACGCAACCTTCTCTTGATAAAGAAATAAAATTAACGTTCGATCATTCGGGAAAACAATATGATGTTAAGATTCATCCGCAAGGCAGTTTGTTCAATAATTTGTATGACGAGTGGATCGATAATAATCACAAGCGTGTTGATGAGCGCAGCAATAATAAAATTGCTTATGCCTGTATGAAAAACATGGGAACGGGAGAGCTTTATAATTTTATTATTCACATGACGGAAGAACTGAATAATAAACAAGCATTGATTCTTGATTTGCGTTATAATACCGGTGGCAACGTGCACGATGAAGTGTTGAAATTTTTATCGCAGCGTTCTTATCTGCAATGGAAGTATCGCGAAGGCAAACTCGCGCCGCAGGGAAATTTTGCGCCAAGCGATAAGCCCATCGTGTTGCTGGTGAACGAGCAAAGTTTGAGCGATGCGGAAATGACATCAACAGGTTTTAAAGCGTTGAAGCTTGGAAAAATAATCGGCAATGAAACATATCACTGGATAATATTCACTAGCGGCGCGGGTTTGGTCGATGGCTCTTTTATTCGCTTGCCTTCCTGGGGCTGTTACACATTAGATGGAAAAGATATTGAGTTCAATGGTGTAAAGCCCGATATTTTGGTGGTGAACACATTTGAAGACAAAATCAATGGGAGAGATCCGCAGATCGATCGCGCAGTGGATGAAATCCTCAAACAATTGAAATAGCATTTTGAATATTGCATAATTTTATATTATGCAATATTCTTTTTCAACATTAATAACGACGCTGAAAAAACATCAACAAAAATTTCATCCTGTTGTTCCATTCAATCTTTCAACAGATAAATTATTTCCTTTCGATTTTACAGGGCATAATAAAGAATTAACGCCGGAGCAAATCGCCGACACAGAAAGTTTCGCGAATTATATTAATGCGGAATTAAAAAATCATAATTGCAAATACGGTATTGGTGGATATAATGAGCATCGCACATTATATGCACGCAGCAAGCATTTCGACACTGCGGAAGAACCGCGGAGATTGCATCTCGGCACGGATATCTGGGGATCAGCAGGAACAAAAATAATGTCGCCCTTCGATGGCATTGTGCACAGTTTTGCATTCAATAATAACGACAGCGATTATGGTGCGACAATTATTTTATCTCATAATATTGAAGGAATAAGTTTTCATACATTATATGGACATCTCAGTTTGAACTCTATTAAAAATCTGCACGAAGGAAAAAGAATAATAACAGGAGAGGTGTTCACAGAGTTTGGCATGCGTTTCGAAAATGGAAACTGGCCGCCGCATCTGCATTTTCAAATCATTAATGATATGCAAAACTGGCAAGGCGATTATCCCGGCGTTTGCAAATTTTCAGAGAAAGAACAATGGCTGAAAAACAGTCCTGATCCGGATTTCATTCTTCAGCTAAATCGCTTTTTATAAAATGTTGTTGAAGATAATTTCATGAAATATGCTCCTCATGGTAATTGGGTAAATTGAAAAATCATCAAACGAAAACGATGATTTAATCCTAAAACTTCTACATCTTTATTATTAATCCTTTCACACTAATTAGTTATTTAGAAACCTAAACTATTTTCAATCATGTCCTTTAATATTTTGGACACATTAAAAAGCCTGTTCTCAGATGAGATCGTTAGCAAAGCAGCATACACGCTTGCAGAAAACGAAACCAGCATTTCAAAAGCAATTTCCGGAATTGTGCCAACCATTCTTGGTGGTATTGCAGCCAAAGCTTCTTCAAGCGATCATAGCGCGGGCACTATTTTGCAATTGGCAAGATTCGCAGCGGGCAGCGGCATCTTGAGCAATCTCACAGATGCTTTCGACGGCCACACCAACACACTTAGCAATGGGTGGGAAATATTGAAAACTATTTTTAGTGATAAACTGAACAGCGTCACGAGCGCCATTGCAAATCATTCAAACATTCAGGAATCATCTTCCGCATCGCTTATGAGCATGATCGCGCCCGCAACATTAAGCGTGATCGGCCAGCATGCACAGCAAACTAATTTGGATGCAGAAGGTTTAACAAATTGGCTTGCCTCTCAAAAAAGCGATATCATTAATGCGATACCCGGCGGACTTGGTTCTTCATTAACCGGCTTGCTTGGCTTGAGTTCAATCCGCAGACCTGTGCAAAGCCAGCCATCATCTGTATTGAATGGTGATGAGCGAAGTAGCGACGAATCTGCAAACGGTATGAAATTTTTATTGCCACTTTTCCTCGGCATTTTAGCAGTGATACTTTTGATTTATTTTTTTAAAGGATGCAAAGAAGGAGTAAAAGATGGATCTGCTTATCAGGATACAACGGGAGTTGTTTCTAAAGATGCAACTGCGATTGCTGCGCCGGTTTCAATAAAAGTTAAACTGCCGAACGGTGTTGAATTAGATGCATACAAAGGCGGCATCGAAGATCAGCTTGTTACTTTCTTAATGACTGATTATGCAAAACTCGGAGAGGATTCATTGAAAAATATTTGGTTTGATTTTGATAATCTGAATTTCAAATTAAACAGCGCGGAGATCACTCCCGAAAGCCAGCATCAGATTGATAATATCGCCGCGATTTTAAAAGCATTCCCAAAATCTAAAATAAAAATTGGAGGCTATACTGATAAGACAGGCAATGAAGAACTGAATAGAAAATTATCTGGTGAAAGAGCAAGCGCTGTGAAAACTGCTTTGGAAAAAGCAACTGTTGGCGCACAAGTTACAGCCGCAGAAGGTTACGGCTCTGATTTTGCAAAATATGCTGCTGATGCGCCAGAGAGCGACCGGGTTAAAGATCGTCGTGTATCCGTGAGCGTTAGAATATGATTTTTTTAGGGGGTTTAAATGGTAGAAGTAAGCCTCCCGATTTCGGGAGGCTTTTATTTCTTCATCCCTCATTTCACATTCCTTATTTCTTATTTATCTGCACTCATTATAGCAAAGCACCAACAATCTCCTCCCATTCTTTTTCCAAAGAATAATCAGGCATTAATTCTCCGGCTTTTTTATACCAATATTCTGCATTCCACAAATCACCTTCTTTGCGATGCAGGTAAGCGTGCACCCAATAGGCTTTCAGATCTTCTAAGTTATCAATCATATGATGTGCCTTATCCCAATTGCCTTTGGCATCGTGCCACAACGCCTTTAGGTAAACGGACAAACCGGCTGGCGGTTGTGTTCCTGATAATGATGATTTGAAATTTTCAATTGTGTTCACAAAATAAAATTACAAACAAGTTTTGAAAAAGCTTTGAGTGATTAGCCGCGAGCTGTGAGCAACACTCATTCTTTTGTGTCTTCGCGCCTTTGCGAGATTTTTTTATGAATCGAGCATTTGAACTCTATTGAACATCGTTGCGTCGCATTCCGTTCATCGGTAGTGCTACTATTAAGCTTCAGCATCCTCCGCAAAATTCATTACTAAAAATAAATCGCTTAAGAAAAAAGGCATCAGACGGTTTCAAACCGTCTGATGCCTTAATGAAACTTTGAGAGATTAATTGTGAGCTGCGAGCAACGCTCACTTCTTTGCGTCTTCGCGCCTTTGCGAGATTTTTTTATGAATCAGGCATATGGTCATTAATGCAGCACAACTTCGCCTTCGCCCTTATAAGCAGCAGCAAATGCTTTTGCAAAATCTTCAATCTTCGTTTTTTGCAATGTTGCAGGACGATTCTTCCAATAATCTTCAAACATTTTTCCTGCCTGGATGCTATGGTTCATCTCCTGATAATTCTTCGCAATTTCTTCCGGCAATCCAGCTTGAATCATTCCTTTCAATGCGTCTTCATCACTGAACACAACCCAGCTCAGTTCAGGCTTTCCGATTGCTTTGCCAAACACTGAAGCAATTTCATCAGTAGTTCTTTCATCGCTTGCAATGTAACGAATGCTATGTCCTGTAAAATTAAGATTCGATAGTTCTTCAACAACAACTTCAGCAATATCATGCGGATGAACCATTACCACTTTCAGCAAAGAGCCACCAAAGTTTGCGCCCATGATGCCAATGTTTTTTATCATGCCAACATTAGCTAAAAGGTTTGTGTAAAAAAATGCAGGGCGAAGATTCTTGATGTGCACATCGCTTAATTCATTCAAAGTTTTTTCCGCTCTGTGAAGTCCTGTAACTGGGCCAACGCCTTCTGATAAATGTGCGCCAATGCTGCTCAGGTTCACAACATATTTTATTCCGTTTGCTTTAATTGCCTGCGCATAATTTTTTCCGATTTGCGCTATCCACGCATTCCATTCTGTAGCTGCCATGTTGGGCGGAACCATTGTGTACACTGCATCTGCGCCCGCAAATGCTTTGGTTAAAAAGTTCACATCTTCAACTGAGCCAATGGCTGCTTTAGCGCCTTTTGCAACAAGCTCTGCAATGTTGTTGGCATTCCTGCCGATGACAGTTACTTCGTGGCCATTTTTTAATAATTTTTCTGCAACTGGTTTTGATATGTGGCCAGCACCACCAGTGATTACGTACTTCATTTTTTTTGTTTTTAATTTCTATAATATTTGTATATACAAATGGATGGTTAAAAAAATTTAATAAGTCAATTTGTCTGCTATACGGTTCATGCTTTGTATAAGCTTTACGCTTTCTTCTTTTCCAAGAATGGAAGAATAACTTTCATAAAAATCAGACACGCATTGTTTTAATTTTGGCAATAATTCTTTTGCTTTTGGAGTTGGATAAACATTGGTAAGCTTGCCTTCATACGTTCTTACCAATAATTTCTTTTCTTCCAGCTTTTCAATCAAACGCGTTATGGTAGAAGGTTTCAGTTGCAACTCCTCACTTAAAGCCATTGGCTGAATGCCCGGTTCATCGATTGCCAACATTAATAAATAAGCATGGCTCGGGGAAAGGTTCACCTTTTTCCATGACTCGAGCGCAATCTTTTCAATCTTTCTCGCCAGGGCATTTGACACAAAATAGATGCACTTAGAATAATGGCTATCCGAGATTTTTTTCACAGCACAAAGTAAAACGATTT
>Ga0207057_1083_pt1 | contig 24560 bp, 16 predicted proteins | sample Alteio_BWMinCont_33_FD_153265 | JGI IMG/M metagenome (GOLD analysis project Ga0207057, IMG submission 153265) | Enriched cells from forest soil in Barre Woods Harvard Forest LTER site, Petersham, Massachusetts, United States -... | ecosystem: Environmental > Terrestrial > Soil > Temperate forest >... | reverse complement strand
TTAAGTATAGCAGGTTTGGAGGGTTGGGGTATGTGGGGTGGGATTGGGTAATCGGCGAATCGAATTAGAATCGCAGAACATTTCTGATCCCTAAGGCTCCGAGAGATAGGAGAAACACGCCCGCCAAGAATCCGGCCGCAATCATCACTGTATTGGCCGATAGTAAATTTCCAACGCTAAGAAATTTGAGTGCTGTCGTTACGACGACAAAACCAGACAAAATCGAGGATAGGGAAATGGCTGCAAACCCGATTCGCTGTATCCAAGTCATCTTCTCCCCGTTCTTGAACCAAACGACATTGAATCTGTTTGCTTCACGCCGACTCTTCTTAATCGGATCGTAATCGGAGGTGTGAGGCATGCACGCCATGTTCTCACACCCAGACGTGATCGGGAATCTAGCTTCTGTTGTCGGGTGTTTTTGCCGGCATCGATAGGTATTTTGATTTTGCAGACAGGGGCAGCAGTATTGTTCTGTCTGTAACGTTGTTGTAAAGCATTTGACATGTGGTTGCCTTACCAAGGATGTGCTGGGAAAATCCCCTTTCCGGCATGGAGGAATGACGCATGCAAAAGTTTGTTGCCACGTCACTGGCAGCGCTGCTGGTATCGAGCCAGCTGGCCACTCCCGTTGTTGCGAATGCGCAACGGGACGGTGATACCGCGACCCCGATCAAGCATCTGGTCGTGATCTTTGGAGAAAACATCTCGTTTGACCATTACTTCGGAACGTATCCGAACGCAATCAACCCCCCGCGTGAGCCGAAATTTGTGGCCGCACCGAATACGCCGACGGTGAACGGACTGACAGAAGGTCTTCTCTTCACGAATCCGAACTTCCTGAATTCGACGGGCAATGGCACTGGCGCGAGCAATCCGTTTCGGCTTGACCGCTCGCAGGCCGCAACTGCCGACCAGGACCACGACTACACGCCGGAACAGCAGGCCTTTCACGGCGGGCTGATGGATTCCTTCCCGCAGTACACAGGAACGCCGGGACCTCCGCCGAACGGGTCGACGACCACTGGCCTGGTGATGGGCTACTACGACGGCAATACGGTGACGGCCCTGTGGAACTATGCGCAGCGGTACGCGATGAGCGACAACTCGTATGACACGAACTTCGGGCCTTCGACGCCGGGCGCGATCAACCTGGTCTCCGGACAGACGAATGGCGTGAGCGATCAGGTCAACGCGGGCGGCGATGTGGTCGAAGATGGAGCCGGCGGTTTCTCGCTGGTCAGCGATGCCGATCCGGTGGGCGATGTCTGCTCGACGACGACGGGCGCGGTGGTACAGTTCAGCGGTCAGAACGTTGGCGATTTGTTGAATTCGAGGGGCATTACATGGGGCTTTTTCGAAGGCGGATTCAACCTGTCGACGAAGAATCCGAACGGAACGACGGGCTGCAACCGGTCGCATACTTCGACAATTACGAACAGCGCCAAGGCCGATTACATTCCGCACCATCAGCCGTTCCAGTACTACAAGTCGACCTGGAATCCAAAGCACCTGCGGCCTTCCTCAGTGCAGCGGATTGGCCAGACCGACCAAGCGAACCACCAGTACGACACGGATGATTTTTATTCGGCGGTGAAGGCGGGCAACATGCCGGCGGTGAGCTTCCTGAAGGCTCCAGGCTACCAGGATGCGCATGCCGGATATTCGGACCCTCTCGATGAGCAGACGTTTGTGGTGCAGGTGATCAATTTTCTGCAAACGCGTCCGGAGTGGAAGTCGACCGCGGTGGTGATTGCGTACGACGACTCAGATGGCTGGTATGACCACCAGATGAGCCCGATCGTAAACCAGTCGCAGACGGCGATGGATGCATTGACGGCTCCTGGCCAGTGCGGGCTCAGTGCGAGCACTGCTCTGGCGGGTGTGAACGCTGACCATGTACAGGGGCGTTGCGGCTACGGCCCGCGGCTTCCACTGCTCGTGATTTCGCCTTATGCGAAGCAGAACTTTGTCGATCACAGCACTACCGATCAGAGCTCCATCACGCGGTTTATCGAAGACAACTGGCTGGGCGGGCAGCGCATTGCCGGCTCGTTCGATGCGATAGCCGGACCATTGAACAACATGTTCGAGTTCAAGAAGAAGGCTGCGAACAACGGACTCTATCTGCTGGACCCGAGCACCGGCCTTGTGACGGTAGATCAGGATGGCCGCTGATCTTACCTGATTCCTTCTTTTCAGGGTAGCGGCTTCACGCTGCTACCCTTTTTCTTTTGAGGGCGAAATTTTGATTACACGACGGAAGTTTGTTGCCGGCAGTGGGTTGGTGTTGGCGGATGTGCTGTCAGGAGCTAACGCCCCAGTTGTGGGAGCGGAGATGTTGCGAGGGCTGAAGCCGTTGCCTGCCGAGGCTGATTTTTTTCATGCGACGGTGAAGGCCGAGTCGCTTGATCCTTCGACGCTGCAGGCGTTTGTCGATCCGCTGCCTGTTCCGGCGATTGCGCAGGCGGCGGGGATGCGGGCGAATCCGGAGAATAGCAAGGAGCAGATACCGTATTACCGCATCGCGATGCGCGAGGCGATGGTGAAGGTGCATCGCGATCTGCCGCCGACGAAGATGTGGACGCTGGGCGGGAGTTTTCCCGGGCCGACGATTGAGACGCCGATTGCGAAGGGCATGATTGTCGAGTGGGCGAACGAGCTTCCGGCGAAGCATTTTCTTCCCATCGATCATTCGCTGCACGGAGCGGGAAAAGATGTGCCTGAAGTGCGCGGGGTAGTCCATTTGCATGGCGGGCGCACGCCTGCTGAGAGCGATGGCTATCCGGAAGAGTGGGTGGTGCCGGGGAAATCGCAGACGTGCTACTACCCTTCGTCGCAGCATGCGGCGCTGCTTTTCTATCACGATCACACGATGGGGATCAACCGGCTGAACACGTATGCGGGGATGATGGGAATGTTCATCATTCGCGACCCGCGCGAGGACGTGTGTGCGCTGCCGGGCGGGAAGTATGAGATTCCGCTGCTGATCTGCGACCGCATGCTGAAGACGGATGGGCAGCTGGAGTATCCGGTGTCAGAGAAGTCGGGCGAGGTGTGGGTGCCGGAGGTTTTCGGCAACGCGCTTCTGGCGAATGGGAAGCTGCTGCCGTATTTCGATGTGGAGCCGCGGCTGTACCGCTTCCGCGTGATGAATGGGTCGAATGGGCGGTTCTTTCGTTTTTCGCTGGCGAACGGGGCGGAGTTTTATCAGGTTGGGTCGGATCAGGGGCTGATGGTTGCTCCGGTGAACCTGAAGCGGGTGACGATGGCTCCGGCGGAGCGCGCGGATCTTCTGATTGACTTCAGCTCGATGGCCGGCGAGCGCGTGAACTTTGTGAGCGACAGCTTTTCTATCCTGCAGTTTCGCGTGGCGAAGACTGCGACGGGCGAGGGTGGGGTGGTTCCGCAGAAGCTGCATGAGTTTGAGAGGCTGGCGGAATCGAGCGCGGTGAAGACGCGGCGTCTGACGCTCGATGAGCGGATGGATGATATTCAGCGATCGATGGGGATGCTGCTGAACAATACTCCGTGGCATGCTCCGATTACCGAGAAGCCAGTGCTGAATTCGACGGAGATCTGGGAGCTTGTGAATTTGACGGATGACTCGCATCCGATTCATTTGCACTTGGTGCGGTTTCAGATTCTTGATCGGCGGCGATTTGACGCATTTCATTTTCAGGAGAAGGGCGAGTTGCGGTTTACCGGGCCGGTGGTGCCGCCTGATCCGAATGAGATGGGGTGGAAGGATACGGTGAGAGCCGATCCGAATATGGTGACGCGGATTATTGTTCCGTTTAATGGGTATGCGGGGCGGTATGTGTGGCATTGTCATGTGCTGGAACACGAGGACAATGAGATGATGCGGCCGTTTGAGGTGGTGAAAAAATGAGCGCTTCGCGCTCGACGTGAATGTAGATAAAGCAGGTCCCTTTCGGCTTCGCTGAGGGCAGGCTTTCGACGGAGTCTTTGCTGCGCAAAGACTCCGTTCAGGATGACAAATTTCTTTGGGGATGATGGGCGAGAGCCGCTGGTCTTCTGCCTCTGCCATGTTTTGCATGGATTCTTCGCTTCGCTCAGAATGACGACTCTTATGCGTTAGCTCTTTAGTTCTGGGAATGCGGTGATGCGGAGTTTGGCGGCGGCGTAGGGGACCAGCGTTAGTGTTTCTTCTGGCTGATCGGTGGTGACGGGGCTTTGCGGGACCGGGTTGGCTACTCCGTCTTCGGCTACCCATGTCGGGACCTTGCGTGCTTTTACTTCCAACTTTACCGGTGCGCCTTTGAGGGTGAAGGGGCTTTCGGCGAGGGGCGATTCTGTTGCTGTGATCGCATCGGTGCTTACTGCGTAGTTCCATTGCGTGGTGGGGTAGACCTGCCAGTCGGCGGTCATGCCGCGATCGCGCAGCTTGAGCCAGTCTTCTCCGATGGGGTAGGAGAAGACGAGCGGGCCGCGTTCGAATGCGATGGAGTTGTTAAAGCCTTTGTTGGCGCGGGCTTCGAGGGAGAGGGTGAACTCTACGGTGTCGCCTTGCTTCCATGTGCGTTCGATTTTCGCGAAGGTTCCGGGCTGCGGGGCTGGCTGTGTTTGTCCGTTAACGCGGATGCTGGCGTCCTTTGCCCATGCGGGGATGCGGAGTTGCAGCGGGAAGTTGATTGATTTTTCTGGATGGACTGCGATGTGGATTTTTTCGCGGAATGGATAGTCGGTTTCTTCCGTGAGGTGGACTGCTGTGTTGCGAATTGTGGTGTGGAGTTCGCAGGGCCCGTAGACCGTCGCGACCAGGCCGTCGTCGCTGCTGGTCATCCATAAACTCGTTGTCAGCTTGGGCCAGCCTTGATGAAAGTTGGCGGTGCAGCAGCCGAAGTTTGGTTCGAGTCCGTAGAGGTTGGATTCAGGGCCGTCGGTGGTCCACGGCTTGTGGTTGAGGCTGCACTGGACTTGATTTGGCTGCTGGTTGTACTGGTGCGCCCACATGTCGTCGGTGAAGGTGCCGGGCAGGCAGTTGTAGGCGATGCGTTCGAGGCGGTCTCCCAGCGCGGGCGTTCCCATCACGGCTAATGCGATTTCGAGCGAGAACATGGTTTCGACCACCGTACACAATTCTGTCCCTTGCGACGGGTTGCGTCCGGCGAAGTGCTCGTCGGCGGAAAAGATGCCATTAGGCAGGCCGTGGTAGTGGTCGATCTCTGAGAGTTGATGGAGGAGGGCCTGGCGGTCTTCGTCTTTTCCGCTGAGTAGTGACCAGACAGGCGAGGCTTTGAGGGCCATGGCGTTGTTGACGCCGTGCGTAGCGAGTGCGGTGTCGCCGAGGCCATTGTGCTCGTTGAGTTTGATGAATTCGGGCGTGATGCGCTGCGTGTATTTGAAGTCGGCGAATTCGGCTTGCCAGTCGTATCCCTGCTGGTGGAGGAGCTTAGCGAGTTCGATGAGGTTGGGGTCGCCGCTGCGGTTGTAGAGCCAGAGCACGCTCACTACTTCGTCATGCCAGCGGAACCTGCCCCAGTCGCGCAGCGGGCGCGTGGCCAGCTGCGCGAGTTGATAGGCGAAGTAGCGTTGCATGACGGGGATGACGCGCCTGTCGCCTGTAGCTTCCTGATACTGCGTGAGCGCTTTGAGCATGACCATGCGCGGCCACCAGTCGTCGTTCGAGGCGGGCCGATTATGCCGTTTGGCTGCTGGTTGCTGAGGGTCCAGTCGATGTATTTCTGTGCTTTGGTTTTGAGACGGGCGTCGTCGAGTAAATACGCCAGCGGGACGAGGCCGTCGAGGAAGTAGGGACCGCGCTCCCAGGATTCGCCGTTGCCTCCGAGCCAGCCGGAGTTGGGGCCTACGTCGGCCCAGGTTTCATCGAGATGGCCGCCGAGGCCAGTGGCCTGAATTTGCAACTGTGCGCGCAGCCAGCCTGTGGGGCGGATAGTGCCGAGTGGGAGCGGATCGAAGGCATTGGGGGCTAGCGGGGCGCGGTTCTTTGCCGCGACTTGTGCGGGTGTTGCTGTCTCGGCGAAGGCGCTTGTGTTGGCTGCGAGAAGGGCTGCAGCGCTGAGTTGTTTGCAGAAGGTGCGGCGGCTGACGGACCACTCTCTTTTCATGGAACCCAAGTGGACAAGATGCGCTTCCATTGTAGGCGAGTGTGAGCCGCGACCCCTTCTCGCAGAATCTGGAAAAGTCAACGAAACGCAGGTCCTTCGACTCCGCGCTTCGCGCTCCGCTCAGGATGACAATTCCTGAATTGGCGGGTTCGATTATTGGTTGACGCCGCTCGCTAAAAAGCCGCCGTCGACGACTAGGACTTGGCCGGTGACGTAGGAAGCTCCGTCGGATGCAAGATAGATGGCGGCTCCGACGACTTCCTCGGTTTTGCCGAAGCGGCCCATGGGGGTCCGCATCAGCAGCTCTTTACCGCGCGGTGTGCTGTCGAGGAGTTCGGCGTTGAGCGCGGTGCGGAAGACGCCGGGGGCGATGGCGTTGACGAGAACGCCGTGCTTTGACCATTCGACGGCGAGCGAGCGTGTGAGCGAGGCGACGGCGGCTTTGCTGCCGGCGTAGGCGGCGACCTCAGAGAGCGCGACGAAGGTGTTGAGCGAGGCGATGTTGATGATGCGTCCGTAGCCGCGGTCGAGCATGTGCTTGCCGAAGATCTGGCAGGCGCGCAGGGTTCCGGTGAGGTTGGTGTCGATGATGCTCTGCCATTCTTCTTCGGGGAAGGTAAGCGTGGGCGCGCGCTTGATGCGGCCGGCGCAGTTGATGAGGATGTCGACTTTGCTGAATTGTTCGAGTGTTTGGACCAGAAGGTTTTCGAGCGAGGCGCGGTCGGCGACATCGGAGGTCACGCGCAGAGTGCGTTTGCCTTTGGCTTCGATGGCGGCCGCGGTTTCTTCGACCTGCTCTTTGCGGCGCGCGGAGGCGATGACGTCGGCGCCTGCGTCGGCGAGGCCGAGACTGAGGGCGCGGCCGATGCCGGATGTTCCGCCGACGATGACGGCTGTTCTTCCTTCGAGGCTGAGTGGGTGGGGCATTTTGTTTTCGTACCTCAGGGGCTGAAGCCTTTTTTGTTTGATTCTTATTGCGCGGGTTAAACCCCGCGCCTACCCGGCTGCTGCGTGCGCGGTTGGGACGGGTTCCTGCGAGGAGAACCGGCCTTTGTAGGCCCAGAGGCCGAGGCCTGGGTTTGAGATGAAGAAGATTTCTTCGCCGTCTACCGAGTTGTAGCCGTTCGAGAGTTTCATCGGGTCGTAGCGCGCGGTCATGGCGGCGAGGTCGGCGTAGCGGAAGCCCACGCTTTCGATTTCCTGTTGAGTGAGCGAGCCGGGGCAGTAGGTGATGGTGAAGCGTCCTTCTGATGAGCCGTGGATGAGGTGCGCGGCGGCGCTCAGGTCGGACGCGAGGTCGGGATGCTTCTCGACGGCTTCGAGGGTGAAGGGTGTGCCGCGGTATCCGTATTTGCGGATGAGCGCGTCGATGGCCTTGTCTTCGCCGAATTCTTTGATGCCGGGGCCGAGGACGATGAGTTCGCCGCCATCGGCGAGCGCCATGCGCGTACGGTAGACGGCTTTGTTGCCGAGCCATGTGCTTTTGAACTCGTGTGGTTCGAGGTAGACGACGGCTTTCTGGATGGGGCGGTCGAGCATCTCGAAGTTGACTTCAAGGCTGAGGTCGGCGGCGCGGTGGAAGCATTCGACATCATCGCCGATGAAGAGTCCGCGCACGGCCAGACGGCCCTGTGCGTTGCGGCCGACGACGGTGTGCACGTAGACGATGGGGATGTTCTTGAGGAAGCGATCAGAGGCATAGTTGAGGACTTCGCGCACTGGATTCTTTGCGCGGCCCATGATGCGTTCCATGCCGTAGACGGCACCGAGATAATGGCTGCGATTGATGCTTTCGCGGCCGCCCGTTCCGATGAGGATGTTTTTGTTGTAGTTCGCCATGCCGATGACTTCGTGCGGCACGACCTGTCCGATGGAGAGTACAAGATCGAAGCCGCCGTGCGCGATGAGGCGGTTGATCTGCGCGGGCCAGGCGTAGTTGAGCTTGCCCTCTGACTGTTGATAAATGAATTCTGACGGGACTTCGCCTAAAGTTTCGACATCGGTGCGCCAGTTGTGGACGCGGAAGAGCGATTGCGGCACGTCGCCGAACATGCGCGTTAGGCTTGCGGGCGACATGGCGGAGTGGGTGCCGAGCGCGGGGAGAATGGTTTCGAGGTTGTCTCCGTAGTATTCGTAGGCGTAGCGGGTGAGGTCGCCGGCGCGGGAGTGAGCGCGGGTCTGATCGGGCGGCACGAGGAGAACGCGTTTGCGGGTGCCGAGTGCGTCGAGCGCATGGAAGAGCCATTCCCGGAGTTGGGTGGGTGTGAGTTCTGTGGTGCTGCTTCCGGTGCTGAGATAGAGGCTCATAGCTATTGCAAGTTTACGCTTCGTGGTACGACCACGGAGTGTGAGTGACTAAGATTCCGTTGCGCCAGGCCGAGCGCCGTCTTCGACGGCGGTCATTATGACCCACGTTCCCCCGCGAAGTCTGCGACTTCGCTCCTGTGAACATGGGGCACCCGGCCCTCGCCTACGTGCCATTTCCATTTCGCGTTTATGAGGGGACCTCGATTTTCTTCAGTCCCGGTGCGAGTAAGCGGAGTACCAGCAATGCGATGAGATATGCGCTGGCTGCAATTCCAAATAATGAGGAGTAGCTGTGGGTGATCTGCAGTACCCAGCCTGCGCTGAGCGAGAAGAGCACGCCGCCCACTGAGCCTGCCATGCCTCCGATGCCGACGACAGCGCCAACTGCGCTTTTCGGGAACATATCGGATGCGGTGGTGAAGAGGTTGGCGGACCATCCCTGATGGGCGGCGGCGGCGAGGCTGAGCAGGCCGATGGCGATCCATTCGGAGTTTGTCCGGCTGGCGAAGAAGATGGGCGTGACCAAGCAGGCAAAGAGGAGCATCGTCGTGAGACGCGATTTGACCATGGATGTGCCGGTGCGATTGATCAGTGCGGGGAGCCATCCGCCGCCAATGCTGCCGACTGCCGATGCGTTGTAGACGATGATGAGCGGCAGGCCGAGATGCGAGAGCCCGAGGTGGAATCGGGAATCGAAAAATTTGGGAAGCCAGTAGAGATAGAACCACCAGATGGGGTCGGTGAGGAATTTTGCCAGCGAAAATGCCCATGTCTGGCGGTAGACGATGATTTTGCTCCACGGGATTTTCGATGCTGGTTGGGGCGGGTCGCTGTTGATTTTGTCGAGTTCGGCGCGGCTGACTTTAGGATGCTCGGATGGCTTGCGGTAGTGGGTGAGCCACCAGATGATCCACGCGGCGCTGAAGGCTCCGGTGATGAGGAATGAGGCGCGCCATCCGTAGCGCAGCGTGACCCAGGGAACGATGGCGGGCGCGAGGATGGCGCCGAGATTTGTCCCCGAGTTGAAGATTCCGGTGGCGAGGGAGCGCTCGCTTTGCGGGAACCACTCGGCTGTGGTTTTGATGGCGGCGGGGAAGTTGCCGGATTCGCCGATGCCGAGGAAGAAGCGTGCGATGCCGAATTGAAATGCCGTGCGCGCGAGCGAGTGGCACATGGCGGCGATGCTCCAGATGCCCATGACGACGGCGTAGCCGATGCGCGTGCCGAAGCGGTCGACCATTTGCCCGGCGAGGATGAGGCCGACGGCGTAGGCGAACTGGAAGGCGCTGACGATGTAGCCGTACTGCGCTTCGGTCCAGCCGATGCTGTGCTGGAGCGTGGGAGCGAGGATGCCGAGCACTTGGCGGTCCATGTAGTTGATGGAGGTGGCGGCAAAGAGCAGAGCGCAGATGGTCCAGCGTGTGTGGCTTCTGGCTGGACGGGAAGCGAGGGAGTCGTCAGCCAAAGTTGATTGCTGGGTCGAGTTGCCGGAGGCAGTCAATTTCACTTCTTTCGCGCGCGAAAATTGGTTTCGCTTGGTTATAGCTGTGTTGATGTTGCGCGGGCAAGGCGGGGGAGTCTCATAGTCCCTACAGGCGGTATGCTTTGCGAACCAGATTGATAGTTAAGTCTTGTGCGAGTTCGAAGGCTTCGTCTTCGTCGACGCGGTGCTCGGCTACGAGACGCGCGAGAAAGGCGCAGTCGGTGCGGCGAGCGACATCGTGGCGCGCGGGGATGGAGAGGAAGGCGCGGGTGTCGTCGTTGAAGCCGACGGTGTTGTAGAAGCCGGCGGTTTCCGTGGCCAGCTCGCGGAAGCGGAGCATGCCTTCAGGGCTGTCGAGGAACCACCACGGCGGGCCGAGGCGCAGGCAGGGATAGTGTCCGGCGAGCGGGGCGAGTTCGCGGCTGTAGGTGGATTCGTCGAGCGTGAAAAGGATGAAGGTTAAAGACGGTTCGTTGCCAAAGAGGTCGAGGAGCGGCTTGAGCCCGTGGACGTAGTCGGTGCGTGTAGGGATGTCGGCTCCGGAGTCGCGTCCGAATTGTTCGTAGACTTTTTGATTGTGGTTGCGGAAGCTGCCAGGGTGGAGTTGCATGACTAGGCCGTCGTCGACACTCATGCGGGCCATTTCGGTGAGCATCTGAGCACGGAAGAGTTCCTGTTGCTCGGGGCTTGAGGTGCCGGAAAGGATTGTGGTGAAAAGGCTCTCTGCTTCTTGTCTGCTGAGGTTTGCGGTGTTGGCGGTGGGGTGGCCGTGATCGGTTGCGATGCAGCCGAGGGACTTGAAGCGCTCGCGTGCTTTTCGCAGAGCGTTTATGTAGCCGGGCCAGGTTGTCGTCTCTTCGTTGGTTTGCTCGCCGAGTCGCGTGATGTTCTCGCGGAAGCCGTGGAAGGCTGGATCGACGACGGAGTCGGGGCGGAAGGTGGGCAGGATGCGGGCCTTCCAGTCTGATTCACGGATGGCGCGGTGGTGTTCGAGCGAGTCCAGGGGCGAGTCGGTGGTGGCGAGTACCTCGATGCGGAAGCGCTTGTACAGAGCGCGCGGGAAGAATTCCGGCTGCTGGAGTTTTTCGGCGATGACGTCGAAGTAGTGGTCGGCCGTGGCGGCGGAGAGGCGCTGGTCGAGGCCGAAGAGGAATTCGAATTCGTAGTCGAGCCAGATGCGCGTAGGCGTGCCGCGGAAGAGGTAGTAGTGCTCGGCGAAGATGCGCCAGATTTTGCGCGAGTCGATGGCGCTTGTTTGACGGATGCCGAGGTCGTGCATGGAGATGCCCTGGCTGTAGAGCATGCGGTAGATGTAGTGGTCGGGCAGGATGAGGAGTTGGGCCGGATCAGGGAAGGGCTCGTTCTTTGCAAACCATGCGGCTTCGGTATGGCCGTGCGGGCTGATGATCGGTAAATCGCTTATCGACGCGTAAAGGCGGCGCGCGATTGCGCGCGTTTCCGGGTCAGCGGGAAAGAGTCGGTCTGGATGAAGGATGGCCAACGGTGATGACTCCTGCGTGGTGGTTCGGGATTTCGTTTTCCGGTACGTTGTTCGAAACTGATTTTACCGACATAGTAAGGCCGAGACGGTGGTCAGACCACGGCAGGAACAGTCTAGCCTCACTGGAGGGATCCTGGTCAAGGATAAAACTCCCGCGCAAAGCGCGCGTGCGGTGCTAATCTCTGCATGCGGCTGCGTTTCAGGGAGAGGCATGGCAGAAAAGACGAATCGCAATCACGAGACGCAATTGACGATGCAGGTGGTGAACCACGTTCGGTCTCTGATTGAGAGCGGGACTTTGCGTCCGGGGGACAAAATTCCCGCGGAACGCGAGTTTGCGAAGGAGCTGAAGATCAGCCGCGCGAGCCTGCGGGCAGGTATTGGGCACCTGGCGGCGATGGGTGTACTGAACGTGCGTCACGGCGTGGGGACCTTCGTGGCGGATGGGCCTCCGGCGCTGGGGACTGCTTCCCTTGCATTATTAGGAGTGCTGCATGGATTCAAAGAGTGGCAGATGTTTGAAGCACGGCTGATTCTGGAGAGTCATCTGGCGGCGATGGCTGCGGAGCGCGGGCGGGAAGAGCACTTTACTGCGCTGGCGGAAGAAGTGACGGAGATGTATGCCACGTTTCACGACCCGCAGGAATACCTGATCCATGACATGCGGTTTCATCGCACGATTGCGGAGGCATCGGGGAACCCGATCCTGGCTGTGTTGATGGAAACCATCATGACGGCCCTCTATGACGAACGCCGCAAGACGGTAGAGCGCTCGCAAACCTTGAAGCAGTCGGCAGAAATCCACCGTGAGATTTATCGCGCGATCCGCTCGCGCAATGCGGTTGAGGCGCGCGCGGTGATGGAGAAACATTTGAAGCTGGCGGAGTCGGCGCAGGTGACCGAGTCGAAGCGCGTCGGTCACAGGAAGAAGTCTGCGAAGAAAGAATCGACGAGCGGGTAGCGCGACGCCACAGATCCTTCGACTACGCATGCTTCGCTCAGGATGGCACCTTCTGGAGTGATGTTTGCGTTTACATATTGCCTTTTGCGGCATATCTTGCTTGGGGAGGAGAATCCACTCTAGATATGTTCAGGAAAAAGTTGGCCGCTTTCCCGTTCCATTCACTGTTGCTTTCACTTGGCTTGCTGGCGGCTTCTGCGGCGGGAACTGCGCAGTCATCGCAGCTGGCGGCGTCGCCGCCAATGGGCTGGAACAGCTGGAATCATTTTGCCGGCAAAGTAACGGATGCCGATGTGCGCGCCGCTGCGGATGCTTTGGTGTCGAGCGGGATGCGCGATGCGGGTTACATCTACGTGAATATTGACGATACGTGGGAAGGTGAGCGCGATGCGAACGGCGTGATCCAGACAAACAAGAAATTTCCCGACATGAAGGCGCTGGCCGACTATGTGCATTCGAAGGGACTGAAGCTGGGGATTTACTCGTCGCCGGGACCGAAGACCTGCGCCAAATATGAAGGCAGCTACGGGCATGAGGAGCAGGACGCCAAGAGCTACGCGGCCTGGGGCATCGATTATCTGAAGTACGACCTGTGCGGCTTTCGCGACATCATGAAGCAGCAGGCGGGCGACGAGCACAGTGAGAAAGCCTTCGCGATGCAGAAAGCGGCCTACGAGAAGATGCACAAGGCGCTGGTGGCGACCGGGCATCCGATTGTCTACAGCCTTTGCCAGTATGGATGGAACGATGTGTGGAAGTGGGGGCCTGAGGTGGGCGGCAACCTGTGGCGCACGACGGGCGACATCAACGACCACTACGACCGCATGGAGCAGATTGGGTTTTCGCAGGCGGGGCTGTCGAAGTATGCGGGGCCGGGACACTGGAACGATCCGGACATGCTGGAGGTGGGCAACGGCGGCATGACGGACGATGAGTACCGGCAGCACATGTCGCTGTGGGTGATCCTGGCGGCGCCGCTGCTGGCCGGGAACGACTTGAGCAAGATGAGTCCGGAGACGTTGGCGATTCTCACCAATAAAGACGTGATTGCCGTTGACCAGGACAAGCTGGGCAAGCAGGGCGATCGCGTGTGGGCTGAAGGGCCGACCGAAATATGGGCGAAGCCGCTCTCGGGCGGCGCCAAGGCTGTGGCCTTGTTCAACCGCGCGCCTGATCCCAAGTCGATCACGTTGAAGCTGAGCGATGTGGGTTTTGGCTCGAATGCCAAGATGCGCGATTTATGGACGGGCAAGGATGTGACGGCTACGAACGGGAGCTACACGGTGCTGATTCCGAAGCATGGGGTGGTGCTGTTGAGAGTCAGCAAGTAGCGCATGGAAGCGGGGAATGAGCTGGGGCCTAGGACGCTTGCGCGCGTCACGCTTCGGCTCATTCCTTTTCTTTTTGTGCTGTACATGTTTGCGTACCTTGACCGCGTGAATGTTGGGTATGCGGCGCTGTTTATCCGGCGCGAACTTCACTTCAGCGATACGGTTTATGGGACAGGCGCGGGGCTTTTCTTTTTGAGCTATGCGCTGCTTGAAGTGCCCAGCAACCTGATTCTGCTGCGGATAGGGCCGCGGCGGTGGATCGGCGCGCTCATGGTGGTGTGGGGCGTGATTTCCGCCAGCATGCCGCTGGCGCACACACCGGGGGAGTTTTATCTGCTGCGGTTTCTGTTGGGCGCGGCGGAGGCTGGGTTTTTTCCGGGCATCATTCTTTACCTCACTTACTGGTTCCCCAAACAGCAGAAGGCGCGAGCTCTGGCGCGGTTTCTGTCAGCGACGGCGATTGCCGGCGTCATTGGCGCTCCATTTTCGAATCTCTTGCTACGACTGGACGGCGTTGCCGGCGTTCCCGGATGGAAGTGGCTCTTTGTGGGTGAGGGCGTGCCGTCGATTTTGCTGGGGCTGCTGGTGTTCCGGGTGCTGGCCGATGATCCCGAGAAGGCTGCCTGGTTGCCGGAGGACGAGCGGCGGTGGCTGATCGGGACGCTGGAGGCGGAACGGGCCGGGATTTCAGAGGCACACTCGGTTGATTTGCGCGCAGTGTGGCGTAATGGGGTGATGTGGCAGCTTTCGGCCATTTATTTTCTGTTGTCGGTTGGGTTCTACAGTCTGAGCCTCTGGATGCCGGTGGTTCTGAAGCAGATATCGGGGGCTTCGGCGTCGCGTGTGATTCTGCTCACGGCGGTTCCGTGGCTGGCGGCGACGCTGATGATGCTGGCGGTTGCGCACTTCTCGGACAAGAGCCAGGAGCGGCGGCGGTATCTGGTGGGGAGCACTCTTGCCGGCGTGCTGGGCTTTGCGTTGAGCGCGTGGCTGGTGAATCCGTGGCTCGCGATCGCGGCGCTTTCGCTGGCGGCTGCGGGGGCGTGGGGTTGTCTTGGACCCTTCTGGGCGATGCCCTCGGCGATGCTGCGCGGCACGGCGGCCGCGGGCGGGATTGCGATTATCAACTCCGCCGGGGCGCTGGGGGCGTTTTGCGGGCCGATTCTGATGGGGCTGGTGAGCGATGCGACGCATAGCTTTCATGCGGCGCTGGGGACTGTGGCTGTGTTGTTGCTGGGGGCTGCTGGTTTGTCGTGGAGACTGCGGGTTTCCTGAACTCCGGGTGCATCTTTGGTTCTCCTCCCCAGGGGGTGGGGGGTGGCTAAGTCTTTGAATCTAAACGATTGCTGTATGGCATCGGCGCAAGATATCCGGAATCAAAGACTTACGGGTAAAGTATCTGGAATCAATAAGAAAAGGCCCGTCACCGGTGACAGGCCTTTTCTATCGGCTACTTACTTTATTATAGCGGATTGCGTTGGGGAACACGCCAAATCTTCGCTACTTTATTCTATTTATAATCAATGGCTTACGGAGAATCTTGAGGTTGCGGGGCTTGACATCTTTCTCGCTTGACCACAGGCCATGTGCTAAGAAAACAAAAGTGGAGTTACTACCGAACTCACAAATCGTGTGAAGTGCCCAATGGGTGACTCACCCTGCATTCGCCAGTTGAGAATTACTTACGGATTGTCGGTGACTCGCCAACGACCTATAGTTCAAGACTGTTTGAGGTCTCCGAAACGCGATTAGCGATTGGCTCCTGCTCGCACCAACACAGCTTTGATCTCAGCATGTCCTCTTGCCTCGGCCAAATCAAGCGCGGTCACTCCGTTGTTCAGCTTGGCATTGACTGAGGCGCCTTTTGCGAGCAGATCATTCACAGTCTCCAAATCTCCACTCACCGACGCGGCCATCAATGCAGTTGTGCCATTTTTCTCCTTTGCATTAACGTCCGCTTTTTCATTGAGAAGTAGCCGTGTCACGTCGCGATGGCTCTTCAATGTAGCCAGGATTAGAGCAGTCGCTCCACTCGAACTCTGAGCATTGATGTCAGCCCCCTTGGAAAGCAAAACCTTCGCTACACCTACATTGCCTCTGTCTGAGGCCATCATTAGAGCCGTTTCGCCACCGATTGCTCGGGCATTCACATTGGCTCGCTTAGCGAGCAGCAGATTGACGATTGCAACGTGATCATTCATTGATGCCAATATCAAGGCCGTATCACCCATCTTGCCTTGAGCATTTACATCGGCTCCGCTAGTTAGCAGCACCTGAACAATATCGGTATTGCCTTTGAAGGCCGCAAGCATCAAGGCCGTCTCACCGTCTGGGTCCCTAGCATCGATTTCCACCCCTTTGGCTACGAGTGTTTGTACACCGGCGAGGTCACCATTATTCGCCGCAGCAACAAGACCACCCGTCTGCGCCCCGGCCACGCTGGTTGTGAGACCGCAAAGCAGGAAAACCGCAAACAGCAAAGCTGAATTACGACTACTCAAGATTGTTACCCCACACTCACCTTATGAGATTGAATAATCCATATTTCCTTTGCAGATTACAACGGCCTTTGATCGCTATGGGCCGAATATCGAATCGCCCCCGGATTGTCGCCTGCTCTTCAGTAACGAAGTGGTAATTGACGAGTTGCCGGTAATACTACCGCCAGCATCACCGACTCGATTTGATTCTTGTAAGTGAGGCTGCTGAATCGAGGGGTTGTTGCGTTCGCCTCCGGCCAATCCGGCCTGCCAAGAAACATGTTAGGGCCGATCCTGCAGACCAGCCATAGAGCGGATCTGTGCGGATGGGGTTGTCACAAAGTCGCCACTAATAAGGTAGACGCCGTTACCTTGCTGCGGGCCATTGGCGCCGCTGGTAAGGAAGGCCAAACCATTGGAACCCCACCGAATAAGCTTGACTGGTGTGCCGACCACGTCGGGAATGGCAATGGAACCTAGAAGTGCATCTGTCCGGAGATCGAATGCCTCAAGCACATATTGCTGGCTTGGGCTGCCAACGAGTTGCCCTATTACCCAAGCAATTCCAAGATTGTCGTCCAGAGTTAGCACAGGGGAAGCATACGTGAAACCAAACCCTTCCTCTACCGCTGCGAGGGGAAGATGATTGACCACCGAACCTGCGGAGGGATCAATAATAGGGCCGTCGTCGGCATACAGGTAGCCGGTCAGCGTGGAGTAGTGGATGTTCCCCATGGAAAATGCATTGTCTCCCGTCATGAGTTGGTCGCTCTTGGACAACTGAACGCCATCCGCACTCACTGACAGGGCAAACAAAGTATCCGTGGAGGCAAAATCGTTGAATGAGGCGTAGATGTCCAGACCGTTCGAGTTCCAGGCAAGAGAACGAAGGGGTTCTGACGGACCAGGGACAGTGGATACAGTCGCTGAGCGCGGAGTTGACCCGTCGTAAATGACAACACTGCCTGGGGCTGTGAGAGAAGTAGCACGGGAGACGGCAACAGTATCGGGGCTCCCTGGCGCGGGCTCAATATCTGCCGCCCACGTTCCTCCTCCAAGGGGAATAGTGATGTCTTTTGCGAGGCCCGGCAGCGTAAATCGCTGCACTGAGCCGTTGTTATTAAGACCCGCATACAGCAAAGAACCATCGGATGAAACGCCAAGACGAAAAGCACCCGAGCCAGCACTGACGGAGGCGCCCAACTGACCGGTGGCTGGGTCAAGCGCTGTAATGGTGTTCGGATTGATCGTGTCTGTTCCGGCGACCGAAAGGTAAATCTGCTGCGAACTCGGATCCCAGACCATATCATTTGCTTGAACGCTCACCATGGACAAAGTAAATCCCGCACTTCCGGGAAACTGGGCGGCGGTGACGGTAATCGTGGCGCCAAAGTTGAGGGAATAAGGAACTGGAGTCTGCACAATGATGGTATCTGACGTGGAATGGGAGATCAGCTGATTAGGCACCTCTGCCGTCATCGTTGTGGATGAAACGAATGCGGAGCTAAGCGGAGTGCTTCCCCATTCGACTGTGTCTCCTTGCGCGAAATTCTTTCCGGACACGGTGATGGTAAAGCTCGGCCCTCCCGCAACGACTGACGCCGGGCTGAGTCCTGACACAACCGGTTGACCAGATTCCGGCGTGGGACCGCTGCCTGAACCTCCACCCAGAGTGCCGTGGAAAGATGAGCCACTGCACCCACACAGCGACAGGAAGCCGAACGCGGCCACAACTCCAACGAACAAAGTCCGCATGATCCCTCAGTTATCTATTTTTTTACGTTTTGCCAAGTATATCTCGGTGACTACCTGCCTGAGCTCATTGATCTTTTCTGGCCGTATTGTCGGCAAACCGGAAGTTGCTTCCGGTGGGCGGTAATTCGGGATGAAGCCGATGAACAGACCAGCAACCTGTGTTTAAGATTCGATCCTTGATCGGCACTCTCACTCAACGCACCCAGGCCAGCCAAGCCCATCCAACCGCGAGCGTCACCAAGGTCACTGGAATACCGACGCGCGAGTAGTCCCAAAAACCGATGTGCACTTCGTCGTGTGCGCGTTCTACGACGATCAGGTTCGCGACTGAGCCCGTGATCGTCAGGTTTCCCGCTAGCGTGCTGGCCATGGCGAGTACCAGCCAACCAGTGTGCGGATCGTGGAATGCCGGTACGAGCGCCTTGAGCAGCATCACTGCTGGCACGTTGCTGACCAAGTTTGAAAGCACCGCAGTTACGGCCGTAAAGATACCCGCGTTCTGAAGATTGAAGCGGTCAGCGATCTCGAACAGGTAACCGGTCAACCCGGAGTTTTCCGCGCCGCCAACGATCAAGAACAGACCGACGAAGAACACCAGCAGCCCCCAATCGACCTCATCGTAGACCAGCCGCGGATTGCGCGTGCGTGTGATCAGCATGAGGGCAGCGCCGATGGCAGCCATCATGGGCGGCGGCACGCCCGCAATAAAGCCGCCCAACACGAGGACGATAACGATGGCGGGTTTGCGCAACTCGCGCGTCGAGACGTGTGGTGTCGCGGCGGCGACGTCTTCGCCTTCTTCAGGTTCAAGATCGTTGCCGCACATGAAGTGGATGATCAGCCAATCCAGCACCATTCCGAGCAGCGCCACCGGCCCCAGGTGCCGGATGAATTCGCGGTACGTCAGCCCGGAGAATGAGCCGATCAGCATGTTCTGCGGGTTCCCCGTCATGGAAGCGACGCTGCCGATGTTGGCCGATGTTGCCACGGCAAGCAGGTACGGCAGCGGCTTCAAGCCCATCCGGCGAGTCGCGAGCAGTACGAACGGCACCATTACCAGGCAGATGATGTCGTTGACGAAAAAGGCCGAGAACACGCCTGTAATGAAGATGACGGTGGGCAGCAAATGGCGCGGTCTTAACCGCGTAACGATCTGCTCGGTGATCCACCCGAAAAAGCCTGTCAGATGCAGGCAGCCGACCACGAGCATCATGGAGAACAGCAGCACTAGCGTGCCGAAATCGATGAAACGTAGCGCATCGGCGGCGGGCACGATGCGGAAGGCAACCATAAACACGGCACCGATGATGGCCATCCCTGGGCGATCGATCTTCATCCCGGGCAGTTTGCCCAGAGCAAATACAAAATAGCTGACGGTGAAAACGGCATAGCCGGCGGCGACCTGCCATTCGGCAAGAGGGCTAGCTAGACTCGGTACAGCCGCTAGCAAGAGAGCGGGTAGACTCATGACGAATGCAGTGTACGCGAGGCCTGCATTCACCTCCCAGCCGGCCCGTCTGCAATACAGCTCTTCGAAAAATTATGTTTCCCGGGCGTTCAAACTGTGAGCTTATATCTTGGCAGGGTAGGTTGACTAATATACGGCGGTCTGGTGGATTGGAGCTCGATGAGTGATAAGAACTTTGAACCGAAATGGCCGATGGTTGTGCGAGTCGCGGTCGAAGCTCTGGCGTGGCTGGCCGTTTCGATCTTCATGGTGTGGGCGTTTGCGGCGCTATGTTTCGACGTTCGGCACGACGGTTTGCGGATTCTCTCCGTGGTGGTCTTCACAGCGGCTGTGTTTGCGGCGCTGTTTGCCGTAAAGGGAGTCTGGCTGCGTATGGCTGCTTGCGTAGCCTGTTGCGTGGTGGTGCTGATGTGGTGGTTGTCCCTCAAACCAACCAACGATCCTCCGTGGGAATCAGATCTTTCCCAAAATGCATGGGCGGAGATTCATGGCGACCAGATGGTGGTGCATAACGTCCGCAATTGCAAGTACCGCACGGTCAAGGACTACTCGGACTGCTGGAGCGACCGCACCTACGACCTTTCGCAACTTCGCGGTGTGGACTTCTTCCTGGATAACTGGGGAATCAAGTTTGCCAGCCATCCGATGGTCAGCTTTGATTTCGGAGATCAGCACCTTGCGTTCTCGATTGAGGCGCGCTATCGGCCGGGCCAGTCCTACTCGCTGTTTCGCGGATTCTACCGGCAGTTTGGGCTGATCGTTGTCGCGGCGGATGAGGGCGACGTGATTCGGCTGCGCACGAACTACCGCAAGGATCCAGAAGAAGATGTGTATCTCTACCGCGTGCAGGTGACGCCGGCGGTCGCTCGCGCGATGTTAATGGTTTACGTCAATTACATGAACAATCTGAAGGACAACCCGGAGTGGTACAACGAGCTGACCAGAAACTGCACGTCGACGCTCGACACGCAGCTTGCCGATGTGACCGGGAACCCGCAGGGTGGCAGCATTCAATTGATCCTGAATGGCTCGATGGATCAGTTGATGTACAACCGCGGGCGGCTGGTGACCGGCGGACTTACCTTTCCGCAGTTGAAGGAGCAGGCGCACATTAACTCCGCGGCGCACGCGGCGGGCGACTCTCCGGATTTCTCCAAGCTAATCAGAGTAGGGCGCGTTGGATACTAAAAGCGACTATTTGAACAATTCCGTCGATGGATAATGGTACGCATGGCGTTGACTTCACCCGTTTTCGTGCAGCTGCTTTCCCTTCTCAATACAAAGTTGGAACGCGGATTTCTATTGTTGCGTGCGCACTTCGACGCATTTCTTATGAAACCAGTAAAATAAGAAGTGACGATGAAACGTCTGGCCATCTCCCGGGCACGATTTCCACGACAACGAGCGCAGACGAGCAGCCGATTGGGGCGAGCTGGTGCTTTGGTGCGTGGATACGCGGATTTGGCAGGCGATTGCCAGGGAAATAACTGAATTATGAGTGCTACCAAGCTGGAACCGAGACATAGCGAGCTGCAACAGCAAATCTACAACCGGGAACAAGTCTTCGACGCCTTTCGCCGCTGGGGTTATCTCCAGGCGCAGCTTGATCCTCTGGGCCAATATCTTCCCGCAGAACCCATTCCTGAACTCGATTTCGATGGCGAGGATGCCGATGAGGCGCGCGGCTACTACTGCGGCACGATCGCGGCGGAGTTCATGCATATTCCCAGTCGCGAGCGTCGCAGTTGGATCTCGGCGAGATTGGAAACCGAAGCTCCACGTACAGACGAGAAGCGGATTCTCGATCTGCTCATCAAGGCGGATGTGTTTGAGCAGGTGATTCAGTCGCGGTATCTCGGGACGAAGCGGTTTTCTCTCGAAGGCGTGACAGCGCTGATTCCGTTTCTTGATGAGCTGCTAAATCGCTCGAGCGAGCTGGGCGCGGAGAAGGCTGTCATCGGCATGAGCCATCGCGGGCGCTTGAGCGTGATGGTGAATACCTTTGGGAAGTCGCCTGCGGATATTTTTTCGAAGTTCGAAGATGTGGACCCGCGCAGCATTCTGGGCGGCGGCGATGTGAAGTATCACGTGGGTGCGACCGGCTGTTATCAGACGCGTAATGGCAAGGACATTTCGCTGCACCTGGTTTCGAATCCGAGCCATCTGGAGGCTGTCGATCCGGTGGCGATGGGAAGAACGCGGGCCAAGCAGGCTCGCTTCGGCGAAGGCGGTCAGGATCGTGTGCTGCCGGTGGTGATTCACGGCGATGCGGCGTTCGCGGGGCAGGGCATCTGGGCCGAGACGATGAATCTTGGCTCGATTGAAGGCTTCACGGTTGGCGGCGGGATCCATATCATCGCGAACAATCTGATTGGATTTACTGCGGAGCCGGGTGAGACGAATTCGTCGCGCTTTGCTTCGGATCTGGCGAAACGGTTGCCAGTTCCGATCTTCCATGTGAATGCTGAAGATCCGGATGCGGTGGTGCGGATTGCGGCGCTGGCGATTGAGTATCGTTACACGTTCAAAACCGATGTGGTGATCGATCTGATCGGTTATCGCCGGCATGGGCACAGCGAAGTCGATGACCCGACGATTACGCAGCCTCTGCGCTACGCGAAGATCAAGGACCATCCGCCACTTTATGAGATTTACGCGAAGAAGCTGGGTGCGGAGATTAGAGGACGGGTCAAGGAATTGCAGACCGGTTTTGCCGAGGCACAGAGCGCGGCGAAGAAGATGAAGAAGATGCCGACGCTGGCGGTGCTGCCGGATTACTGGGCGGCGTATCGGGGTGGGAAGTACAAGCCGGAATATGAAGTGGAGACGGGGCTGACCGAGGAAGAAGTGGGTAAGATCGCTGCTGGCCTGACGGCTTATCCGGCTAGCTTCCACATCCATCCGAAGATCAAGAAGCTGCTGGAACAACGCGCGGAGATGGGGCAGGGAAAGCGTCCGTTTGACTATGGCACGGCTGAGGCTGTTGCTATCGGCTCGTTGCTGACGCAGGGAACTCCGGTGCGGCTGAGCGGGCAGGATAGTCAGCGCGGGACCTTTAACCAGCGGCATAGCGTGCTGATCGACATTGAGAATGAGAGCGCGCATATTCCGCTGAATCATCTTTCGAATGATCAGGCGAAGTTTGAGGTTTATAACTCGATTCTGTCCGAGGCTGGGGTGCTGGGCTTTGAGTATGGCTACAGCCGCGATTATCCCGAGACGCTGGTGATGTGGGAGGCGCAGTTTGGCGATTTTGCCAACGGCGCGCAGATCATTATTGACCAGTTCATCTCGTCGGGTGAGGACAAGTGGGGGTTGCTTGGCGGTGTTGTGGTGCTGCTGCCGCACGGATACGAAGGCCAGGGGCCGGAGCATTCGAGCGCGCGCGTGGAGCGATACCTGCAACTTGCGGCGCATGACAATATGCAGATCTGCCAGCCTTCGACGGCGGCACAGTATTTCCACCTGCTGCGGCGGCAGGCGATGCGCAAGTGGCGCAAGCCGCTGATCGTCTTTACGCCGAAGAGCATGCTGCGGCATCCCGATGCGGTTTCGTCGATCGAGGACTTTGCCCAGCCGCATTTCCAGAATGTCCTGCCGGAGACCGAGATTGCCAGTGCGAAGCGGTTGCTGATCTGCACCGGCAAGATCGGTCATGAGCTGCGTGTCGAGCGCGAGAAGCGCAAGGACAATACGACGGGCATTATCTTTCTGGAACAGCTGTATCCCTGGCCTGAAGCGGAGCTGGAGGCCGCGATCAAGGCACATCCGGAGGCGCACGAAGTGATCTGGGTGCAGGAAGAGCCGGAGAACATGGGCGCGCTGTACTTCGTGATGCCGCGGTTGAAGCGGCTGGCGCGCGATCGCCAGGTGCTGAGCATCAAGCGGTCGGCGGCGGCGAGCCCGGCGACGGGGTCGGCCAAAGCGCACGAGATGGAGCAGAAGACTGTGATTGAGCTGGCTCTGAGCGGCGGTTTGGCGGGGAAAGTCGGCAAGTAGAATCTCCGGCTACCCCTCCCCCTATTTTTTCTAAATTCGTCATTCTTCAGTGGGTTGCAAGACTCTTACCCTCATGCTCTGACTGTCGCGATGCTGCAGTCAGAGCATGAGTTTCAGGACGGGCTCGTCTCTCCCGGTTCATCTGAATAGCGCCCTTCCTTAAAGAGGGGTGTCAAAGTCTTTGAAAACACAGCGCTTATCTTCTTAACGCTGCAAAGTGCTGAAACTGCACAGGTTGCGTCTAAGTTCTCTGGAACGAATAGAAAAGGCCGCCTCAATCGGGGCGGCCTTTCTTATTCGTTCCTATTTCTATTTTAGCAGGTCACGTCAGGAAACAGGCCAATTTGCGGTTTGTTTTTGCGGTGTGGAATGAATAAGTTAGCGAAATATTTGATGATTACCCTCTTGACAGAGGGACCAGAGAGTCGAAGCCCTAACGACATTGGAAACGGGCGTCCCATTGGTAAACAGAAGCCGACTTCCCATTACCTAATCCCTGGATCTCGTCTCCATTACTTCCGAGTGGCCGACGATTCCGCCGGGGCAACGACGAGAGAAAACATTCGTAAGTCGGCGGCCCTAACCATTGCCGAAACGATGATGCCCTCGTAACCCTTCAGCGCGGCCGTCACGTCGTCAAGCGCGGCCGGCGGCGTCGCGACGAAGGCAACATCGGCGGCAAGAAGCTCTTTATCGTCGGCCATCCGCATTCCTAATTGACGGCTGAGGGCGGCTGCCGAAGAACTGCTGGCATGCGATCCGCGGATCGAAACCGCGTGCGACGTTCTTTTTGCGAATGCTGTCGCGAAGGCCCCGCCCATACGCCCTGTGCCGATAACGACGATCTTTTTCACGCTTCTCCTCCTTGGCCTCGCTGCGTTGCGCCGTTCCCTGGATCAGGGGCGTTTGGCCGGAATGACTATGAGCTGCGCGATCGCATCGCCTGCGAGGGCGAAGTAGATGCGAAGCTCGGATGGCTCGTACCTTTTATTTATAGAGCCAAGGCTTATAGGCAATCTCGATGTTGTATCCGTCAGGGTCGCCGATGTTTGCCGCGAAATAGTCGGCACGCCATTCGGGCCGAAGGCTCGGTTCCTTGATTGAAGTAGCTCCCGCGTCCAGCGCCGCCTTGTAGCTGGCCCTGACAGCGTCCGCGCTCTTGGCGGTGAATGCGACGTAAAGG
>Ga0207057_1066_pt1 | contig 24863 bp, 19 predicted proteins | sample Alteio_BWMinCont_33_FD_153265 | JGI IMG/M metagenome (GOLD analysis project Ga0207057, IMG submission 153265) | Enriched cells from forest soil in Barre Woods Harvard Forest LTER site, Petersham, Massachusetts, United States -... | ecosystem: Environmental > Terrestrial > Soil > Temperate forest >... | reverse complement strand
GAGGTGAGATGCAGGTCTGCCTTTAAGCTCGGCACCACAAGCGCGTAGAGCATCACATCCATGCTGTCGAGCATCCAGCCGAGTGAGGCCGCCAGCAGTACACAGCGCTGCATGGTGCTTGCCTGCACGAGCCACGCCAGGGGACTGATGGAAGAAGTGGACGGGACGGCACTCATGGCTTGCGCTTCTGCATCATTATCACCCTCTTGTCCGTTTCAACGAGACATCCTATAGCGCTGATACACTTCCTTCGTGAACCGCCACATGCAGTGCCGATATTTGTAACAGCAATTGATAAAAATTGGATCTATGAATTTCACGCGGATCGCTATCGACAGCGGTGGCACTTTTACGGATTGTATTTCGCTCAATCACGGAGTGATGAAGGTTACGAAGGTATTTTCTACGCCGGCCAATCCCAGCGATGCCATTCTCACTGCCATCCGTCAGGCCACGCCTTCGGGAGCCTCTATTTCTGTGCGTCACGGCACAACAGTGGGAACGAACGCACTCCTCGAACGCAAAGGCGCAAAGGTTGCTTTTGTCACGACTGCGGGATTTGAAGACACGATTGCTATCGGGAGACAGGCGCGTCCATCGCTCTATGACTGGTTCACGCCGCCGCCGCCGTGCCTCGTCCCGGCCGCTCTGCGCTTCGGCGTTCCAGAGCGGACGAACGCCGAAGGCGCTATCCTGCGCACACCAACAGAACGTGAGTTAGATAATCTGCGTGAGGCCATCCGCAACAGCCAGGCCGGGGCGATTGCGCTCTCGCTGCTTTTTTCCTTCGCCAACCCGGCGAACGAGCGACTGGTCGCGGAAGCGCTCCGGCCGTTGGGGCTGCCGCTTTCAATTTCGCACCGAATTCTCCCGGAATTCCGCGAGTATGAGCGTGCCTCGACGATCGTTGTGAATGCGTACCTCGCTCCGAAGGTCGGGTCCTATATCGATAAGTTGAATGTGGAATTGAGCTCGGCCTATCCGGATACGGGGCTGCACGTAATGCAGTCTTCAGGCGGCATAATTTCGTCTGCTGTCGCATCCGAGGAACCGGTGCGGACTGTTTTGTCCGGACCTGCGGGCGGCGTGATTGGCGCGGGGCGGATCGCCGCGCGCGCAGGATTGTCTAAAGTCATAGCCTTCGACATGGGCGGTACGTCGACGGATGTGTCATTGATCGACAGGACAGCGGGTGATCTCCAGACCACGAATGAATCGAGCATCTCCGGCCTGCCGATTGCCGTTCCCATGCTTGATATTCATACCGTGGGCGCCGGCGGCGGGTCGATCGCTTATTTCGATGCCGGCGGTATTCTGCATGTCGGTCCCGAGTCGGCAGGCGCGGTACCTGGGCCGATTTGCTACGGCAAAGGCGAGAGTCCCACGGTTACCGACGCGAATCTCCTGCTTGGGCGGCTGGACGCGGACAACTTTCTCGGCGGATCTCTACGGCTGGATGAAGAGCGGACACGGTATTGGATGGAGAAAGTTTCCGGGCCCCTTGGTTCCGTCGAGAGCTTTGCTTTAGGGATGGTCCGGCTTGCGGAATCAGCGATGGAAAAGGCGATTCGCGTGATCTCCGTGGAGCGCGGTTATGATCCGCGCGAATTTACGCTGCTGTCATTTGGTGGCGCGGGACCTCTTCATGCGTGTGCCCTGGCGCGGTCGCTCGCCATTCCGCGCGTGTTGATTCCCCCGATGCCGGGAGCGCTTTCGGCGCTTGGAATTTTGTTGGCAGACCACGTTCGCGATTTCTCGAGGACGGTGATGCTTCGTTACCACGAAGCCGATATCGAGTCGAACTTCCTTGAACTGGAACAGCACGGACGCGTCGTCATGGAGCGGGAGGGATTGGCGGGACGCGTGACCAGGTCGATTGATATGCGGTACGCAGGGCAGGGATACGAAGTGAATGTGCTGGCAGCCGCCGACGCACATGAGAGATTTCACGCGCTCCACCGTAAGCGGTACGGATATGCGGATGAGACGCGGATGATTGAGGTCGTCAACCTTCGGGTGCGCTTTACCGTAGAAACAGATCCATGGGAGCTTCCCAAACTGCCAATCCAGCCTGGCAATGGCGAACATGCGCGGACGAAAGAGACACGTATGCATTTCAGTGAAGGGCCGTTGGATGCGTGGGTATATGCACGTGATCTTCTCCGGGCCGGCGATCACTTTTCCGGACCGGCCATCATCACCGAATACAGCGCAACGACCGTGGTTCCACCTGCGGATTCCGTATTCGTCGATGAATATGGCAACTTGATCATTGAGGTGGCGTCTGCATGAGTTCGATCAGTCCAATTGAGCTGTCAATCTTTCAGAGCACCATGCATTCGATTGCGGAAGAAATGGGAGCGGCGCTGCGGCGCACTTCTTTTTCGCCAAATATCAAAGAGCGGCGTGATTATTCGTGCGCTGTTTTCGACAGGCTTGGGCAAGTGATCGCCATGGGCGACCACATGCCCGTACACCTGGGATCGATGCCTATGTCAGTGAGAGCAGCTGTGGATGCGCTCTCGCTGGAACGCGGCGACATCGCCATCCTCAACGATCCATACCAAGGCGGAACGCATTTACCCGATATCACGATGGTGATGCCCGTCTTTGATGAGGCGCGAGGAGGCGAAAATGAGCGCCCAATTTTTTATGCTTCCACACGCGCGCATCATGCAGATGTTGGCGGACAGTATCCGGGGTCCATGGGCTTGTGTTCCGAGATTTACCAGGAGGGCCTGCGCATTCCTCCCATCAAGATTGTTCGTCGAGGATCAGTCGATCGCTCGGTTTTAGAGATTCTGCTGCACAACGTCCGCACGCCCATCGAACGCAAGGGCGATCTGGATGCGCAGATCGGAGCTTGCCGGGTTGGCGAATTGCGTCTAGGCGAGGTGGTCAGGAAGTATCAACCGACGATGATTCAACGCCTTTCAGAAGAGTTGTTCGAATATTCGGAGCGACTTACCCGCGCAGAGCTTTCCAAAGTGCCCGCGGGCGAGTTTGAGGCAGAAGACTTCCTAGACGATGACGGACATGGCAGTGGGCCAGTCTGTATCCGGGTAAAGCTGACGATCGATCCAGTTGCAGCCACGGCCAGCGTCGATTTCTCCGGCACACACGCTCAGATCGAGAGCGGCCTGAATGCAGTCCTGGCAATTACGTACTCCGCTGTCTACTATGTCTTCCGCTGCCTGCTGCCTGCGCATGCTCCTGCCACGGCCGGGGTGCTGCGACCAGTCACGCTCATCGCCCCGAAGGGCACAATTGTGAACGCACGACTGCCTGCACCTGTGGCTGGGGGAAATGTCGAGACCTCGCAGCGCATTGTTGACGTGCTTCTACGCGCACTCGCCAAGATTGTTCCAGATCGTGTGCCTGCTGCCAGCAGCGGGACCATGACGAATCTCACGATTGGCGGCATTGATCCGCGCTATCATCGTCCCTTTGCTTACTATGAGACGACGGCGGGCGGAGCCGGTGCGCGCCCTGATCGAGATGGCGTTTCAGGTGTTCACACGCACATGACGAATTCACTGAATACGCCAATAGAGGCGCTCGAATATGCGTATCCGTTTCGCGTCGTTCGTTATGGCTATCGGCTTGGCTCGGGCGGCAACGGCCGCTTTTCCGGCGGCGATGGTTTGATTCGAGAGCTCGAGCTGCTCACGGACGCGCAAGTGACGGTGCTCGCAGATCGTCAAACCATCGCACCGTATGGGCTGCAGGGAGGGGCGGATGGAACTCCCGGGCGTTTGTCTATCCTCCACGAAGGAAATGAAGGAAAGGCGCAGCAGCTTCCCGGCAAGTGCAGTGTCCGGGCCGCTAAGGGAGATGTCATCCGTGTCGAAACTCCGGGCGGCGGTGGCTGGGGGCGCGCCAGCTAGTTGCAAGTTCATATTGCTCGCATGCTTATCCCAAGAGTGAGAGTATCGAGGATATGGCACAGGTCTTTGTCTCGCAGCGTGTGGTGACGCCTGCCGGCATCCGCCCCGCAGCGGTGATTGTTGAGGGAGAGAAGATCACGGGGTTGCGTGATCCCGGCGACATTCCACCCAATTTCTCAACAATAGATTGCGGCAACCATGTTCTGCTTCCCGGACTCGTTGACGCGCATACTCACATTAATGAGCCGGGCAGAACGGGCTGGGAGGGTTTCGAAACAGCTACCCGCGCGGCAGCCGCTGGCGGATTTACCACGTTGGTCGACATGCCCCTGAACTGCCTCCCGGCAACAACCACAGTTGCAGCGCTTGAAGCCAAGCGAGCGGCAGCAAAGGGCAAGTGCACAGTGGACTGGGGCGCGTGGGGCGGCGTCTCTGAGCACAATACCGAGCATCTTGAATCGCTCGCTGCCGCGGGAGTGGGCGGCTTCAAGTGCTTTCTCGCCGATCCCGGCATCGATGGTTTTGCCCGCGTGGATGAGGCCGAACTGCGGGCCGCCGCTCCGCACATTGCGCGGACCGGGTTGCCTTTACTCACACATGCCGAGTTGCCGGGACCGCTTGAGTTAGCCTGTGCAGCACTCTCCAAGGCGGACTGGACGCGCTACGCAACATGGCTGGCCTCGCGACCCGATGAAGCAGAGATCGAGGCCATCCGCCTGATGCTGGCTTTAAGCGAGCAATATGGATTCAAGCTGCACATCGTTCATCTAGCCACGGCCGGGGCTCTTCCAGACTTGCGTTTAGCACGCGATAACGGCATTCGCGTCACAGTTGAGACATGCCCGCACTACCTGCACTTTGCCGCCGAGGCAATTCCCAATGGGAGCACGCTGCATAAGTGCGCCCCGCCCATCCGAAATGCTGCGAACCGCGAAGCGCTTTGGGAAGCTCTGAGTGAAGGCGTCATTGACCTGATTGGCACGGACCACTCACCCTGCCCGCCCGTGATGAAACGGCTCAATGAGGGGAATTTCCAGACGGCTTGGGGCGGCATTGCCAGTCTTTCTGTGGCGCTCCCGGTTGTTTGGAGTGGCATACGGACCAGGGGATTCCCTCTCGCTGACCTTGCGCAATGGATGAGTGCCAAACCCGCAGCGCTCGCAGGGATTGATCGTCGGAAGGGCGCAATTGCTGAAGGCCGCGATGCGGATTTTGTCGTCTTCGATCCGGAGGCAGAGGTTGAGGTCACTTTAGAGGCGCTGCACACTCGTCACCTTATATCTCCTTATCTTGGAGAAAAGCTCTATGGGAAGGTCATCTCAACCTGGTTGAGAGGAAAGCAGGTTTTCAATGAAGGCTCGTTTCCTGCTTCGTGTGAGGGCAACGAAGTCTCCTGAAAAGAGGGGTACGATCTCCGCATCATCTTTGGATTGCGGCGAACCCATAGTAACATAAGTAAATTTCAGCGGAGGTTTTCCGCCACTTCTCCAGGATCTGCGGAAAGCCGCCGGGGCATCGGGAGATTGCTTGCTGAAGCAGCGGATCGTCGGCGCACCAGCGCTTCGTAAAGAAGGTCAGGCGAAGGTGCGGGGCACTGCGCGTTACATCGACGACATTTCCTTCCCCGATATGATTTTTGGGGCCACGGTGCGCAGCCGCATTCCACGCGGACACATCCTGAAGATCGAATTCGGCGATGGTATTCCCTGGAATGAATTCGTTGTTGTCAGCGCAAGAGATATTCCGGGCGACAACGTCATCGCGCTCATCAATAAAGATTGGCCGTGCCTCGTCGATGAGCAGGTGAATCATCCGGAAGAGCCGATCCTGCTGCTTGCGCATCCTGACCGTCATCTCCTGCCTAAGGCCGTCGCTGCCGTGCAGATCGAATATGAAGCGCTGCCTTCGATTCACTCGATTGAAGAGAGCGAGCGTGGCGACGTCATCGTTTGGGGCGAAGACAATGTCTTCAAGAAATTCCTCATCGAGAAGGGCGACGTGGACACGGCATGGGATCAGGCTGACTTCATCGTCGAGGGCGAGTATGCGACCGGTGCCCAGGAGCATCTCTACATCGAGAATAACGGCGTCATTGCCGCTTACACGCCTGGCGACGGCCTGACCCTATGGGGATCGATGCAATGCCCCTTTTACGTGCATAAATCGCTGGTCGGACTGACCGGATTGCCGGAAGACAAAGTCCGCATCATTCAGGTAGAGACGGGCGGCGCTTTTGGCGGTAAGGAAGATTATCCTTCGATGATCGGAGCGCACGCCGCCTTGCTTGCGATGAAGTCGGGGCATCCTGTCAAGATCATGTATGACCGCTTGGAGGACATGGTTGCCACCACCAAGCGGCATCCCTCGCGCACACGTATTCGCACGGCAGTTACCAAAGAAGGCAAGCTGCTGGCGGCGGATATCAATTTCGCGCTCGATGGCGGCGCCTACTCGACCTTATCTTCCACTGTGCTGTCACGTGGCACGATCCACGCCTGCGGGCCTTACTACTGGCCGAACATTCGCGTACGTTCCAAGGCATTCGCCACCAATTGTCCTCCTCATGGAGCCTTTCGTGGCTTCGGGGCACCGCAGAGTCTTTTCGCCATCGAGCGCCACATGGACTGCGTGGCGCATGCCATTGGTCTGGCGCCGGAAGAACTTCGCCGCAGGAACTTTCTTCGCCCCGGTTTGACGACCGCGACGGGCCAGGAAATTCGTGAAGCAATCGATCTCGAACATCTCCTTTCTCGCGCCCTCACATTGTCCGATTACCATGCGAAGCGTGAGCGCTTCGACCGGGAGAACGCTTATACAAAGAAGAAAAAGGGCATCGGTATCGCAGCCTTTTTCCACGGTTCAGGGTTCACTGGATCAGGCGAGCGCAATCTGAGTTCGGTGGCCGCTATGGATGCGACGGCAGACGGCAGGCTTCGCGTTCTTGTTTCGAGTACTGAGTTCGGACAGGGAACCAACACGATCCTCTGTCAGATCGCCGCAGAGGCGCTCGGCATTGATTACGAGGCAGTCGAAATAGCGCAGCCCGACACCAGCGTCGTACCGAACACCGGACCAACGGTGGCATCCCGCACAACCATGATCGTTGGCAAGCTCGTGCATTCCGCCGCGCTCGGTTTGAAACAAACTCTGCAGGCGAGCGGATCGCTTCACGAAAGCTGGACGACGGAAGAATTTTGCGCAGCGGCGAAGATGCATGTCGGAAGATACGGCAAGTTGTATTCGAGCAGCCGTTATGAACCGCCGCCGAATGTTTACTGGGATGATGCAACTTACCGCGGAGAAGCATATCCTGCCTTCGCGTGGGCTGTGTATGTGGCAGAAGTTACGGTCGATATGATCACTTATGGCGTCACTGTCGACGACTTTGTCGCCGTGCAGGAGGTGGGCCACGTGCTGAACCCCGTCCTCGCCACCGGGCAGATCGAGGGCGGCGTGGCGCAGGGAATCGGCTATGCGCTCTACGAAAACGTGCAGTGGGAGCGCGGCCGCATGACGAACGGTCAGATGACGAACTACATCATTCCCACCTCGCAGGACATTCCGCCTATCCGTGTCTTCTTTGAGGAAATTCCGTTCGCCTACGGCGCCTATGGCGCGAAAGGCATCGGTGAACTGCCTATGGATGGACCTGCGCCGGCGATCGTCAATGCCGTCTCGCATGCAACTGGCGAAGACTTCAAAGCTATTCCCCTGCTGCCGGAAGCTATCTGCTCGCGCCTCGGACTACGCCACTCCGTTCCTGCTGAGGCGATCGCGATATGAAGCGCCAGCGATTTTCCTTCATCGTGAACGGAGAGGCACGAGAGGTTGAAGCCTACCCAATCGAACGCCTTCTTGACGTATTGCGAGATGAGCTTGACCTTACCGGCACGAAGGAAGGCTGCGGTGAGGGCGAATGCGGCGCGTGCAGTGTCCTGATCAACGGCGAGCTGGTGAATAGCTGTCTTGTTCCTGTTGCTCAGGCAAATGCAACTGACATTGTTACGATTGAAGGGATAGCAGACGGCGCGAATTTGCATCCCGTTCAGCAGGCATTCTTATCTTGCGGGGGAGCGCAATGCGGCATGTGTACTCCCGGCATGATTGTTGCTGCAGCGTATCTCCTGAAGAAGTGTTCGCAGCCAAGCCCTGAACAAATTCGAGAAGGACTGAACGGCAATCTCTGTCGCTGTACAGGCTATATGCGTATCTTTGAAGCCGTAGAAAAAGCGGTCGTGGGGTCAGGAAAGTGAGATCACATCCGGCAGAATACGAGCTGGTCTCTCCAGGCAGCCTAGCGGGCGTTCTCAAGCTCCTTCAGCGTGAGCCTGGCGAATGGCTGCCCATTGCAGGAGGCACCGAGGTGATGGTGCAGCTCAGTGCAGGAAGGCTGGCTGCGCACCGTCTGGTGAATATCTGGGATGTAACGGAGCTTCGTCAGATCACCGAGACCACTGCGTCACTGATCGTCGGCGGCGGCTGTACCTTTACTCAGCTGCGTGAACATGCAGGCGTTCAAAGGCATTTTCCCCTGCTGGCACAGGCAGGCTCATGGACGGGCGGAATCGCCAACCAGAACCGCGCCACCATCGCTGGAAATATCGTCAATGCCTCCCCGGCGGCGGATTCCCCTCCAGCTTTGCTCGCCTACGACGCTGAGTTGGAGCTGATCTCTGCGAACGGTACAAGAACAATTGCTTACATTGACTTCCATCTCGGATATAAAAGGACGGCTCTGCTTCCCGGTGAGCTGTTGCTCGCGATTCGCCTGCCGAAGCGCTTTCCCGGCTGGTTCAGCTATGCGCAGAAGACCGGAGCACGGAATGCGCAGGCGATTTCAAAGGTGTGCATCGCTGGAGTTGGGAAACTCCGCGAAGGCCGGGTGGAGGCTTTACAGATCGGCATAGGCGCTGTGGCGCCCACGCCACTACGCTTACGCAGGATAGAGGAAGCGCTGCTCAGCGCTCCATTGACGGAGAACACCATAGCCGAAGGGCGCCGCATTCTCGCCCGCGAAATTGCACCCATCGACGATATCCGTTCTTCGAGAGAATATCGAGGCTGCGTTGCCGCCAACCTGCTCGAAGACTTCCTCTGCAGACTTGCTGCATTCAAGGAAGCCGCATGATTACAGCCAACAGCGTGCTGGCTGGATGGAACATCCTTGATGAGGATGCAGCCGCAGCTGCGATTCTGCCGTGTTGCGGCTCTACGCGTTGGGCGCGCCAGCTCTCGCAGGCGAGACCGATTGCGGGCGAAGATGATCTGTTCGATCGTTCCGTTGCAATCTGGTTGAATCTCGCGCCGTCAGATTGGGATGAGGCTTTTCGAAGTCACCCGCGCATTGGCGAGCACAAAGCGGCCGAGACAGCGACGCAGCAGTCAGCCGAATGGTCGCGACAGGAGCAGAGCGACGTAGATTCATTGAATGCGGGGATTCGCGCCAGGTTGGAGCAGGGCAATCGCCTCTATGAAGAGCGTTTTGGACGCATCTTTCTTGTTTGCGCCACAGGTAAGTCTGCCGCAGAAATGCTGGCGATCCTGGAGCGTCGTCTTTTGAACGATGCGCAGGTAGAGCTCCAAGAGGCCGTAGCGCAGCAGCGGCAGATCACGCGGCTTCGCCTGCGAAAATGGCTTGATGCATGAGAAGAAAGGTATGAAGGGAATATCAACGCACGTTCTGGACCTCACACGCGGGCGCCCGGCTGAAGGGGTTGCGGTACGGCTGCATCGTCACGAACAGGGATCATGGCGTGCTATCGCTGCTCGCCGGACAAACCAGGACGGGCGCATTGATGACCTGCTACCCGAAGACGGCGCCGTCGAAAGCGGTTTTTACCGTCTACGTTTTGGAACGAGGGGGTATTTTCGCGGCAGGGGAATCGAAAGCTTTTATCCTTTTGTCGATATTGCTTTTCAGGTGCGCGATGCCGCAGAACATTACCATGTGCCACTATTGATTACGCCGCACGGCTACTCGACGTACCGCGGAAGTTGAGGAAACGATCAGCACGATGATTTCACTGGGTGAAAATCAATACGGAAAATCGCGCGTCCGCGTGATAAAGGTCGAGCGGTACGGCGATCGGCATGAGGTCTTTGAGTGGAATGTCGAAGTGTGGCTCAAGGGTGATTTTACCCAGTGTTTTGAAGATGGAGACAACAGCCGCATCTTGCCCACAGACACGATGAAGAACACGGTCTACTCGATCGCGCACGCATCGAAGACGGCGACGATCGAAGAATTTGCAACTGAACTGGTGACACATTTCATCACCACTCAGCCACAGGTAGACGAGGCCGGTGCCAGCATTCGAGCGACATTATGGAAACGCATCGATGCCGGAGGAATCGAGCACTCCACTGCGTTTGTTCAGGCGGGCCCTGCGAGTGAGACCGTTACGGTAACATATCCACGCGGAGGAACGGTTTCTATCACTTCGGGCTTCTCCGGCCTAGCGATTCTGAAGACAGCAAAGTCCGCATTTGCGGGGTACCTTGAGGACAGGTTGACAACGCTTAAGGAAACAAACGATCGTCTATTTGGAACGCTGGCAACTGCAGAGTGGACCTATGCGGCCCTTGGTTTAGACTATGCGTCATTGCGGAAAGACATTACGGATGCGCTATTAAATGTCTTCGCTGAACATGAGAGCCTTTCCGTGCAGCATACGCTTTACGCCATGGGCAACGCCGCATTGGAGGCTGTCCCTGCCATCACCGAGATTCGCCTGCAGATGCCGAACAAACACTGCAACCTCGTCGATCTTTCCGCCTTCGGCCAGGACAATCCTAACCACATTTTCGTGCCCACAGACGAGCCGCATGGCTCGATCGAAGCTTGTCTCCGGAGAGAAGATTGAGCACTGTTGTAACCACAGACACTGTCCGTGCTGCGATTGCACGCGATGGCGCGGGAACCTTGTTAGCGCGCTGCGGAGCTCTGGCGAAGTGTACGGACAAAAGCGGTGAACTCCTGCGAACGTTTCTTTCGCCAGCCATGGAGCAGGTTCATCAACGGATGCGCCCCTGGTTCGAAGCCGCCGGCATGACGGTGGGAGCGGATCGCGTCGGGAATCTTCGCGCTATCTATCCGTCGATATCCGGCGATGACTCCCCTCGTCTCCTGATCGCTTCCCATCTCGATACTGTTCCCAACGCCGGCGCCTACGATGGCGTACTAGGTGTGCTCATGGGATTGGCTTTGGTCGAAGGGCTCGGTGGCCGCCAATTGCCATATTCCATCGAGGTCATCGGCTTTTCTGATGAAGAAGGCACGCGCTTTGGCCTGCCGTTCATTGGCAGTCGCGCCCTGGTGAGCCGTCTCGATGAAGCGTTGCTCAAGAACAAGGATGCAAGCGGAACCACAATCAGCGAAGCGTTGAGGGACTACGGGGCAGTTCATCCGGATAGTCCGGAACCCTCGTTGGCTCCGAGTGCGTCAGCGTATCTCGAGTTTCATATTGAGCAAGGGCCCGTGCTTGAAAGCAAAGGTCTCGCTCTTGGAATCGTTGAGTCGCTCGCAAGCCAAAGCCGCTGCCATCTGGCATTTTATGGGTTTGCAGGACATGCGGGCACAACGCCGATGATCCTGCGCCGCGACGCCCTCGCAGCGGCTGCCGAATGGATGACCCGCGTTGAAATGATCGCCTCGGATGTCGAAGGTCTTGTGGCAACGGTTGGCCAGATATCGGCCGAACCAGGGGGAGTGAATGTGATTCCCGGTGTCGTGCGCTGCAGCCTCGATGTGCGTCATGCGGAAGATGCCGCTTGTAGCGCAGCCGTCAAAGCAATCCTCAATGAAGCCCGCGCCATTGTGGCCAGGCGTGGTATTACAGTCGAAGCGGAGGAATACCACACGCAGCCCGCAGTCCATCTCGATCCCACGATGATCGCTATAGCGGAGACGTCAGTGCGCCAAACAGGCTACACATCGATGCGTATGACAAGCGGGGCTGGTCACGATGCCATGGTAATCGCTCGGCACTTGCCGTCAGCCATGATCTTTCTGCGGAATCCCGGCGGCATCAGCCATCATCCAGATGAGAGCGTGCTTGAGACGGACGTTGCAGCAGCAATCCATGCGGGATTATGTTTCCTGGACGAGTTTGCATTGCTCCTCAGGAAGAAGGGGAGCGACCTACGTGTATAACCTGGGGCACACGCGCAGTGTGCGACGTTCGAGCCATCTCATTCACACGCCCGACACTTTTATCCGCACTAAGATTCCCGGCTGCTCGAAGGCCAGCGTCATCGTGCATGTTTCGCCCGGTCTTGGGGCGAATTTCACGCAGTATTCCGTTGAATTCGAGGCTGGAGGCGCTCTTGGAACGGCATCGGGTCAGCGATTCTTGTATGTGCTCGACGGCACGGTAACGCTTGAGTATGGCGCGGAGACTTACACTCTGGTCGAGAATGACTACGCCTACATCCCCGAAGATGCCGAGCATATTTTCCGTGCTCCGCAAACCGCCCGCGCCGCGGTGATCGAGCAAAAATACCACCCACTGAAGAACACCAGTCCTCCTACATTGCTGGTTGGACACGAGCCTTCAGTGACTGCACAGCCGTTGATGGGTGATAACGATTTGCTTGTGCGTTCTCTGATGCCGGACACGATGGCGTTTGACTTTGCGGTGAATACCATGTCCTATGCGCCTGGGGCGGGATTGAGCATGGTTGAAGTTCACATCATGGAACACGGATTGCTCATGCTTGGGGGCGGAGGGATCTACCGGCTCGATGACCAGTGGTACCCAGTGACGGCTGGCGATTTTATCTGGATGGCGCCTTACTGCCCTCAGTGGTTTGGTGCGATTGGAAAAGTTCCAGCAAAATACCTGATCTATAAGGACTGGGACCGGCATCCATTGACCTGATATGCGCGTTGAAATTCATCAGCCACGCATTACGCAGGAGATCGATACACTGGCCACGTTTTCTGACGTCGAGCCTCCTGCGGTTACACGGATTGTCTTCAGCGAGCAGGATCTCCGCGCCCGCTCATGGCTGAAGAATCGCTGCATCGAGGCCGGGCTTGCCGTTCGCGAAGATGCCGTGGGAAATACATTTGCTCGTTGGGAGGGTTCGCGCCCTGATCTCCCGCCCGTAGCCACGGGATCGCACATTGACGCAATTCCTCATGCCGGAAAGTTTGATGGCGTTGTGGGTGTGCTCGGCGGGCTGGAGGCCATTCGCGTTTTGCAACGGAGCGGCTTTCAGCCGGCACGCTCGATCGAACTGATCCAATTCACTTCGGAGGAACCAACCCTCTTTGGCGTTGGATGTATCGGCAGTCGGCTGCTTTCAGGTGCTTTGACTGCCTCAGTGGATGACACTCTGCGTGATAGTCATGGCGATACCCTCAAGGCAGTCCGCACGCGCGCGGGGTTCAGTGGCGATCTGACCACCGTTCGCTTATCGAATGGCTTTTACTCCGCCTTTGTCGAGCTTCACATTGAGCAGGGGCCGATTCTGGAACGCGAGAGAATTACCATTGGCGTCGTCACCGACATCGCGGCCCCAGCGAGCTTTCTGGTTACAGTCGAAGGTCAGGGCGGGCACGCTGGAGGCACTCTCATGCCAGGACGACGCGACGCGCTCTGTGCCGCGTCCGAGCTGATTCTTGAAATCGAACGTCTGGCGCGCGGTTCTGGATCAGTTGACACGGTCGCGACCGTGGGGACTTGCGAAGTCCATCCTGGCGCGGTCAACAGCATTCCCAGCCGGGTGAAGCTTGGTGTTGACCTGCGCGACACAGACGGCGACAGGCGTGATCGCGTTCTCGACGAGACAAAGAAAGCAGCGAAAGAGATTGCACAACGGCGACAAGTACAGATTCAGATTGAAATGCTCAATGCAGATCCTCCGGCCTCATCATCGCCGCGTATCTTAAGCGCAATCACTGCTGCATGTGGAGAAATGAAGATTCCATCGCGGCGAATTGTGAGCCGCGCTTATCATGACTCGCTTTTCATGTCGCGCATCGCGCCGGTCGCGATGATCTTTATTCCATGCCGCGATGGTGTCAGCCACCGCCCTGACGAGTATGCTGACATTGGAGATATTGCAGCCGGCGTTGAGGTGCTCGCTCGTTCGCTGGCGGAGCTATCGCGCGATCCTGGATAGCTCTTGCTACGTTACGAGAATTTTGTCCGACGGCGCTGTTATCATGAAGTCTCTTCCTGCAAAGGAGAAGTCCTATGCCCGCTGTTACCGCGCCCTCTGTAGCAACCTCCCTTAAGCATCCTGACGCAAATGTGCCACAAATTACGCACTGGTTCGCTGGCGCTCGCGTTGAGGGTTTGTCGGGACGGTTTGCCGATGTCTTTCATCCTGCTTCGGGCCAGGCCCATTCGCGTGTGCCGCTGGCCAGTGCAGGCGAAGTCGATCAGGCAGTCGTCGCCGCCGCTGCTGTATTTCCTGACTGGTCTTCGCAGCCGCCACTGCGACGCGCCCGCGTGATGTTCCGGTTCCGCGAGATCTTCGAACGCCGCCTGGAAGAGGTAGCTGCGTTGATCAACCGCGAACATGGGAAAGTGCTTTCCGACGCCAGAGGCGAGGCGACCCGGGGCCTTGAGGTGGTTGAGTTCGCCACGGGGATTCCGCAGTTGCTGAAAGGCGAGTATACGGAGCAGGTTGGAGCGGGCATTGACAGCTGGTCAATGCGGCAACCGCTTGGGGTGGTCGCCGGCATCACGCCGTTCAATTTTCCTGCCATGGTGCCCATGTGGATGTTTCCTATTGCTCTTGCCTGCGGCAATACTTTCGTTTTGAAGCCGAGTGAGCGCGATCCGAGTGCCTCGATTCTGCTGGCCGAAATGCTGAAGGAAGCGGGCCTGCCGGATGGCGTCTTCAACGTTGTGCACGGCGACAAGATCGCCGTCGATGCCATCCTCGCGCATCCGACGATTCAGGCGGTAAGCTTCGTTGGCTCGACTCCTATAGCGGAATATGTGTACCGCGAAGGAACGAAGCACGGTAAGCGCGTGCAGGCCCTCGGCGGCGCCAAGAATCACATGATCGTGATGCCAGATGCCGATCTCGATCAGGCCGCGGACGCGCTTGCCGGCGCAGCGTATGGATCTGCCGGGGAACGTTGCATGGCGATCAGCGTGGCGGTGGCCGTCGGAAATCAGACTGCGGACAAGCTGATCGAAAAACTTGAGAGCCGTATCTCCGAGCTGCGCGTGGGCGACGGCGTGAAGGACGAGGCCGATCTTGGTCCGCTCATCACCCGGCAGCATTTGGAGAAAGTCAGCAATTATGTCGAGCTTGGTGGCAAGGAAGGCGCGGAGCTCGTTGTCGATGGGCGCAAGAGCGCGCTGCCGCGAGGCGAAGGCTTCTTTTTGGGCGCCTGCCTGTTCGACAACGTCAAGCCCGAGATGCGGATCTACAAAGAAGAAATATTCGGGCCTGTGCTTGGAGTGGTGCGCGTGAACAATTTTGAGACCGCCCTGCAGCTTGTCAATGAACACGAGTACGGCAACGGCACTTCGTTGTTTACACGCGACGGCGATACTGCGCGCGACTTTGCTCGCCGCGTGCAGGCCGGCATGGTCGGTATCAACGTGCCTATTCCGGTGCCGATGGCCTTCCACAGCTTTGGCGGTTGGAAGCGGTCTCTGTTTGGCGATCACTCGGTGCATGGGCCGGAAGGGGTTCGCTTCTACACCCGCTTGAAGACTGTGACGGCGCGATGGCCAACGGGCATCCGGACCGGCGTTGACACCACGATGCCAACCCACGGATAGATCAACCGATAGAGATCAAGCGCAGAATAAAAGGGCCGCTCTGATCGAGAGGCCCGCTAGGTTGGACATAACCTGGGCTGCGGCTAATTTCCTGTGCACTGCTCATCGGCAAGGTGCAGATATTTGTCGAGCGTCTCGATTCCTCGTTCGATTTCTTCCTCCGTGATGATCAACGGTGGCGCAATGACGAAATGGCTGACCCACGCCTGCAGGATGACACCGTCGGCAAGCGTCTTGGCCGCAATCTGATCGACCAACAGGGGTTTGCCCGAGACCTTGTCAGCATAAGTGTTAAAGGGCTCTTTTGTTGTCTGATTTCTTACCAGATCAACGGCCCAGAACAGTCCTTTACCGCGCACATCCCCCACGCTTTTGTGCTTAGCTTTGAGTGCATTTAGCTTTTGTTCGACAAACGGAGCCAGTTCGCGCGCTCTTTCAACGAGTCCGAGCCGCTGCATTTCGTGGATCGTGGCAACTGCCGGAAGCAGCGTCATCGGATGCGCCTCATACGTGTGGCCGTGCGCGAAGTAGTGGTCCTGGAAAAAGTCGCCGATCTTCTCCGACGTTGCGCAGAGGCCCAGCGGCACATAGGCCGATGTAATGCCCTTGGCAGTGGTGAGAATATCAGGCTTGACACCCCAGAGGTTCATTGCAAACCACTCGCCCGAGCGCCCCCAGCCGCTCATAACCTCGTCGGCGATCAGCAACACACCGGTTTCGTCACAGATGCGGCGCAGCTTCGGCATATACTCCGCCGGCGGAACGATCACGCCATTGGTGCCGACGATTGGCTCGACCAGGACCGCCGCGACATCGGACTCATTGCGGATCATGTGCTCAAGATAATCGGCGCAAGCGATTCCGCACTCCGGATAGGTATGTTTGATGGGACACTTGTAGCAATGCACTTCGGGTCCAAAAATAATTCCTGGTCCCTTGCCGCGCGGCTCCATCGCCCAGCGCCGCGGATCGCCAGTGGCTGCAATCGAGCCGGCGGTCGAGCCATGATAGGAGCGATAGCGGGCAATGATCTTTGTCTTGCCCGTGTACATGCGGGCAATCTTGAAGGCTGCCTCGTTTGCGTCCGTGCCGGAAGTTGTAAAGAAAAACTTATTCAGCCCCTGCGGCAGGACTTCAAGCAATAGCTTCGATAATTCAGCTCGCGCGGTTGTCGTATATCCCGGAAGCGCGTACGCCAAATCCTGTGCCTGCTTAGCGATGGAATCGATGACCGCCTGATTCTTGTGGCCGAGGTTCATGCACATCAACTGTGCCGAGAAGTCGAGGTACCGTTTGCCATTTGCGTCGATGATGTAGCAGCCTTCAGCGTCAACGATGTGTAGCGGGTTCCAGCCCTTTTGGAATCGCCACGTGCCGTAGTTCGTCTCGCGCGTAATTCGAACGACTTCTTCTGAAGTTAGTTCTCTCGTAGCAGGCTGCGTCATTGTTTCATTAGGAGTCATGTGTTGCCTCATTTCGTTCGGTAGCGATGGCCGGATTGCCCAGCATCATCAGGTAGTAAAGTAACCCGGATAGAAAGAATCCGATGAACCAGGCGTAGTCGTACAGAAATGCCACGGCCGGTACAAAGCGGCCGACTAATGCAGCTACTACGCCAACGACAACCGCGATCAGTGCAGCCGGATTTAACCCGCGTCGATACTCATACATTCCACCGCGGCGATATAGCGAATAGCAGTCAAGCTTCGTTCTACGCACCAGAAAGTAATCCGTCACCATGATCCCCGCCACTGGGCCAAGCAGACCAGAATAGCCGACCAGCCATCCGAAAATGTAACTGCCGAAGGTCTCCATCAGCTTCCACGGCATCATAGCAAGCCCGAGAAAACCTGTGATCATGCCGCCGGTGCGAAAGCTGATAAGTCTCGGCGCAAGATTGGAAAAATCATTGGACGGTGAGACCACATTCGCCGCGATGTTCACGTTCAGCGTTGCGACCAGCAACGCAATGAGCCCGAGAAAGGCTACGAGCGGTTGATGGAAGCGGCCAAGCAGCGTAATCGGACTCCAGATGGGCTGACCGAAGACAACTTCGGATGCCGAGGTTACGGCTATGCCGATGAATGAGTAGAGCACCATGGCGACGGGCAGGCCGAACGCCTGCCCAATGATCTGCGCGTCCTGGTTCTTTGCATAGCGCGTAAAGTCCGGAATATTGAGCGAGAGGGTCGCCCAGTAACCGACCATTGCAGTGAGCGACGGGATGAAGAAGTGGAGGAAACTACTGGTCGAGGTGAACCTGCTCGGCGCGGACAGCATAGGACCGAAGCCGCCCGCTTTATGCAACATCCAGAACAGCAGAATGAGCGACATCAACAACATAAACGGCGCGGAGAAGCTCTGGAGGAAACGAATCGATTCGACGCCGCGCCACACGACCGCCATGTTGAGCAGCCAGAAACCTAAAAAGCATGTCCACAGCACCCAGGGCATATGTGTTGTCTGCGGTAAGAGCACACCGACCATAGCGGCAATCGCCTGTCCGCCGAGCCACGATTGGATGCCGAACCATCCGCAAGCAACGATCGCGCGAAGAATTGCCGGAATGTTGGCGCCCACCGGGCCGAACGAAGCGCGCACGAAGACCGGGAACGGAATGCCGTACTTTGCTCCGGCATGTGCGTTGAGCAGCATGGGAATCAGCACGATCAGATTACCGAGCAGGATCGTGAAGATGGCTTGCTTCCAGTTCATGCCGCCCGCGATCAGTGACGAGGCCAGCATGTATGTCGTCACTTCCATCGACATCGAAAACCATAAAGCGATGTAGTTGTAGGTGCTCCACGTGCGCTGTGCCGGTTGGGTGGGCGCGAGGTCTTCGTTGTAGAGGCGAGTGTCAGGAGCTAATTCGGCGGCGTATTGTTGCCGGTCACGCGGATTCGCTGAAGCAGCGGCGGCTGGGATCAAACCAAACCTCCCGCATTGGCTTCGCGTTTGATGAACCGTCCACGTCCTGTCGCGCCCAGGAACTTGCCAGGCTGCGTTGTGTTGTCGACTACCAGTTCGCCACGCGAGAATACCTTTGCGGCATTGCCTTTTACGGTCCAGCCTTCGAACATCGAGTAGTCGGTTGCCATCCGCTGAGTTGCAGCAGAAATGGTGTAGTCAGCTTTAGGGTCCCAAAGCAAAATATCCGCATCGAGACCTTCTTTGATGGCGCCTTTCTGCTTTTCCATGCCGAAGATGCGGGCAGGTGCCGTGCAGCAGAGATCGACGAATCTCTCCGATGAGAGGCGTCCTGAATTAACGCCATAATGCCATAAGATTTGCAGGCGGTTTTCAACGCCAGGGCCGCCGTTCGGGATCTTGCTGAAGTTCCCCCGGCCCAGCGATTTCTGGTCAGCGAAGCGGAACGGGCAATGGTCGGTCGAAACTACGACCAGCGAGCCGTCCGTCAGCGCCTGCCATAACGGCTCCTGGTTCCACTTTTCACGCAGCGGAGGAGTGAAGACAAACTTTGCCTCATCCCAGCTCTTGCCCGGCATCTGGTCTTCAATCGAAAGCACAAGATACTGTGTGCATGTTTCCGCCAACGCCTTTGCTCCGCGCTGCTGCATATGCTTCAGCTCGTCAAGGGCGTATGCATTTGACAGGTGGACAATGTAAACAGCTGCGCCAGCCATATCGGCGAGGGCAATCGCGCGGTGCGTGGCCTCGGCCTCAGCTTTCGGCGAGCGCGACAGCGCGTGATAGTGCGGCGCGGTCTTGTCTTCCGCAAGCATCTGCGCGACGACAATGTCGATCGCGCTCCCGTTTTCTGCATGAATGCAGCACAGTGCATTCAGTTTTTCCGCCTTCTGCATCACACGGAACATCAGTCCGTCGTCGATCATCAGCACGCCGGGGTAGGCCATGAAAAGCTTGAAGGTGGAGATGCCTTCGCCAACCATCTCCTCCATCTCGCGCAGTCCCTGCGAACCGTCGCCGGGACCAAGATCGGTGACTGCCATATGCAGCGAAAAATCAATACATGCCTTGTTGTCTGACTTTTTCCTCCACGTGTCGAGAGCCTCGCGCATGGTGTGGCCTTGTGACTGCAATGCAAAGTCAATGAGCATTGTCGTGCCGCCAACAGCGGCAGCTTGCGTGCCGGTTGTGTAATCGTCGGCAGAAACGGTGCCCCCAAACGGCATGTCGAGATGCGTATGCACATCGATGCCGCCCGGCATGACGAGCAAATCCACTGCATCGACGATGGTCTGTCCAGTCGGGTCGAGGTTAGCGCCGACCTTGGCAATCTTCTCACCCTCAATCAGCACGTCGGTCTTCTTTGACCCGTCGGCGTTGACTACCGTGCCGTTCTTAATCAGTGTTCCCATCGTCGTTCGGCTCCTATGCCTCCATGATGCACGTGGTGAGCAGGGTCGGGACTAAACGTTCGGGTTGCCGGTAGCGGCCGAGCCATCGGAAACAAGACCGGTGTTCACGCGCTCGTCCCATGTCTCCGGTGGAAGCCCGTTGTCAACGCGTTCCATCGTGATGCAGTCCGGTACCGGGCAGACGAGCGAGCACAGATTGCAGCCTACGCACTCGTGCTCGTCCACCCGTGGAATGCGCGCGAGCGGCGTACGGTAAGGGCCGGACTCGCCGGCGCCGTTGAGATCCAGCTTCGGGATCGGCGTAGTGCTGATGCGGTGGCGGCTTTCTGCCTCAACCATCTCTGGCGTGCGCGAAGTATTCGGTGCAGGTAGAGCGCGGTCAAGGTGTATGCACTGATGCGCGCCGTCCCAACATGCCGTATAGCAAAGCTCACAGCCGATGCATTTGTCTTCGTGAATGCGCGCGACAATCTTGTAATTGAGATCGAGGTGCTTCCACTCTGTGATATTGGGCAATGACAGGCCGCGGAAGTCCTCGGTCGATTCGTAGCCTTTCCTGCGCATCCATGCGAGCAGGCCATCGGCCATGTCTTCCACGATGCGGTAGCCATAGTGCATGACTGCCGTGCAGACCTGCACCGTACCCGCGCCAAGCAGCATAAACTCCGCCGCATCCTGCCAAGATCCGATGCCGCCGATACCGGACATCGGCAGGGAGGCCTCTTCGTCGGACATAACCTGCTGCACCATATTCAGCGCAATCGGCTTCACCGCAGGGCCGCAGTAGCCGCCATGCGAGCTTTTGCCGTCCACATTCGGACGCGGTTCGAGCGTGTCGAGATCAATGCCCGTGATCGAGTTGATGGTATTGATCGCGGAGAGCGCGTCTGCGCCTGCTTGCTTCGCTGCCCGCGCGGGCATGCGAATGTCGCTGATGTTCGGCGTCAGCTTGATAATGACCGGCGTGCGCGCTTTTTCCTTAACCCACTCCGTGATCTGCCCGCAGTACTCCGGCACCTGGCCGACGGCCGAACCCATGCCGCGTTCGCTCATACCGTGCGGGCAGCCGAAATTGAGTTCCAGCCCATCTGCGCCCGCATCTTCTGCCCGTTGTACGATCTCATGCCATGCATGGCGCTTTGACTCGACCATCAACGATGCGATGACAACATGCTTCGGATAGCGCCGCTTTACTTCTGCGATTTCGCGAAGGTTTACTTCGATAGGACGGTCGCTAATTAGCTCAATATTGTTCAGCCCCATCATCCGTTGCCCATTCCAGTCGATCGATGAATAGCGGGAGCTGACGTTCGTGATCGGTTCGCCGATCGTCTTCCAGACCGCGCCACCCCAGCCAGCATCGAAGGCCCGCATGACCTGCTCGCCGCAATTCGTCGGTGGAGCAGAAGCCAGCCAGAACGGATTCATGCACCGGATACCAGCGAAGGTGGTTTCAAGCGTCGGCATCTTGTTCCTCCAGCCATGCTGCGATGCGGATGCCAGCACGTTTGCCATCAGCGACCGCATCGACTACCTCGCGACCTCCGTTTGTACAGTCGCCTCCGGCGAAGTATTTTGGATTCGAAGTTTGCCCAGTCGCCCGATCGATCACAATGCGTCCCTGCTCCAGCTTGATCTTGCCGCTGTCTAGAAATTCTGTGTGCGTCGCCTGTCCTATGGCGAGAATAACCAGATCGACGCGCAACTGGACATTTTCGTCAGATTTCGGCACGAGTGATCCATCCGACGTAACTTCGAGCCTCGCAAGATCAAGCCCCTCAACTTTGTCCACACCCTTGATGCCGACAGGCTTGAGATGCCACAGGAACTTCACGCCTTCCAGTTTTGCGTGCTCATATTCGTAAGCGAAGGCAGACATCTGTTCAGGGCCGCGACGATAGATCATATGTACCTCGCTTGCTCCCAGGCGCACAGCTGCATTCGCAGCGTCAATCGCAGTGTTTCCCGCGCCGATGACGGCTACCCGTTCCGGCGCCGACGTGATTTGTCCGCTCTTGTAGTCCGCAATGTAGTCGAGTGCATTGGTCACTCCCTGCAACGCCTCACTCGCAATGCCGAGCCGGTGAATCGCGCCCAAACCAATGCCGAGAAAGATCGCGTCATGTGCGTAATCCAATGCGGCCAGCTTTTTCGCATCCACTGTGACGTTGAAGTTGAAATGGACGCCGAGCTGCGCCAGTAGATCGATCTCACGCAGGCTTTCCGCCAGCGGCAGCTTGTATTCGGCAATGCCATATGTGTTCAACCCACCCGGCAGTGGCCGCGCATCGAAAATTTCTGCGCGAATGCCGCGACGCCGAAGCTCAGACGCGCAGGCGAGCGAGGCCGGTCCTCCGCCAACAAGGGCGACCGATTTGCCCGTGTCCGCACCAGGCGCGAAGGGAAGACACGCCCCGTCTTCATGCAGAGCATCTATGGCAAAGCGCTGCAGGCGGGCAATGGCTATCGGCTGCTGATTGTAGCGGTGCATGACACATGCGCCCTCGCACAGCACAGCGACCGGGCAGGCACGTGCGCAACTGGCGCCGAGAATGTTCGCGTCGAGAATAGTTTTCGCGGAGCCTTCGAGATTTCCACTGGCGATCTTCTTGATGAACCGCGGGACGTCGATGTGAGTGGGACAGGCGGCGGTACAAGGGGCATCGAAGCAGTACAGGCAGCGATTTGCTTCCGTGAGCGCGGCCGTTTTGTTGAAAGGCGGGTGCAGGTCAGGGAAACGGGTGGCGATCTCAGGCGCGTCCGGGGCTTGATCAAAAAAACTTGTCGACTCGTTCATGGAAGTCACCAATCTCCTCGAACTAAAGCGGCGGTACAGACACCGCTCCCAAAGCCTGCCAATTCAGGAGTCCCGATTATCCAATATTTCAGCACAAACGGGGAATGCTCGTTATTGTACGCTGACAGTCTATTGCTGCTGAATCCAGCCGATTGTTTTCTCCGCGAGACGATTCAACGCAATCACTGCCTGCTCAATATGGGCGCGGCTCGTGTCCTCTGCGCGATTGTGGCTTAACCCGTTGAGCGATTGGACGAACATCATCACGGTGGGAATGCCGATGCGCGCCACCTCAGCCGCGTCATGCAGGGGCCCGGAAGGCAACTGCTCGGACACGCCGGCAGTCTCGATGATTGCTTCGTCGCACAGCTTGATCAGCTCTGGATGAAAAGGAATTGGTTCAATCGACCAGATCTTGGACCACTCAACCGAACAGCGTTCTTCCCTGGCGAACCGCTCACTCGCCTCCCTGGCTTCACGCAACATTTCGGAAAGAATCTTCGCGTCAAGATCGCGCATATCGAGCGTGGTCTCGCATCGACCGACCACAGCCGTTACAATACCGGGAAATGTCTTGACGCTTCCCATTGTTGCCACAGACTGAGGATGCCTGAGCGCGATCGGTCGTATTTCAAGGGCCAATTTGGCGGCTGCGGCCAGGGCGTCACGTCGCGCATCCATCGGAGTGGACCCAGAGTGCGCCTCCTGCCCATGGAATGTGACGGCCCAGCGCTCGACTCCTTTTGTGCCCTGCACTTCGCCGAGCGGTTTATTGAGTTTTTCCAGAATCGGGCCTTGCTCGATGTGCAACTCGAGATACGCCGCAATGTTCTTTTGTTCGCGATTGGCATCGCCTATGCGATTCACATCCACGCCGCAGCTTCGCAGGGCGGCTTCGAGCGTTGTTCCTTCACGGTCGGTGCGAACGCGGTCCGCTTCGATTGTATGGCTGCCGGCAAACGCAGATGATCCAAAGAGGCTGCGTCCAAAACGCGCGCCTTCTTCGTCCGCCCAGTCGACTAGGCGCACCGTAAACGGCGGTTTGCCGTTGTACTCCTTCGCCAGACTGGTGAGGACTTCAAGTCCTGCAAGCACGCCAAGACAGCCGTCGAGCCAGCCTCCGTTCGGCACCGAATCAAGATGGCTGCCAAGTACCAGGGCCTTTTCCGATTCACCTTTGACCGTGATCCAGTGGTTGGCCGCAGCATCATAGTGGTGCTCGATGGGCAAGTCCTTCAATTTTTCTTCGAACCATGCGCGCGCCCTGAGCCAGACGGGTGACCAGGCTACACGCTGTGCCCCTTGCTCGTCAGAGGTCAAGGCACGAAGTTCATCAAGATTGTGCAGCACGGCCTTCGGATCGACCATTTTCCAAAGCCTCTGAATCCGAGTAAGACAACTACTGCTGAGAAGAAACAGACAGCATTCTACTTGGCCGGAGTGACCACGATATTGCGAAAGGCAACGTGACCTTTTTCGCTGCCTTGCAAATAGATTGGCCCCGGCGATGCCTCATCGCTGTTGAGGGCGCCGCCTGTAATACCAGGGATTTCTTTTTGATCGACGATCGTCTGGCCATTTTGGACGATGGTAACCCTTCGTCCAATGAGCGTGATATCGAAGGTCTGCCATGTGTCCGCTTTACGCGGCAATTCAGGCGATGGCGTCAGAAAACCATAGACCCCGCCAGTGTGATGGCTCGGCGGCTCGGATTCCGACTCAGTTTCGATTTGCACTTCATACCGGCCGCGCAGGTAGACTCCGCTGTTTGCGTCCTTGCCGCAGTTGAATTCCATATGCAGCTTAAAGTCCTGAAACTTGGCATCGCTTATCAACTCGGGGCCGTTTCCGGGGCTGACCAATGTTCCGTCGCGAACCGTCCAAACCGGTGGACCAGGCTTGTCCATCTTCCAGCCGGTCAGATCCTTTCCGTTGAAAAGTTGAATGGGCTTGCCCCATTTCGGCGGGGAGCTTCTCACAAGTGCAGGTGCTCTTTGGCCAATCCATTGCCACGGAGTTCCATCAGGTCCGGTTGTGGTTCCTGACAAGGTTTTTCCCACAAGTCTTCCCTGAAACACCATGTCAT
>Ga0207057_1079_pt1 | contig 25348 bp, 20 predicted proteins | sample Alteio_BWMinCont_33_FD_153265 | JGI IMG/M metagenome (GOLD analysis project Ga0207057, IMG submission 153265) | Enriched cells from forest soil in Barre Woods Harvard Forest LTER site, Petersham, Massachusetts, United States -... | ecosystem: Environmental > Terrestrial > Soil > Temperate forest >... | reverse complement strand
TGCGTGCAGCCTTAGAGAAGCTGGACGAACTCAGTCTTCGCGATTGGATCCTGATGAAACTGGATATGTCGAACGCTCTTCGGCCCAGCGAGTTGTTTCCACTCCGGTGGCGCTCCTTCCTCGAAGAGACACATATTCTGGACATTCAGGAGACGGTCTATAAGGGGAAGATTCGCCCTTACGGAAAAACCAAAGGAAGTCTGACGCAGGTTCCGATCGCTGACGTACTGGCGGGCGAGATTGTGGAGTACCGAGGGGAGTGCAGGAAGAAGGGGGAGGACGTTTCTCCGGACGGCTTTATGTTTCCGGGCCGCTTCGGGGGACCTATGGATTCGAGCAATTATCGTCATCGCGTCCTGCACAAACTAGCCAAAGAGCTGGGCTTCCCGAAGCTGAACTTCCAGGTAATCCGCCGCACCATCGCCACCCTCGGCAAGACGAAAGGGCACCCCAAGGATATCCAGGGCCTGATGCGGCATAGCCGGCTAGCGACGACGATGGAAATCTACATGCAATCGTTGGAGAAGGAAGTGCGTACGGCGATCAACTCGATTCACGACGAGTTGGTAGCCACGGGCACCGAAGGACCTCCTCCTCAGCAGCCAGCAGCGACGTCTGCGCAGAACCCGGAAAACGAAGTGAATCCCGGAGCACTAGTCCAAGAGCGTAGTTCAACAATGGAGCGCAGGAGCGCTTCGGAAGGAGAGGAAAAGAAGAAGGAAGTGCCGCCTCGCGGTAAGCTTTTGCAATTTGCGGGCAAAATGCGGGCAAACAGTTTGGGAGGGAATCTGCTAAATATTTGAAATGATTTGGTGGACCTGGTCGGGATCGAACCGACGACCTCTTCCATGCCATGGAAGCGCGCTCCCAACAACAAACCCAGCTTGGGATGCATCCTCAAACAACCGGTTTCATTCTGTGTGATCTACCCAGATTTTGATTACTTTCTACCTTCGACCGCAAGCATACAATCCATCCCCATTACCTTCAGACATGCCCCTTCATCGCTTGGGTTAACAGGACTGTAAGTCCAACGAAATGACTCAGATTAGGCGAGGGCCCGGCACATCAGGAGGCAATGTCCCAGTGGGAAGTTTTTGGATCGCCTTTTGAAGCAATTCTTTTAGTTCGGGTACCTGACCATCGAGCTTAGCGGGCAAGGATCTGAACTCTATTTCGTGGTAAGCAGAGCCGATCAGTTCACCAGGTCCGAAAGCAGTTTTCCAAAGTATGATTCGCCTGTCCTCAGTCTGAGAACTCGCCTTCACTGACCTGAAAATATCATTGATAGGTATATTTCTCGCAATTCCCATCAGAAATTCGTGTGTACTTTTGTCGGAGGTTGTCGCCGTATGAAAGAGCTTGAATCTGTCGTTTAGGAGCAGTTCAAGGGCATAGCCTAGATCTTCAGCCTTTTGCTCCGCCTCTTCGGCAAAGAGCTTTTGGCTATACGCTTCAATTTCCAGTTCCCTTCTCGTCATTGTCCCTCCTACCTTTTCTGAACGAAATCTGAATCCAACCAGCGATGGGGCATCATGCAGCTATCGTCTTGCTCCGTCAAATCTGGTCCTTTCCAGATGTATGCCACGCACGTCATGTCGAAAGATTTGGAAAACTGCGTCAGGCTTGCCGCGATGACGCTTTATCGATCGCGTCGATGCTAACTGCGGAAATTGCACTGACTGCGGCGTCATTTGACCGAGTTGTGGACCTGTTTTACACATAGCACTCGCGATTTGTACGGGCAGGCTGTCTGAACCCTGGCACACACCGCAGGTTCAGCCGCCAAGATGGCTTCGAGCGAATTGCTAAACGCAATTGCTGGACCACAAGCACAGGTTTGATCGAACCATTGGAGAAAAGAGAGGGCTCTGGCTCATCCCCTTTTCGGGAGAGCAAAGCTCTGGGAGGATACATGCCACAGCAAGGACAGATTTCAGCTCTTCACCTGCTCGAGGTCCCAACAGCTCACTCTGAGAACTTCAGTCATCCGAAGCCAAGGGAAGCGCGGGCACCGGTCGATTCGACGGGGCGCGAAACGCACAGGGATCCGCTTCTCACAGTCGAGGATGTTGCTCGACGGCTCAATGTTAGCAGGGACTGGGTTTGGGACCACTCCTCACGCAAGGTCCCACATCTCCCGGTGATCCAAATGGGCGATGGCACGCTTCGGTACCGATCGAGCGGGATCGAAGCGTTCATCAGCGAAAGGGAACGCCTCTCTTCTCTACGGACGGGACGCCGGTAGAATAAGAGCGGCCCACGGTTCTTCCGCCACAGAAACTGAGGAACGAATGGGCAAGTCGCATCAGGCAGGTTGGGTTTCGTTGCGCGGAAAATACTGGTACGGGTATTTCCGCGAGACGGTGCTCGACCCAGAAACCAACGAGGAGCGAGTCAGGAAAGTACCTGTCAGACTCGGTCTCAAATCGCAGATGAACAAGCTCGGAGCGCGAGGTGCGCTACGGGCGGAAATTACAAAACGCAGTGGTCAAATCCCGGAGCGCAAAGTGCTGAAAGACAGCTCTGTAACCTTCGGGTGGTTTGTTCGCAACCGCTACTTCCCTGTACGCAAGGGGGACTGGCGACCGGAGACGGCTATTACAAAGATGTCCCAGATCGAATTCGACCTGATCGACAAGTTCGGCGAATACCCGCTGGATTCGTTCGATAAGTTCGCGCTGCAAACGCATTTGACAGACTTGGCGGATCGCTATTGCCAGGATCGCGTAAAGCAGGCTCGATCGTATCTGAAGTCTATCTTCGACGAGGCCATCGAGCAGGAGTTTCTGGTCAAGGACCCGACCCGCAAGCTGAGGATTCCCAAGAATCTTCGGGCTAAGGACAAGCGGGTTTTGGGATGGGACAAGTTGTGGTTGATTCTGGCAAAGTCGCCCAGAAGAGACCGCCTTCTGCTTGCCCTCGACATGACGGAGGCGCTACGTCCGAGCGAGCTCTTCGCTCTGCGGTGGCGTTCTTTCGATGACTGCAATACGCTGTCGATCACCGAAACCGTCTACCGGGGGAAACTCCGGCCTTATGGCAAAACCCCTGGGAGTTTGACCAAGGTCCACCTGCCCGACGGGCTGGCGAACGAACTGTGGGACTGGAAGATGGAGTGCAATGAAGTCGCACCTAAGAAGGCCATGCCGGAGGCGTTCATCTTCCCGAACGCGGACGGTGGCTTTCTGCACGCCAATAACTACCGCTACCGGGTGCTTGGGCCCTTGGCGAAGGAATTGGGAATCGAGCGGCTGAACTTCCAGATCCTGCGCCGAACGATGGCGACGCAGGCGCAGAGCATGGGATCGGTGAAGGACATCCAGGCGCACCTGCGGCATTCGAGGCCCGACACGACGGCCCACGAGTATATGCAGGCGCTGCCTGAGAGTGTGCAGGCGATGGTCGGCTCGGTGTACGAAATGCTGATGAAAGGAGGGGAGGAAAAAACGTCGTTTTCGAATTTGCCACAAAATGCCACAAACTTTTCGGATGAGGCATCTGTAAGTCTTTGAATTTATGGTGGGCGCAGCAGGATTCGAACCTACGACTTCCACCGTGTGAAGGTGGCACTCTACCGCTGAGTTATGCGCCCTATGAGAAAGGTAGGCTATTTCTTAGATTACCATTGCGGCGGTTAACTGCCAAACCTGCTTGCCTGGAAGAACATCTCCGCACCGCAAAGAGGAATACTCCCTGTTTGTTGCGAGGACCGGCTTTCGGGCATCTGTTTACAATCAGAGATATAGACGTTCATGGTTTCTCGTGACCCAGACTCGCTTTCGGGACATCTGGCGGGCCGTCCATCGGGGCCCGATGGAGACCTCGGCGAGGCTCACGATGACGAGTCGGGCCCGGCGCCTGGAGCCCCCGAAGAAAATGCATCTTTTCCGCAACCTGAAGACGGTTCCGGTGTTCGTAAAGGTATGGCAACCATTGCCCTTGACCGAGTTCTGGATCGACCGCTGTTGAAGGATGTTCGCAGGGAAGGCGCAGCCACACGGGTCTCTGACTGGAGCGCTCTGAGCGATGCGGAGATTATGCTGCGGGTTAGCGAAGGGGATGATCAGGGCTTCAATCATCTGACCGAGAAGTATCGCAAGCCGATCATTCACTTCATGTTCCGCATGGTGCATAACCAGGCTGTGGCGGAAGAGCTGGCGCAGGAAGTCTTTCTGCGCGTGTATCGCTCGCGCCAGACCTACAGAGCTGAAGCACGGTTTACGACCTGGCTCTATCGCATTGCCACGAATCTTGGCGTCAATTATGCGAGAGATACCAAGCACGAGCGGGCGGCACAGAATGTGTATCTGGACCAGCCTGATCCGGAAACGGGCACGACGCCGGACCTGGCTGATGCAACGCCGTCGGTTGAGCACGATCTGGTCCGCGACGAGCGGATGTTGGCGATTCGCCAGCATGTGATGGCGCTGCCGGAGAGGCAGCGGACGGCGGTGCTGATGCATAAGTATCAGGGGATGGACTACACGCAGATTGGCGAGGTCTTGAAGCTGAGCGAGTCCGCCACGAAGTCATTGCTCTTTCGCGCATACCAAACGCTGCGCGAGAGGCTGAAGGAATTTGTTTAAGCAGTTGTGAGGGAATTATGATCTGCCGGAAAGTAAAAGCGCATCTTGCGAACCTGCTCTTCGAGCCAGAGTCGGTCCCGGCTGATGTGCGCAACCACCTGGAAGATTGCGCAGATTGCAGCATGGAACTGGTGTCGCTTGAAGCGACGATGAATCTGATGGATGAGTGGAAGGCGCCGGAGCCGTCACCCTATTTCGATTCGAAGCTGGCCGTGCGCCTGCGCGAAGAGCAGCGGGCCGAGCCAGCCGGACTGCTGGAGCGCATGCGCGCGCGGCTGCTCTTCAGCAGCAATTTGCATTTGCGCCCAATCGCGGTGGGTGCGCTGGCGCTTTTGATTATTATTGGTGGGGGCACGTATGCCGGGTTGATGTCGTCGAGTTCGCCGGCGCCGGCAAAGACCTCAGCCGCGGTCGAAGATCTCCAGTCCCTGGATGACAACGCACAGGTGTTTCAGCAACTCAACTCTCTGGATCAGGACGATAGCGGCAGTTCGTCGAACGATCTTTGAGACGGGTGAGGTATGAAGAATTGCGCTGAGGTCACGAGATTTTCAACTGATGGCCCGGTTGCGCACGATTCCACGGACGAGCCTTGGAAACAACTACGATGCGAGCACAGGAACAGCACAGGAAGACGGACCGCAAGCGGCGGAATGCGGGCGCTCTCCCGTCTGTAGCGTGCGTGCTAGCGACAGCACTCTTTTCTTTCACAGCTTTTGCCGGGCAGCATGGAGGCCATGCGCAGGCCCCAGCCCCCAACATGCCGGCGCAGCATTCCGCGCCGCCTCCGCCCAGACCGCAGTCGGTGCCTAATAGGGAGCAGATGCATCCTCAGGCGAAGCCGGAGTCGCAGCCGCACTATAACGCGCAGCAATTCAAGAACGGGAACGCGCAGCAATTCAACAACCGGCCCGGGCAGCAGGGGCATTTGCCCGAATGGCTGAACAATCACCAGAACCTGACGTCCCAGCAGCGGGAGAATGCGCTGCGCCAGGAGCCCGGCTTCAACCGGTTGCCGCAGGACCAGCAACAGAGGCTCATCAACCGGATGCACACGCTCGACAACGCGCCTCCACAGCAGCGCCAGAGAATGCTGCAGCGGAACGAGATGTTCGAGCGCCTGAGTCCGGAGCAGAAGGCCGGGGTGCGTGGCGCTTCACAGTCCTTCCATCAGATGCCGCCGGCTCGACAGAGTGAGATGCGGCGTGCCTTTCAGGACCTGCGCGGCGTTCCGCCTGACCAGCGGCAGGCGATTCTGAACTCGGCCCGTTTCCAGCAGCAGTTCTCGCCGCAGGAGCGTACGGTGCTTGGGCATCTGCTTTCGGTCGAGCCCTATCAGCGCTCAGGTGGACCGTAGAGGTCAACGAGCCCCCCCTATTTTGTAAATTAGCCAGAATCAGGAACTTAGTCCGCCCCATTTGCAGCGTGCATCCCGAAACAAGAAAACCCGCCTCCTGAGGCGAGCTTTCTTGCTTCTCCAGGCCTCGATGGAGGTCAGACGGCTGGGACCCTCCCCCTATGTTCCTAAATTAGCCAGAATGAAGAATTTAGCCTGGCAATAATATACGTGAAGAATCAAGATAAATTCGCTATGCTTTATACATGAAAGCCCCACGCACCCTCCAAGAAGCAATTATTTGCTTCGCCGATGCCGATAACTGCCTGAAATATATGGCTATGCGCCGTTGGCCTGAGGGTGTCACTTGTCCGACCTGTGGCCGGAAGGACGTTACCTTCTTGGCAAATCAGCGCAAGTGGCAATGCAAGAGCGCCCACGCCAAGCGGCAGTTCTCTGCCAAGGTCGGAACCATCTTCGAGGACTCGGCTCTTGGACTTGAAAAGTGGCTCCTTGCCGTGTGGATGATTACCAGCGCCAAGAACGGTGTCAGCAGCTATGAAATCGCCCGTTCTCTCGGTGTCACCCAAAAGACTGCATGGTTCATGCTCCACCGTATCCGCGAAGCGCTCCGCAATGGTTCGCTCTTGAAGATCGGCAATGACGGTGGCCCTGTCGAAATTGATGAGACCTACATTGGCCCTAACACTCGCAAGATGCACGCAGCCGTAGACTTAAGCTCCAGACCGGAAGCTATGCCAAATCCAAGATGAACGTCTTGGGATGCTGGACCTTGAGTCCCGCCAGATTCGCGTCAAGGTCGTTCCGAACGTGAAGCGCGAAACTTTGCAAAATGAAATCCTGAACCTTGTTGAAAAGGGTTCCACTATCTACACCTATTCATGGCCAGCCTATGAACCACATGAAGGAATATGTTCGTGGCAACGTGCACACTCAGGGAATCGAGAACTTCTGGAGCCTCTTGAAGCGTGGACTCGTGGCACTTATGTTGCTGTCGACCCTATCATCTTGATCGCTACGTTGCAGAGCAGGTATTTCGGTTTAACAATTGCGCTACCAAAGACAATCCGCTGAATGATGTCGACCGCTTTGAGTTCGCAATGACTCAAATTGCAGGGCTGCGCCTTACCTATGCCGAGTTTACTGGCAAGGTGGGAGAAACGACGCAAGCCTAATCCTTATCGGAAGCCTCGTGGCCGGAAGCGGAAGGTTTCTTAGCCTTCCGCTTTTCTGCGTTAGCTTTTTTCTCCGCTTCCATCGCCGATCTCACTGCTTGGGGATCGGCGCGAAGTATCGCCATCATTGTTTGATCGAACTTCTGATATTCCTTCGACTTCATTCAGCTTCCTCCAATCTTCAAATAGGCTGTCGCACAATTCCTCGATCATCTCCCGTGACCATGTGTGACCAGACCCCAGCCTTGTAATCTTTGAGTACCTTTGCTTATCCACGTCACAGAAAGTGATCGATGGATTGCGAGCATTAGCTTCTTTCCGCTGGGTATGCCAGCACAAAACATCGGCGGCCTGTAAGGGAATTCTCTTTTTGTCACCGGGTATTAGCTCTCCCATGATTTTCGCGATATGAGATAGCCCGATCCCCGGAAGGGATTCGCGTACAGATTCATAGAACTCATGAATCGCGGGGAATACCTCTTTTTTCTTTTCGATTATAAAATCCACTTTTTCGGTTTTCGGATAACTGGCGCACGCAAAAAGCACGCTATAGATATAGCCAAGGAAAGAAGGGTAATCGGTAACAAAGTCCGCAGGGGCACGTCGCGGAGCATTCAATCTAAATCTCAGACCACTCGAATGCTCTTCGAAGTGGTCGCCGTCAATGCTTGAGCGGACGGCATACAAACCCTTAGCTTTGGCGAGGATTTCTACGGCTGCATCGATTCGAGCCTCAGCATCGTCTTTTGTTATCCCGTGGCTGTCTCGCCAAGATCGGCTGAGGAGGTCAACCATGTGGAACTCATCTATCAGGGGTAGTCCAGGTAAGACCTCTCTCTCCCAAGCAGGCACTATCACGTCGGTCCAGCACGCTAATGGAGCTAGTTAGCCTGCATGATGGAATACGCCCCCGCCCAACGCTTCATCCGATGCAGCCACAAACACGGCCATACGCCTCTCCTGTCGCGGAAGTCCGCAGAATAGCGAGCGCACCAATTCTGCGGCGAGGCTACTCACAGCACACCCCCGCAAATGCAATCATCCACCTGACGGCTTGATTCGTCAAGTATATTATTTCCCTTGGTCCGCCCTATTTGCAGCGTGCATCCCGAAACAAGAAAACCCGCCTCCTGAGGCGAGCTTTCTCGCTTCTCCAGGCCTCGATGGAGGTCAGACGGCTGGGACCCTCCCTCTACGTTCCTAAATTAGCCAGAATCAAGAATTTAGCCTGCATGTTTCCAGAGTGACATCCAAAAAGAAAGCCCGCCTTTGAAGGCGGGCTTTTTCTATCTTCTAATTCCAGTTTAGCAGATCGCGCATAATTCTACGCCACTATATGTTGCAACGAATATTATTTGTCGAGCCTGATTTTCCCATTATGGAACGCGTCAGTCGTACCACAAACATTTTTGGGGGAGAGGAGCAGTTGTTGGATCGTTGGCTATCCGAAGGCTTCTCTCCATAGGTTGAAGTTTCCGTATGGGCGGTGACACGCCCAGAATCCGCAGATTGGAGTGGAGGAATGAATCGGCGATTTGCGCTATGACGCGAAGGTATCCGTGTGCCCCAGATCAATCTTCCGAATGCTCCGTTGCCAGGAATCAGCCCGAGGGATTGCGCCGCGAGATTGTTCGTCTCGACCATCCCCCGTCCTTCAAGGGTAGGCCACCTTACTAGCCACAATGGAATTGTGCTGGGAAGTTTACCCCTTCTTTATGTCCCTAGGCGTGTACTGAAAAAAGAAATGAGGACTGGATCCAGCACCATCAGTGTGGGAACGAGCGACCCAATCGGCTTGAAGACGATTCCGATCCGAGGCCGCGAAGGTGACGGCACAACCGGCCTAGAAGTAGCTGATCCAACCGTATCGAGGTGCTTAGTTCGCGCTTCTACTCCAGCGGACATGGTCGAGGTCACAGCCATTTACGCCAGGTTCGTCCAAACGACCACGGCCACATTCGAGATTGTGGCCCCGGATGAGTCCGAAATGTTGCGAAGGCGGCAGGCCGTTCTGAATCACGATTTGCCCTATCTGGTAGCCGAACTCGATGGTTACATCGTCGGTTTCTGTTACGCTTCGCAGTTCCGGCCCCGCGAAGGCTATCGTTTCACGGTCGAGGATTCAATCTACGTACGTCCGGATTGTATCGGTCATGGCGTAGGCAAGATGCTCCTGTCTGAATTGATCTCAGACTGCCAGGCGAAAAACTGTCACTCCATGGTCGCCTGCATTTGTGGAGTAAATGTCTCCTCTGTCGCTCTCCATTCCTCACTAGGATTTCAGCAGGTCGGGTTGATGCCTGAAGCCGGGAATAAATTCGGGGAATGGCTGCGTCTCTTGATAATGCAGCGCCGGCTGCAATAGAAGTTCTGATTCCGTTATTGGACCCTCACCCCTTATAAAGTGGTACTGGGTCAGTTAGAATTCCCAGGGTCGGAGGCGATATCGGTAGCAAGCTCCTACAGCCGCAAAATCAGGTGGTCTCTATTTTGCAGGTGGCCTGAGCAGCAGGGGCGTTTCTCTGAGCTAGCCGTTTTCTACGCGCGCCTTTATGTCCGAGTACGCCGTCTCGATGAGCCTGCTGAGCGATGCGGCGTCTGTGGCCGTTCCCGGTCTCAGCTTCACATGGCGCATGAATTTGCCGGTGCCTTGCAACAAGCGGGCCGGATCTGGCAGCGCTGCGCCGTGAAAGAACCCCACGTTTACGTGCGAAGTGAATACATTGACGTAGCCGAAGGGCGCATCTCCCAAACATGCAACCGGACAGCCATCATGCAAAAGCTCCCGGACTTCGTCCCCGCATTTTCGCATAATCTCAAACCACTGATGCGCGATGGCTCCCAATTCACCTCCATGCTCTTTCATCCACGCATCGATGGCGGGATCGCGTTCGACAGTGCTGTTGAATCGCAGCAATTCCGTTCTCATCGTGGCTCCACTTTCGCTTTCGGATCTATGTTACGTGGCCCCCCTACAGGAGGAACAACGGGAATAGGTCCTGGGAAACGCTAGATCCCTATCGGGACTGCCCCGGCAAATGAGGCTCGTTGAAACGCGGTTCTCTCCTTGGGGCAGTTTCGATAGGGTCGTTTGCACTGAGTCGCTGGTGTTTGGGAAGCAGTAGTCTTATGCCGCCCGGCGTACTCGCGAAGACAATCGATGAAACGGGGAAGCCGCGTTAAGACGATGTGTCAGCGGAGGAACCGTGAAAACTGCTCTGATTCTCGCGATCTGGTTGTTCGCGACGACGCTCCATTCTCAAAGCACGCCGGACGAGACGGCAGTTCGGAAAATCATCCAGGCCACCACACTCAACGTAAGCGGCAAGCCGAAGAGCTGCCCAATTTGGCATAACACCTCTGCCGACTTAGCCAGCGCCTCAGGCACTATTGTTTTGCTTCGGGCAACGAGCTGTTCTTGCAGATCACAGATCATGATTTGGCTTGTCTGAGGCGAAAGCTGAGACCAGGTCTCTCAAGCATGAACAAGCTGCAATACGCGGAGGGTTGGCCGAGGGATAAGGGGGCTTCGCGTTCAACGTAGCGGTGATCGGGATACTACGCGAGTGTCCGCTAAAAGCGCCTGTCAATGTTCCATCCTTCAGGGTGGCATCGATAATGTTGGCGTAATAGTCAAAACGCAGCACCAGATAGCCGTTCGAATAACTGCCGCTGGATGAGGGCGACCTTTCTTTTCCATTGATCAACGCACCTTGAACCTGATCGCCATTGCCTGCTATTTCCAGGCGCAAAGGCACTTGTTGGCCGTTGTATGTCGCGGTTCCCGACCAAACTCCGTCAGGCGTGCCAAGTTGAGAACTTGAGTTTTGTGCGAATAACACGCCACAAAGCAGCCACGAGGCGAAGATCGAAAGTGAAACCGTTAAACTTATGCTCCGGCGCAAAGTGATCATTCTTGTTTCCTTTCGAATTCATGTTCAGAGTCTGTCTACATTTGTCCCTGATTGAATCGGACTGTCCCCCCGAAACCTCGGAGTAAAAGCTACTCTCCAGGTGTCGGATGAAGATACTTATCGAGAAAGGCCAGCTGGCGTTTATAAGAATCAAGCCTGTGCTCGGGCTGTTGGAAGCCGTGGCCTTCATGCGGATAGGTGACATATTCATAGGTTTTACCGGCTTTCTTAAGCGCGGCAACAAATTCCTGCGACTCCTGCGGTGGAACCTGCGGGTCTTGTTCGCCATGCATTACGAGGATGGGCGTCCTGATCTTATCCACGTCAGGAAGAATATTAGCTTTGCGATAGACGGCGGGCTTGGTTTCGGGTGGGCCACCCATCTTGGTCTCCCACCGGATGCGGGAGTTGCGGTTGGTGTACTGGAGAAACAGAGCGCGATCAACGACACCGAACATTTCGATCGCAGCGGCGAAGGTGTCAGGGAGCTTGGTGACGGCGTTGGCCACCACGGTACCGCCGTGGCTGCCTCCTCCAATGGCCACACGCTTGGGGTCGGCGAGGCCAGCGTTCACAAGAGCTTGTACCGAGGCTCCGATGTCATCTATCTCGCCCCCTCCTGAGTCCTCGACGTTAAGATTGCGGAAAGGCTCGCCGTATCCGGTACTGCCTCGGAAGTTCGGCTCAAAGACGAGGTAGCCCTCCTGCGCGAGATACAAGGACCATGGGCTGAGGCTCAGAACTACCTGGCCCTCGGGGCCACCGTGTGCCCAGATGACTAACGGGTAGCGCACCCCTGGTCTGTACCCTTTGGGCCGATAGAGAATTCCCGCGAGCGCAAGTCCATCTTTGCCGTGGAAATGAAAGACCTCAGGCGTGGGGAGACCTGCCTCTTCATAAACAGAAGGCGCCGGTGCGTTCAGAGGGTGAGCTTCGCCTGCGTGTATAACTGCTACATAGGTAGTGGGCGAGCGGAAGATGGTCCCGCGCTGAAAGTAGATGGTTGCGCCATCGGGTGACCACTGCGGATCAGCTTCGACTCCAGCAAGTTGAGTGAGTCGTCTCGACGCTGGGCCATTCAGCGGAACAATCCAGATGTTCCGCTCTTCCGGCAGGTCGCGGTTGGAAACCATGGCGATGGATTTGCCATCAGGAGAGTAGACAGGAGTTTCATCTTCGCTGTCGCCTCGTGTGAGCTGCTTTGGTGTGCCCCCTGAGGCCGGTATCAGAAATATCTTGTCCCATCTGGTTTCCTGAAGCACGACAGCTAGCGTCTTGCTATCAGGCGACCAGGCGGCTGTGTTGATTGCCCATGCACCGCCGGGGTCATTTCGCGCAACGTAAAGGTCGATCGCCGAACCTTTTACTTTGCCTATATTCTGATCGAAGGAAAGGACTTTGAGCTTTCCGGAAAAATATTTGCGCGAACGCTCAGTGTAGGAGATAAGCGTACCGTCGGGCGACCATGCAGGATTAGGGGCAAAACGGTCGGAAGATACGGCATCTCCGCGATCTGGAGATGGATTGTTTGTGACGTCATCGCCGGTATAGATCTCAGCGGGAGCCAAATCATTCTTCGTCTTTCCGTCTTCGCTGACGACCCAGAGTTCATTCCATCCCGCGCGGCCTGATTCGTAGAGGATCCATTTGCCGTTGGGGTTCCACTTGGGAAGATGGTCGGTAGCTCCGCGTGGATCGCCTGGGCCCACGACTCCGTCAGTGAGTTTTACCGGTTCGCCACCTGCTATGGAAACGATCCAGATGTCTCCTTTGCTGACATAGGCGAGTTTCCGGCTGTCGGGTGACCAATTCACCTCGGACTTCGGTGCCGGATCTGTCGTGATGGGAACTGCCGGGCCTCCAGTGACAGGTTTCAGCGCGATCTGTCCTTTTTCAATCACCGCGAAGTTTTGGCCGTCTGGAGATAGAACGCCGGGCCGTCCGGGATTGGTTTGAATGAGATCTTCAAGTGTTATTTGCTTTTGTTGTCCGAGCAAGGGTGCAGCTAACAACGCCAATAGAAAAGCGGAGATCATTTTCATTGTGTATTCCTCAGTGCACAACCCAGGAAATGCCTCGAATGAACGAGGTCGGTCTGCTGTATTTCAGAAAGTTAATTTGCCGACAAGCACAAGAACGCGCCCCGAGACGATCGCGCCTTGTCCGGTGCCGTAAATGCTGGTTGGCGAACTTACTGTGCTGGTAATCAGTCCAACGGAGCCTGAGGCGACGTTTCCAGTTGGTACAGCGAAGTTGGGATGATTCGTGAGGTTGTATGCACTTGCGCCAAGTACGAATGCTGTGCCCTCGGTAACAGGAATCTTCTTTGTGAGCTGACCTGCAATTGTGAAGAATCCCGGACCGCGAAAGCTGTTCGGGCGTGTGTTCCCAAAGTCATCCTGCTCAGCACGTGTTGCGAATTGCGCTGCGGTAAAGCAAGGGGTGGTGACAGCCGAGCCGGAGCAGCTCTTATTCGCAAGGCTCGGATCGAGAAGATCAGCGAGCACGTTGCCTCCGAAACTAGCCGAGAGATTGCCCGGAATCTGGCTGTTGATCACAGAGAAGGGACGTCCGCTGTAAAGGTAAAGCTTGCCTCCAAAGGTCCAATTGCCCAGTACGGATTGAAGCCAGCGGTTGTTCTGTTTTGGAGTGATCCAGAGGAGATCCGTTGTGAAGTTACTTCGCGTATCGAAGCCGGTCGCTCCATATCCCGCGCGAGGGTTATAGGGGTTGTAGACAAACAGCGAGGTGGATGTGCCTGAGGGCGGGTCAAGCTGAAGGGCATGACTCCATGTGTAAAAAGCCCGTGCCTGAAATCCATAGCTGAATGTGTGACGAACTTGCGCGATGAGCCCGTTGTAGTTGGAGTAGGCAGAGGCGAGTACCTGGCTAACGGTAGAGAAACGTGGATCAGGGATTGAAGTGGGCAGATTGCCGAATCCACTTGGATATCGGCTCGGAGTGCCGATATAACCGTTGGCATCGGCGTTGATGACGGCCTGGTCGTATCCATGGTTGCCGGAATAAGTGAGGATGAAGACGTCACGCTGAGTAATTGGCTGCTCGATTTCGAAGCTCCACTCAACAACCTTGATCGTCTGAAAGTGGTTCGGATAGCTGTAAAACGTCGGCGTCGCGAACTTCACCTTTCCGAGCGCTGCTTGAAGGTCAATGAGGTTATCCCCGGATGAGAAGCCATTCTGGAAAGCCTGATTCGAAGCAAAGGCTACGGACTGGGAGCTGTTGGCATCATTAGCTAAGGCCACGTCTCCGTAAGAGACAGTTGGGGTGAATTTGTTCGGCGCATTGCCGAAAACATTTGCCGTAACGTTGCCAGCGAAAGTATTCGCGAAGAGTCCGACACCACCGCGTATGACGGTCTTTTCTTGTCCCAATGGCGACCACGCAATGCCGAGCCGCGGCTCGTAAACCAAGCCTTCAAGGTCAGCAAAAGTCTTGTGGAGACCAGTTTGGATTGTGCTGTTGTAAGGTATGGTTGCTCCCGCCTGGTAACTGGGCGCGAGAAAAGCAGTATTGAATCGCGAGAAGCAATCTTCTTCGGACGAAGGATTACCCTGCAGCTCAAAACGGACACCATAGGTGACGTTCAGGTTTCTGCGTGCTCTCCACTCGTCCTGTCCATAGAACCCGAGAGAATTGAGGCGTGTGTGTGCTGTGGGCAACAACGGGAATGATTGCTTGAAGGTACTCCCGGTGCCAGTACTGTTCACGCTGCCAATGGCGAAGTCCGTGAGGTCGCTAAAGGTATAGGCGCCTATGATGGATCCGCTGGAAATAGTGGAATCGGAGATGCGGTTATTGCGATCGTTGACTCCAGCCTGAAGGGTGTGATGGCCGTGTGTCCATGAGACATCGTCGATAAGTTGGAACTGCTCACCACGACGGCCTGTCGGGAGAAGGGCATTCACATTGGCGAATCCGCTACCTGTGCTGTTATTGGCGCTGCCGTTCGCGCCTCCGTCGTTAAAGGTAAAGTTTCCAGGAAACGCGGCTTCGGCAGTCGGGAAGTTCACCACGCCAAATACTGCAGAGTACCAGTTACCGCTGGCGATGAAGTTATTCACAAGATTAGGAGTGATGGCGTACGTGTAGTTGACCTGCGGAATCGTCCACGGCTGGTTACTTTGCTGATTGAAAGCCGGACTGATTGGACTGGTAGCGCTGGCCTGTATACCCCAGTCGCGGCTGAGGCGAAAATAAATCTTCTGTTTGTCGCTGATGTTGTAATCAACGCGGCCGGAAACATAGCTTTCTGTGTTGAGGCTGGAAGCATTCGTTCCGAAAGCAACGGCGCAGGAGACATCTTTACCAAATTGCGGGCCGCTCGATCCGTTTACATAGGTGCCGGAAAAGGTTTGCTTTCCGCAGCCGAGATTGCCGCTCCCGTCCTGCAATGGCCCAGTGCCATTGGTGACAGGTACTGCGCGGCTGATGCCCGGAGCGGCGTTATATAGCGCGAACAAGTTCCCGTAGAGCGGAGCGGAGTCAGCGGGAATGTGCGCGAGCGCATATTGCTGGAATGCGGGCGAAGGCAGAGAGACAATTCCGCTCGATGGCAGAGCGTATCGGAGCCCTTCAAAGTTGGCAAAAAAAAGCAGCTTACTCTTCAGGATGGGTCCACCGATTGAAGCTGCATATTGATTCGCGACTGCGCGTCCACGCGGGGTGCCGGTGAGGTTGTTGAAGTAGTCGTTAGCATTGAAGATGGCGTCGTTATAGTTCTCGACGAGATTACCGTGGAATTGATTGGTTCCAGAGCGGGTGATGTAATTCACCTGGGCTCCGGCCATGCGTCCATACTGGGCACTGAAGGCATTCACAATGACAGCGGCTTCCTGAATATCGTTCGCGCCGAGAGTATTATTGCTGGCTCCAGACTTATTATTCAGGTTGTACGGTTCCGTGATATCCGCGCCATTGACGGTGAAGAGAGCGGAACTGAAGGGTAGCCCGTTGACGTTGAAGTTGGTGTTGCCTCCTCCAACGTTAAGCCGCAGGCCGGGCGTGGTGAAGGCAATGTTCGTTATGTCGCCACCGTTGATCGGCATGTTCCTTACTTCCGTCAGGCTGAAGGAAGACGCTTGATTTGCATTTTCCGTCTCCAGCAGAGGAGTATCGCTGCTGACATACACAGACTGGCTCACCGATTGTACGGAAAGAGTGAGATTGATTTGCTGCTCCTGACCGACCAGGAGATTGAATTGCGACTTGCCGGTAGTCTGGCCGGTAGCTTGAGCAGAGATGGTGTATTCACCGGGCTTGAGAAATGGGAACCTGAATTGGCCGGAGTCATTGGTCCTGGTTGTTCTCACAGTGCCAGTTTCAGTTTGTTCGATCGTTACATCCGCGGAAGGGACAAAGGCGCCAGTGGCATCCGTGACGGAGCCCACAACGGTGCCGCTGGTAATCGTTTGCGAATAGATCAGTGCTGTAAAGAAAACGAAAATAACGCCGAGACGAGATCGTACTCTTCGAGAATTCATGGATGCCTCCCCTTAACCGCTCTGCCGGCTGAATGACAGCGCACAATGGAATGCGGTGTTTTCCGCTTGGACAAGCTCGGATAAAGGAATCCTAAGGATGCAGGATGTATTATTCTGCCGAGCATTATCAGAAACTGCGCCAGCGTCTGCACTTGCGATGATGCTTCTGGCCAGTGCAACTTCGACACGAGTTCCAGGGACGGTTGTTATTCAGTTCTGCAACAATCTGCAACCCTGAAGACACCCTGAGCGAGTGGATATCTCGCAAACTCTAGCTTGTCCAAATGATTTTGAAAGGTGATGTCAGCAGCGACATCGAACGGGAAAGGAAAAGCACGTCGATTGATCAGCAGAATTTCCGGGGTGCCGCAGTTCGCGTGCCATGTTTGCTGTATATATTAGGCGCGCTTTGGAGTCAAGCTGCGTCGATCACCCGTCGCGGCATTTTCCCCAGTTTGCGGATACCTCAGGACCCTTGCTCCGTCTTTTTTTGCCGGTCGTCTAATGCGCATGATGGGTAGGCGACCACCCGCTCGGAGCTCCAATCATTAAGCGCGACGCTGTCATTCCAGCCTTACGCGGAAGCGAGACTTCTTTGCATTCCCACAACAGGCGCCATCATCGAAATAACTCACGCGCTCGCAGATGATCTTTCGCGCTTTGAAACCACACAACGACTAGCTGATTTCTTTCACCATGATTTCATATTTAAAGTCATCCGGATCGAACGGATCGATCTGTCCTTCTGAGGTTTCGGCCTGCGGATACATGAAGTACACCAACGGTTTGCTGGCGGATCCGGGTAGCTCCACGTCATGAGCGTAGTTGTATGCCATCCAATTCATCTCCCATGAACCGAACAAATGATCACGGGCCCGCGACACGATTTCATCGCTCAATGGACGATTCCCGGGAGGTTCTTCCAAAGCCACTTTCCGGACATCGGCTGGGTCCACAGGCACCCATCCATACTCGCTCAGGTAGACTTCCGCGCGACAGTGCTGTCCCTTCGTTGCTATATCGGTGGCCAGTCCAAGGCTCTTGTAGCCCAGGTTTGATTTCGCGATCCGCAATCCATAGACATGCCGCGCCGGCAAGCCCACCGAGCGGTCCAGGCCGACATATAGAGCGTTCAAGTCGGCACACTTGCCGCCCATATCACCTGACTCCAACATGAATCGAATGTCGCCACGACCACAGCCACGGACTTTCGGATCGCGGAACGTATTTTCCACCGCCCACTCATAAATTGCCCGCGCCTTCTGGATGTCGGTGGTAGCGCCAGCGGTCGCCTTCAGCGCGGTCTGTTTGACAATGCCGTCTGTCGGCACATATCGGCTGGGCTGAAGGAAGTAGTCCAACTCAGTCCGTGAAGCGGGTGGCGCTGTTCCCCGGGAGGACAAATCGACAGCGTAGTTTTTCAGCGCGACGCGACTGGTCAGGCTCAACGTCGGCTTCGCGTTTGCAGCATACATCGCTGACACGATCCCGAGAGCGCTTTGCTTGTCCTTGCTCAGCCTGACCGTTCCACCGTTTGCCGTGAACCGGGTCGAAATCGTGCTTTGATAAGGCGTGTTGCGAATCAGCGGCGCCGGCAGCCAGATATGACTGGTACCATTAGGCTTCAGCAACTCAACCTTGGTGACTACCTCGAAAGTTCGCCATTCACCTACCGATGAAGCATTCGCCAGGACCGGCATCGCCCTGGAGAGAACCCAACAAGCACAGATTGAGCTATTCGCCCGCAAGAAATCTCGCCGATTCATAATTCGCCTCGAAAGTCGTCACTTCGTTCAGCAAGAACCCCGATAGGGCAACTCACACCGACTCGTTCCCTTCCCATTGAGTACGGGTGTATCCAGAATGTGCCATAAGCTTGCCCATGGGGCGATACTCTGCTGGATCCTCTGGTTGCCAGGTCGCCAGGCCATCGACATACCGGTTGAACATACAGAAAACTGCGGCGATGAGGACGGTGTCATGAATTTCCAGATCAGTTGCTCCGTGTGCGCAGGCAGTGGCGATGTCGTCCGACGTAACATGTTTGCCACCTTGCTGCACTTTGCCGGCGATGGCGAGAAGCGCCTTGAGTTTGGGTGATATGCCAGCCGACGCGAAGTCGGACTTCACCGAATCGATCAGAGCATAGTGGGCATCCTTTCCACCGAGATGCTCTGCTGCGGCAGCGCTGTGGGAGAGTTGGCAGAATCGACAGTCGTTGCGGGATGACACAAAAGCGGCTATGGTTTCGCGCTCGGCGCTGGAAAGCGCGCTGGGGCCCCGCAGGAGAACCTCCACTAGTTCACGCAAGGGTTTTGTGGTTTCAGGCCGGAACTTCATCGGGCCCAGGATCCCAGGGATTCCTTCTTCGATTGCGATATGCGCCATCTTGATTCCTTCTCCTAAAAATTGATCCGTAGTGATGCCTGCAACTGGCGGGCTGTGCCGGTAAAGTTGGGCGTTGCAAAGGTGGGGTTTTCCGGGCTTCCGATCTTGTCTCCATATTGCCGGGGCACTGGCCCCAGGAAATCGGGAGCACCGTAGACCTGATCGATGTTTTGCACGTTGGTGTGGTTGAAGAGGTTAAATGTTTCCAGACTGGCTTCCGTGGAAATACGCTCGGTGAGATGGAAGACCCGCTGCAGGCGGATGTCGCTGTCGTAGTATGACGCGCCGCGATATGAGTTGCGGCCTACTGTGCCGGTGCGGTCGGAGAACGGAAAGCCATCGCCGTTTACATCGAATCCGGCAAGAATGGAGAAGTAGCGTGGGCTTTGCAGCGTGTTCAGCATGGACAGCTTGAAGTTCCGCAGTAACAGGGGCCACTCGGCAGGACTCTCTGCCAGGAAGGAAAGCACGGCGCGGTGACGGATGTCATTGTCGCCGACAGAGCGGTCTGCGGAAGGATCGAGATAGTTCTGCGGAGTACCCGTGAGCTGCACGTCGGTCGAGATATCAATCGACTTCGAGTACGTATAGTTCGCGAGCACGCTATAGTGATTCGCGAAATTCTTCCGCAGACTGAGTGTGCCGCCGTTATAGATGGAGAATCCCGTTGGCGTAGCGATCAGCGCGAAGCCAAAGCGCGGATCGGCAGGCGTGAAGGCCTGGCGTCCATCGGGAAGATTGCCGGCGGGCAGGCCATTGACGCTGTAATACACAGGTATGTCCGCAGCATGGAGGTACTGGTAGCCAGTGGTCAGCGTCCACCCCTGACCGAGTTGGCTCTCCACTTCGAGGCTGGCCTGTTCCGCGTAGCTGTTTGCAAACTTGCGCTGGATGTAGCCGAGCGGAAACTGCTGAAGGCTGGCGGGAGCTGGATACGCTCCCGTCGAGACAAAGTCGCGAAAAGATTGCGACGCTGCGAACGGGCCGGAGACGCCGACCACACCTGACTGACCAAGACCAACAACACCGTCAGGATCGTTCAGTTGGGGTACTAATGGATTGTTCATCGACGTGAAGGCAGACGCTCCCTGCCAGCCAACCATCAAGTCGGCGTAATCCCACGGCCCGGTAAAGAGGCCGAATCCGGCGCGTATGACCTGCTTGCCTCCATTGAGCGCATAGGCCAGCCCTACTCGTGGCTGCACATTGCCGTAGTTGGTTGTTCAGCTTGCCGATGACTCGCACGTCGGCCGCCGATGGAAAGACATCGAAGTCATAACGAAGACCAAGGGTGAGCGAGAGATCCGGCGTCGCCTTCCACTGGTCCTGCCAATAGAAGTTTGCCAGGCGATGCCAGAACTTCATGCTCGTCGCGTCGACGAACGCAGGAGCGGCGGCTCCTGCGTAGAGCGATCCCGCAAAAGGAAGAGGGCGATTCGGAATTTGCTGGCCGAAGTAAGAGCGGGGCTGAAGGAAGAGGAACTGCACTGGAGTGCCGGGACCGAACGGTGGTCCGGCGAACTCACCCGCCCCGAAAAAGCTCTGCGGAGTGAAGATGGCCGCGCCGGGACTGAAGAACGTGGTATCGGCAGCGATCCAGACTGGTTCGAATCCGCCACCGAATTTGAATGAGTGCGCGCCATGAACATAAGTCACGTTCTGCTGGGCTTCGAAGCTCGGCTCCTTGTAATACGAAACGCTGCCGGTGAATCCGCCGGTGACCAGCGTATCCGACACGTTGAGCGTCGGCTCAAAGCCTGCGCCTTTAGGTGTGAGATGAAAGACGCGGTCGCCGTAGTCGATGATGCTTTCCGATGTCCAGTGCGGCCCGAAGATGTGCAGGTAGTTTCCGTAAATGGTCTGGTCGCGTACCGGATTGTCACGATAGGTAGAGGGCAGTCCCTGGCCTGGCGCAGCGGTGGGAGCATTCACTTTGCGGTCGTCATTGAAGAGATAGCCAACGTTGAGGATGTTTCTCTCGTTGAAGACCTGCGTGATCTTTCCGAATGCCTTGTCGTAGTTGTCGATCTGCAGGATGGAGTTCAACTGCTCGGGTTGGAGGCCAAACTGCTCCTTCACCTGATTGATGCTGGGCGTGCCCGGCCCCATGCAGCCCGGATTGTTCAGGCAGCCGAGAATGAAAGTTGAGTATGTCGGAGATGCGGCGCGGCGTTGCCCCTCATATCCAGCAAAGTAGAAGGTCTTGTCACGGCGTATCGGCCCACCAATATTCCCGCCGAACTGATTTACGCGCAGCGTGTTCAGCCCAGGAGCAGAAAGCGGGTTCTCCGCATCGAGCGCGTTGTTGCGGAAGTATTCATACAGGGAGCCATGCAGGTTGTTTGTTCCTGATTTTGTGATGGTGTTCACTACCGATCCGAGGTTGCGCCCGTTATCACCTGAATAAGGACCATCAACGACGCGGAACTCCTGCACCCAATCGAGCGATGGGCTTACGCGTTGCACGCCGGAGAGGCTGACAGAGTAGTCAGTACCATCAAGCCCGAAGAAAGAGCTGTGCGTTTCGCGCAGACCGCCGAAGCTGAGTTGTAACACAGTTTCCAGAAATGGCGACTGGGCAGCTGTTGCGGTGCTGCGCCCCACATTCGCTGTCGGCGTGAGCAGTACGAAGTCGATGAAGTCCCGGCCCGCGATGGGAAGATCTTGAATCTGGTTCGGACGAATGACCTGGCTGGTCTCAATCTTCTGCGTATCGATAACTGCAGAAGATGACTCGGAGACGGACACGCTCTGCTTCACGGCTGCAAGTCCGAGCTGCGCGGAAACGGATGCGACCTGCCCAACCGTCAACGTGAGCGGGCGCTCGTAATCGCTGAACCCATCGGCTTGCACAACGAGGCGGTAGTCACCGGCCGACAATGCCGTAAGCACTGCAAAGCCTGAATGGTCGGCAATCTGAGTACGAACAAGACCGGTGCCCGGATTGCTCAGCGTGACATGAGCACCAGGGACCAGGCTTGCTGTGGGGTCTGTCACAGTGACATTGAGTGTTGCGAGTTGCTGCGCGGGAAGAAAAGTTGCACAGATCAGGAAGAACACCACCAGGGGGATTTTCTGAAATACATTGTGTGTCATAACCTCAAAAGTAGCTTTCGTGTCTTGCGTGTCGGGCCGTGCCTCATGGCCTCTTTTTGCATTTCCTGTTGCAGGAAACTCAGGGCTTAGCGAGTTGCATTCCCGATGCGTGTATACCCGCAAGCCTATTCTTCGGTTCATATCCGCTGACGGCGAGGCGCCCGCCGTGCATGCGATGGACCTCGCTCGAAACAGGATGGACCCCTGACGTCGTCACCCAGCGGTTGTAAAAATTGAAGAGCGCAATAACCATGATCGTGTAGTAGATGGCTTCGTCATTCCAACCCAGTGCACGCAGCGCGGCGACGTCGCCCTCGCTCATCTCCGGCAATTGCTTCGTTACCTTGCGAGCGAAACGCATCAGTGCTTTTTCAGCTTCTGTGAGCGGCGAGGACTCAAGATCGTGCAGGACTGACCGCACCAGTTCTTCGCTGCCCAACATCTCGGCAGCGACCGCGGCGTGCGACCGCCAGCAGAATTCGCACTCGTTCGTCCATGACGTGAAGGCCGCGATAAGTTCACGCAGGCCTCCGCTGATAGGCGCGGGAGCGCGCATCACGCCTTCGGTAAAGCTCGCAAGATGAGAAGTGACTTCCGGACGGAACGCGAAGAGGTTCCATATCTGCCAGTGTTCGCGGCCTGAGTCCTTCGCCACACGAATCAGATCGGCGTAGGGGCTAGGTTGAGGATTCGCTTCAACTTCGGGAAGATACATGGGGGCTTGTTCAGTTGCCTTCAAGAGATGCTCCTGTTTCTGTGGTGAGAACGGATTCTGAAGCGCTTGCAATTGAGCTGCCTTGCACAGCTGAGTGGGCTGCGTATCGGTATGCGGGTAACAGCAGCATGCTTACCGCTGCCACTATGGTGACTCCGGAGAAAATTGAAAGTATGACGGTGTACGATCCCGTCTTGTCATAAATTCTGCCCAACAGCAATGGCGCGATCGCTCCAGCAACCGCGAATCCGCTGTAGACCAAACCGTACAAAGTGGAAAATGAGCGCAGGCCAAAGTAACGCCTGAGCATGTAGGGAATCAGGTCAAGCTCGCAACCAGCGCCGAGACCAGCTATGAGAGCCGCCGGCGCAGCGGAATGAAACGACTGCGCATGTGCCAGAAACAATATGCCAGTACCCGCAGCGAGCATGGAAAACATCGCGATATGCGAGCCCTCAAGGTAATCGAGCAGCCAGCCGAGAAGCAGCCGCCCCGCCAGGCTCGATACCCCAAGGATCGAAACGGTGAGGGCGGCATCGCCGGCTTTAATTCCACGGTCGCACAGCATGGGCACCAGGTGAGCAAGGGCGCCATTTTCGCTCAGCGAAATACAGCAAACCCCGAACACAAGCAGAAGGAAACTGCGCGATACAATCGCCTGCCGCCAGGTCACGCCTGTGCTCGCGGCGGCCTCAATTTCGCCGGCTTTTTTGGTGACGTGGATTCGCGACGAGCGCGCAAATATCAATGTAAGCGGCGCTCCAATCAGCAAAGGCAGCGTCGACAAAATCAGATAGGTGTGCCGCCAGCCATAGGTAACGAGCAGGTGTTGGACAAGCGGTGGAACAATGAACGATCCAGCACCGGAACCCGCGACCACAATCGAAAGGGCTGCGCCGAGCCTCCGTTCAAACCAGCTGGTCACAATCCGTGCGTATCCGAGCTGATACGTCCCGGAGCCCGCGATGCCGATGAAAACAGCGTTCAAATAAAACTGCGTAAGATGCGGAGTAAGCCACGCGAGCGACGCAAGGCCCACGCCAAAGAGCGCCATAAAAGTGGCAATCAGCTTGCGCGGCTCAAATCCGTCAAAGAGCTTTCCGATGAAGGGAGAACAGATCGCAACTGAAATGGCTGCAAGGCTGAAAGCCTGTGCTATCTGCTCGCGATTCCAGCCAAACTCTTCCTGTAGCGGCTTCACCATCAAGCTGAAGCTGTAAATAAATACGGTAGCGAAACCAACGAGCACGCCGAGATGGCAAACCGCCACGACGCGCCAGCCTGGATAGCCGAGACTGTTCTCAGGACAAACGTCTGCCGCGTTGTTTGAATTTGTCAAAGCCATGGAAGCAGGCATTCCCGTCAGCGGACGGGGAGCGTGGAACGCATCATCGCGGAATGCGCCATCAATCACAAGCAACCGAAGGTGGGCTGCTGTCTCAGCCTTTCGGTTGAGGCGCATCGAACGCACTTCGGAGTAGTATCCACAACGCGGGTGGAATGGAGTTAGTCGCTTACTCACCGACCACGTGCCCGCATTCACTAGAGGAGCTAAGTTGCATGGCCTATATTGAGTTACCCGTTGTCCCGGAGTTGGGTCGAGAGTTTCCCGGCATCGTTGGCTTGATGACCTTTCGCCCCGAGACCGCTGCGCCCATAAATGAACTCGCGAACATACTCCTTCGCGGTGAAAGCAGGTTGTCTCGAGGCGAACGCGAAATGATTGCGGCGCATGTATCGTGGCGGAACGACTGCCTCTTCTGCCAGACCATTCACGGCGCGGTTGCCGCTGCCCAACTTGGTCACAATGAAAAACTGGTGCAGACTGTGAAAACAGATTGGGCGAACGCCGATATTTCCCCAAAGCTGAAGGCCCTTCTAAACATCGCAGACAAAGTGCAGGAAGGCGGAAAACAAGTAACAGAAGAAGATGTGACTGCCGCCCGTGAGCAGGGCGCGAGCGATCGTGAAATTCACGATACGGTTCTCATCGCCGCGGTATTTTGCATGTGCAACCGCTATGTAGATGGTCTGGGTACATGGGCTCCCCAGGACCCCGGCATATATCGCGCCAGAGCAGCGGAGATCGTGCAGCACGGCTACTCCGCGGTAACCGAAGCGGCGACGGCACAAGTCTTGCGCTGAAGACTGGGATGAGGCAGGGTCTGATTTGAGAAAGTTAAGGCTGGTAGACGTCGGCGCAAAGTGATTCCTCAAGGCCTAACGCGGAACGTAAGCAAATAAGTTCTATTTGATGCCGCTGTCTCAGTAACCAAGTTCTCGACTGGCAAGCTCCGTGCCCTCAACCCTAGCTTTAATTTTCAGGAATGCTGTCTCCCGAGCAGTGGAAGTGTCATCGGCGAAGGGCGCGAATCCGCAATCGTCGGTGGTTCCAAGTCGCTCGACAGGGAGGAAGGATGCCGCTTCAAGGATGCGATCGCGAACCTGTGCCGCAGTCTCCACGGTTGGATTGATCGGGTCGATGACGCCTATAAACAGAAGATGCTGAGGGCCCGCAAGATTGCTAATGATTTGCAGGATGCGTTTCTTGTCCGATTCACTCGCCATCTGAAGATAAAATCGGCCGACATTGAGTGTAAACAAATCTGG
>Ga0207057_1077_pt1 | contig 25954 bp, 26 predicted proteins | sample Alteio_BWMinCont_33_FD_153265 | JGI IMG/M metagenome (GOLD analysis project Ga0207057, IMG submission 153265) | Enriched cells from forest soil in Barre Woods Harvard Forest LTER site, Petersham, Massachusetts, United States -... | ecosystem: Environmental > Terrestrial > Soil > Temperate forest >... | reverse complement strand
TAAGTCTGATTTAGGCGAACCATCTTTGGCTCTTGCGACAGTCCGCTTTTCATTCCTCCACGTCTGCTGTCGGCAGATTCGGCAACGAATCAGCAGGTTGTCGCCTCGATGTTCTATAACAGCATTGTCGGAACCAATAAGATGGCCCTGTCGGCAGAGACGGTGAGCAATCGCAACGGTCGAAAAACTCTGCTTAACCTCGACGTGCGCGGGATTGCAGCATCTTGAACCGACGCACTCCGCCGCAGTAAGAGAATGTCTCAGGCGTGCACCCTTGGGCATGGGGCCAATGAACGCCTCATAGTAGACCCTCTGTGCCTTTCGTTCCTTTCCGGCAAGGAAGATGCGTCCGTATCCAGCCGCGTCCCGAGCGCCGGAGTATTCCCAGCATCCAGTGCGCGATTACACCTTGATTAGGGTTCGCAAAAATTCTCGCGTCAGCTCCATAAACGGCTTCGTACTATGCCGTACTATCCACCACAACGATAAAATTAGAGTGGCAGTTAGGTGGCAGTTAAGATTTGGACTGGGTGCATAATCATGCGCGGCGGTGCGCACTCCGATGACAGGCAAATATATTATTTAATGTGGTTTATGATGCGGAGTGCGCTCCCGTGCGCTGGGGTGCAACCGAGCAAACTCAGATCCCAAGTCTGGTGCGTCTTATGGCTATCTATTTTAAAATAAACAGTTAATGAAACATCATTTTCAGGCGGTGGCACAAGCAGTGGCACTTCGTTTTCTCAATCAACGCGCTTGTGCGGTTCCATCCGTCACGGAGAGACTTCAAAGCGCTCTCGTTCGATCATATATCCGCAGACCAACCGAATCCCTGAACTGTGGGTCGGGAGTGCAACGAAAAACGTGATGCATTTTGCCGACCGCGACGGCGATCGTGTTATCTGGTGCGGGAGAAGGGACTCGAACCCCCACGGATTGCTCCGCTTGGACCTAAACCAAGTGCGTCTGCCATTTCGCCACTCCCGCATCCCTACTTCAGCAGGTAATTCTACTGAAGGTGCTTCCCGGCCGTTCGGCGTTGTCTTAGAGGTGTGGAATCGCACGCCGATCCACAGCACCTTGTTTATGATCCGCGGCCAGATGGGCATAGCGCAGCGTCATTTGAAAGCTTCGGTGACCCAACAGTTCACCGACGGTACGAAGATCCACGCCTGCCATAACCAGCCTACTGGCAAAGGTGTGCCGATTGCAATGCCAAGTGTAGTTAGGGAGCTTGGTATTATCGAGAACCCGATCGAACCAGTCTCTTTGATTGCGCAACTGATTGCCCTCCGAGTTCACAAACACCCACTCAGATCCTGCTCCATCTTTGCGGAGCCGTCGGAATGCCGAGTATCACTGGCCCATGGAACAGGTTGCCGTGAACACCGATGCCGGGGAGAAATTTCCCTGACGTCTTGAGAAAAACCTGCACGTGATTATGAAGGAAGGCTCGCTCTACAAGGATCACTCAGAGACCGCGGTGATTGAGAACGTGCCGGCGACCGTGTCGTGAAAGTTGAGAGGGACAGGCGGCGAGCTAGGCCTATTACCCTTAGTCTCGGCCTGCTCCCTTTTCCGGACTCCAGCGAGATCGGTCGCGAGGCGAAGCGCGCCCATCTGCTCCGCGTCCGCTCCGAGGGCGTGGTGGTGAGCTTCTAGCAAGTCCTGCAAAGTCAGCTGGTGTCCAGCCAATTGGGTGCCATTCAACTGTTGCCAACAAGGCCAATGCGCTCATTGAGTTCCTCAGGTATTCAAGAAGTGGACTGGCGGTCTTCAGCGTAGTGCACATGGACCAATCGCCACTCTCCAGCTTCTTTGCGGTAGATCTGGGTTTCAACGCCGTGTGTGGCCACCGCTGACCCGTCTTTTCGCACCGTCGCGTGAAAGACCCAGTGAAATTCAGACCACGCCATATTGCCGTTTACGTAAACTCTCACGTTTTGTGTTTCAAGAACGCGCGCAGAGAACATGCCACCCATTACATCCTCAAAGACATGCCGTTCGATTGAATCGAAGCCGTGCTCCTCTCCCGGCGGATAGATAAACGAGACCTCCGGCGAGTGAGACCAGATTTGGGAGAGCAAGTTCAGGTCAAGCGTATTGACAGCCTTCGTGTAGCGGTCTATCAGGTGATGAATTGCTCCGACGTCCGGTGCTGGACCAGTATCAGACTGGGCTGTGGCGTAAGCGGACATGAGCACTGCGGCGGCGAACAGAATGATCCACCTAGGCATGGCACCTCCATTCTATTCGGCCGACCTCTGCCGTGACAGCAAATCGAAACACGTAACTAACAGAAAATAAACGCCACGGATGGCCTCTTTTGGCGCTGTTTGGAACGATTCGGACCCCTTATTGGACCCTTAATGGACCCGCGTCCTCTGCCCTCTAGACCTCTGCCCATTGCACCAGTTTCGGTACAGAATTCGAGCATTCTAAGCAAACAAATAGCGAATATTTTACTTGCTCCAGGCGAAGAGAAAGCGGCAATCCTCTGCCGCAGAACTGCAGAGGTCGCAGGTCCAATAAACCCCGGGGACGATGGCGACGGCCCAGGTCTAGCTCGGCTCCGTGGCTATGCGCGACGCAGGACTCTTGGTAAAAACGCAGTCCGCTGCCGCTATGATTTGGCCGTGCATTTGATGTATGATGCTTGATGTTGGGGAGGTGAGCCTATGCGAACTACGCTCGTAATTGACGATGACGTTCTGAGCGTTGCCAAAGAAATGGCTGCCATCGAGAAAAAGTCAGTGGGCGAGGTGATCTCCTCTTTGGCGAGACGGGCACTGACCCCCACCGAATCAAGGCTCAAGACCAGAAACGGCGTACCCCTGCTCAAGGTGCGGAAAGGCGCTCCACGAGTAACCTCTGAGCTCGTTCATCAACTCCGCGAGGAGCTTCCGTGACCCGGTTTCTTCTGGACATCAACGTCCTGATTGCCCTTATTGATCCGGGTCACGTTCAGCATGACCGTGCACACGAATGGTTCTCGTCGAAGGGAGCTAACGCCTGGGCGACCTGTCCGCTCACAGAAAACGGAGTGCTGCGCATTGTCGGTCATCCTCGATATCCAAACTCCGCCGGCACTCCCGCCGCAGTTGCTGGACTGTTGGCGTCGTTGCGGGAGTTGTCAGGTCATGCATTTTGGCCAGACGATATTTCCCTGCTTGATCAAGGGCACTTGAACACGGCCCGCCTCTTGGAATCCGCTCAGGTCACAGACAGCTATCTCCTCGCGCTTGCTCGCGCGCATGGAGGTCAGTTGGCCACCTTTGATCAACGTCTGGTCACGGATGCGGTGATTGATGGGCGTCATTTGCTCCATCTGATTCGGTAAGATGCGCGCGAACCAGCCTCAATCGGCATTAGAGAAGTCGGTCACACGAGGCGGTCATCCCCTAAGTATCAGAGTGAGATACGCTAAAACGCCCCACGGAAATTGCGAAGTGGCTTCCGCACCCACAGACGTGGAGGTGCTCGTATCTGACCTGCAACGGCCGGCTGTCCCCTGCTTTTTTTTGGGCAGAGGCCGGCGACACAATGAGACATTTTGCCAGTAATTGTATGGCATAATGTAAGCTGGAAATAAACTTCATGAATGCCGCAAATGTACAGATCGGTGACTGGCTGGGTTTACAATCGCCAGCTACAGAGGGCGAAATCCTTCGCATTGTCGAAGGTCGACTCGCTCCGCCTGTCATTAAACGCCTGAGCGCCCTGGGCCTGGAACGGTCAGAAATTGATGCGGTGGTGATTCCCTCCCGAACCCTGCAACATCGGCGTTCCGGCGCGAAAAGCTTACGGTAGAAGAATCCGACCGCGTGCTGCGCGTGATCCGGGTTCTTTCATTGACCGAATCCACTTATGGAAGCCGTGAGCGCGCTCTCCATTGGCTGCGTAAACCTCATGCGCGGCTCGATGGACGAACGCCACTCTCTCTTTTGAAGACGGATACTGGCAGCCGATCGTCGAAGAGCTGTTGATTCAGATCGACGAGGGCATGTTATCGGAACCATGGCAAACTATGTAAGCGAGGAGGATGCCCTCTCTCACGTCGCAGGCTACTGCGTAATCAATGATCTTTCAGAGCGCGCATTTCAGCTGGAGGGGACCGGCCAGTGGGTCAAAGGGAAAAGTGCGAATACATTCGGTCCCATCGGCCCATGGCTCGTCACGGCAGACGAAATCCCCGATCCTCAAGCACTGAGGTTGTGGCTTGACGTAGACGGACACCGGTATCAGGACGGATCCATGGCAACAATGGTCTTCGGTGTGGCCCATCTGGTCAGTTATCTGAGTCGCTTCATGAGCCTCAACCCGGTGACATTATTTCCACGGGCACGCCTCCCGGAGTGGGGCTGGGGCAAAAGCCTCCGACCTATTTGCGCGCTGGTAACGTAATAAAGCTTGGAATCGATGGTCTAGGTGAGCAACGACAGAGAGTCGTTTCGTTTGGATCGTGAGAAGAGAATGATCTCTACCGGTTCGATCACTACTTTGCCGCGGAAGGCAGAAGACTTCCTGGCCTCCGAGGAGATCGGTCGGGAACTGGGTAAGTTCATCGAGGCGTCCCGCATCCTCACGCGGACCATCGATCGGATCGCCTTTGAGTCGGACGCAAGCCTTTATGGTCTGATCCCCAAAGCAGTCGTTCAGCCCATCAATTTGGAGGAAGTTCGCCGGTTGTTCCGCTTCAGTCATGACCGGAAGATTCCATTAACCTTTCGAAGCGGAGGCACCAGCCTTTCCGGGCAGGCAATCACAGATGGAATCCTGGTGGACGTGGGCCGATACTGGCGCAGTGCGCAGGTGGAAGAAGATGGCCGTTTGTTGCGCGTACAGCCCGGCCTGATCGGGCAGCAAGCGAATCAGATGCTGAAGCCGTACCGAGCGAAAATCGGACCCGACCCGGCGTCGATTACGGCGGCGCGCATCGGAGGAATACTCTCCAACAATGCGAGTGGCATGTGCTGCGGCGTGGCGCAAAATGCCTATCATACGCTGCGGTCGTTGACGTTTCTGTTGCCCTCAGGGACGAAGATAAATTCGGCAGATCCGGACGCCGACGCGTTGTTTTGGAACCTGGAACCAGAGCTTGCGGCGGGGTTGCTGGACATAAAACACCAGTTGGAGAGTAATCCGCAACTTTCCCTGCGCATTCGAGAAAAGTACCGGATGAAGAACACCACAGGCTACTCCCTGAATGCCTTCTTGGACTATACAACTCCAGTGCAGATATTCAGCCATCTCCTCATTGGAGCCGAGGGCACTCTTGCCTTTATCGCCGAAGCGGTGTTGGAAACCGTCCGGGACCTTCCGTTTAAGTCGACTGGATTGCTTCTGTTTCCGGGCCTTCATGCCGCTTGCGAAGCAATCCTGCCTTTGCGAGAGGCAGGGGCTGCTGCACTTGAATTGATGGATCGTGCATCCCTGCGATCCGTTGAAGACAAGCCGGGAATTCCAGCCGAGATACGTCTTCTGCCGGAGAATGCCGCGGCCTTGCTGGTGGAGTTCCAGACGGTGGACGGGACCGCTCTTGCGGCGGAGACCGCAAAGGCGCAGGCTGCCCTGGCGAATCTCAAAGTGATCGGCAAAGCGGAGTTCACGGATGATCCCGTGGAGCAGGAGAAGCTCTGGAAGATTCGGAAAGGACTCTTTCCGTCCGTCGGCGCTGTTCGCGCCAAGGGCACGACTGTCATTATCGAAGACGTAGTCTTTCCTATCGAACACCTAGCCGATGCGGCCGTAGAGCTCTCCCATCTCTTCGTGAAACACGGCTATACCGAGGCAATCATCTTTGGTCACGCAAAGGACGGCAACCTGCATTTTGTGATTGCGCAGGGGTTCAATTCTGAAGTGGAACGCTGCCAGTACCGGGAATTCATCGACGACGTGGTGGACCTCGTCGTCCGCAAGTATGACGGGGCTCTTAAGGCCGAGCATGGTACCGGGCGCAACATGGCTCCTTTCGTTGAGACAGAGTGGGGCTCGGAAGCGTATTCCATCATGCAATGGTTGAAGTCTCTCGCCGATCCGCACAACCTGCTTAATCCCGGTGTCATTCTGAATTCCGATCCGGAAGCCCACCTTGAAGATCTCAAGAAGATGCCGGTGGTGGAAGACGAGATCGACAAGTGCATCGAATGTGGCTATTGCGAACCGAAATGTCCCAGCCGCGACCTGACGCTGACGCCTCGGCAGCGCATTGTGGTCCGCCGCGAACTGCAGCGACTGAAGGATGAAGGCGCGAGCCATGCCGCGTACGATGCCCTGAATCGCGACTTCCCGTACATGGTGCTGGACACCTGCGCCGTGGACGGTTTGTGCGCCACAGCATGTCCAGTCGATATCGACACGGGCAAGCTGACCAAGCGTTTTCGGCAACTGCGGCATACGGCATTCGCCAATCAGGTAGCGGCGGCGATCGCCAGAAACTTTGGATTCATGGAATTCGGAGCACGGTTGGCTCTCACAGTCGGTCACGCAGTCCAACGCGTCTTCGGCCTTGCATGCATGAAGGGCATCACGCGACTCGTCGACAAAGCATCGCGATCCATTCTGGACGAGGCCTTCTGGCAATGGTCCGCGGAGATGCCGCGGCCGCGCCGAGGGCCGCTGCCCGCGCGGCCTCGACAAGACGCCGAGGCTCTCTATTTCCCAGCGTGCATCTCGCGCATTATGGGAGCGCTCCCCGACGAGCAGCAAGAGACTAGCGTCACGCAGGCGCTGTTGAACATTGCCGATCGAGCTGGTGTGAAACTCTGGATTCCGAATGAAGTGGGAGGAAACTGTTGCGGCGTTCCTTCTCCTCCAAGGGCTTTGAGGTGGCCCACCATGCAACCGTCAATCGCATCATAGACAACTTCTTCCGCTGGTCAAATGAGGGTCAATTGCCCATCGTTGTCGACACAAGCCCGTGCACCTATGGCCTCAAGACCGCGCGTCCCTATCTCACATCCGCCAACCAGATCCGTTTCGACAGACTTACAATCCTGGATTCGATAGAGTTCGTGCACGATCGGCTCCTGCCTAAGCTAGCGTTAAATCGCACTGTCGGCTCCGTAGTGTTGCACCCAGTCTGTTCGGGAGTCAAAATGGCAATCACCGCGAAGCTCGTGCAGATCTCCAAAGCATGCAGCGACAACGTTCTGGTGCCGAGAGATGCAGGCTGTTGTGCTTTCGCAGGTGACCGCGGATTTCTCCTCCCGGCTCTAACAGCATCTGCTACGGCGCTCGAATCATCGGAGATAAACTCCAAGGTCCACGATGGGTATTACTCAAGCAGCCGAACCTGCGAAATCGGGATGACCCGATCGACGGGCTGTGTCTACCAGTCCTATCTTCATCTGGTGGATTACGCGTCTCGTCAGGAATAGCAGCCGACGGAGCATTCGATCTTCCCGGCACTCCTTCCATTAACACCTTATTTACTTGACCGAATGATCGCTTCAGAGCCGCGTTCCTCGCTGAGTGCAAAGATGCCGCGAATCAAATCTGGATCAAGACCGGTACGGGAGGGGGCTGGATTCCGTTTCAGTCGGACACTCGTGACACCCATGTCCTCACAGTTCAGAGTCGGATGGTGAATCCACCTCCAAAGGCTCTTGTCATGTCGCAGTGTGTGGCGAATCTGCAACCCAAAGTAGCCGGTATTCGTATTGACGAAGCCAGGCGCTATATCTCGATTGCGTCCGTGCCCATGTATGAGGTACAGATAAGTGCACATCGAGTGAGCGGATGAATGCGGTGTACATATCATCGCGAGTAGCAGGTCGGCGTTTGTAGCGGAGGGCGTGAGCAGCGCGAAGGGACTCGCAACTGTAGCCAGTTGCCAATGGGAGAGCAGCTCGATGAGCTTATCTTCCAGTACCCCAGCAGCGAGATAGACCCAAGCACCTCAAGAAGCGCAGTTGTTCGTTGCAAATCGTTCTCACTTCTTCAATCCGGAAGCTTACACGAGGGACTTGGATAGCTGCGCAGTTTCGATCCTTGCCAGCGATTCACAGGGCCCCAGTCCTCCGGTCGGTTCGTTTCCATGGAAGGCCCCCTCGGCCAGTCTTAATTGACGCATCCAGACCAATGCGCTCATTGAGCTGCTCACGTCGCTCTATGTCTTCGGCAGGTGGCCGTAAAACCGGCTTCGCGGACAAGTGCCGACTTTGCGGTCGAAGTGAACGTCATGCCGGTGCTGTTGGGCGGAAGTGTATCGCTCCTGCCACCTCTGTTCAGCGCTGGAACTCGGTAGACTGAACTACGGATGAAAGCCATCGAATCCAGTACCATTGCGGTCCTGGCCGAAAAGCCGTCTGTCGCACGAGACATTGCTCGTGTCCTCGGAGCCGACAAGCGGGGCGAAGGTTATCTCCAGGGAAACGGCTATGTGGTCACCTGGGCGATTGGGCATCTGGTTTCCCTGGCACAACCGCACGAGATCAATCCTGAATGGCGGCGATGGCGCTTCGATCTATTGCCGATCTTGCCCGGGCAGTGGCCTCTGGTGGTCTACGAGCGAACCAAAGATCAGTTCGAAGTCGTGCGAAAGATCCTGACGTCCTCACGGGTGTCGTGGATTGTGTGTGCAACGGACGCCGGGCGGGAAGGGGAACTAATTTTCCGCTACATCTACGAGGCAACTGAGAGCAAAAAGCCGGTAAGCCGACTTTGGATTTCCTCACTGACTCCGGATGCCATCCGCAAAGGGTTCGACAAGCTTCGTCCGGGGAGTGACTATGATCGATTGGCAGACGCCGCCAGCGGACGAAGCCGAGCCGATTGGCTTGTTGGCATGAATCTGTCGCGTGCCTATTCGATCATCTATCGTGAGGAGCTTTCGGTCGGCCGGGTGCAGACGCCGACCCTGGCCATGGTTGTCGATCGCGAACTCACTCTCCGGCGCTTCGTCTCCGAAGATTATATCGAGGTCGTCGCGACTTTCCAGAGACGGGAAAATCCGAACCAGGGAAGATATGAAGGTACATGGTTCCGTCCGCAAACAGAGTCGAGCAAGGACAAAGACGCCCAGGCGAACATCTCTCGATTGCCTGCCGATGGCCAGGAAGCCCGCAGCATCATTCTTCGGGCTCATGCGGGAGAAGCCGTCATCGAGTCGCTTTCATCTGAGACGCAACGGATGCAACCACCCTTGCTGTACGATCTTACAGAGCTGCAGCGGCATGCCAATCGTCTGTTCGGCTTTAGCGCTCAAGAGACCCTCGACACGGCCCAGGCCCTCTATGAGCGGCACAAACTGATCAGCTATCCCAGAACGGACAGTCGTCATCTTTCTGCTGATGTTGCCGCTACCGCTTCAGGCATTGTGGCCGCAGTTTCGAAAAGCTATGAGAAGCAACTGGCTGTTGGAACGGGAGAGCGCCCTCTGGGAAAGCGGTATGTCGACGACAGTAAGGTCAGTGACCACCACGCCATCATTCCGAATGCGGTTTCCCCCGAGAAGGCCCAGCTCACCGAAGAGGAACGCAAGATTTACGGTTTGATCTGCCGGCGTTTTCTCATGATGTGGCATGACGATTACCTTCAGGCCGTCACGACCGTGATTACCACGATCACCCTTGGAGAATTCGTCGACCGCTATCGAACCACCGGAACCGTCGTGCAACAGATGGGTTGGAAGGTCCTGGACATTGGGGCGGAAGGACGAAAGCGAGAGATGAAAGGCGGTGCCGAGGAGAAAACTCCGGAGCAGATCCTGCCGGTGGATCTTGCCCAAGGACAACTCCAGGACATCGTAGATATCGAAGCCCGGAAAAAGAAGACCAGGCCCCCGAAGCGATTCACGGAGGGCACGCTCCTAACCGCGATGCAGACGGCAGGTCAAAGCCTGGACGAGAGGGAACTGTCAGAAGCGATGAAAGAGACGGGCCTCGGTACGCCTGCCACACGGGCGGCCATCATCGAAGTGCTATTGAGACGCGGCTACATCGTTCGTACGGGCAAGAGCCTAGAGGCGACGGAAAAGGGAATCCGCCTAATTGAAGTGGTTCATCCCGAAGTTAAGAGTCCTGCGATGACCGGCCAGTGGGAGGCATTTCTCAAGAAGATCCAACAAGGCGAATGCCAGCTGGAACCATTCATGGATCGCATCAGTCAATACGTGCGTTCCGTCGTCGGAAAAGTTCGTCAGGCTTCGCCCGTTCAACCAGCGTCGTCGGTTCCATCCACATCTAAATCCGATTCTCCGGATTTACCAAGCCTAAAGGTTATTCCCAACAGCGCAAGTCTCACCGAGCTATTGCAGAACGCATTCGGCTTCTCTAAATTCAGGCCCAATCAGGAAGCCGTCTGTCAGGCAGTGACGGCGGGCAAAGACGCACTGCTGGTCATGCCGACCGGCTCAGGCAAGTCGCTCTGTTACCAGTTGCCGGGATTGGCACGAGGCGGGACGACTCTGGTGATCAGTCCACTCATCGCTCTGATGGACGATCAGGTGCTGAAGCTGAAGGAGCAAGGGTTCGCTGTTGAGTGCATTCATTCAGGTCGCGATCGTGAAACTTCCCGCCGTATCTGTTCCGACTACCTAGGCGGCAAACTACAGTTCCTCTTCATTGCTCCGGAACGGCTTCGGGTGGCCGGCTTCCCCGAAATGCTCGCCAAGCGAAAACCCTCGCTGATCGCCATCGATGAGGCGCACTGTATCTCGCAGTGGGGCCACGATTTTCGACCCGACTATCGGATGCTTAGCCAGCATTTACCGGGTCTTCGTCCTGCTCCGATACTGGCACTCACGGCCACAGCGACGCCGCTGGTGCAAAATGACATTGCAACTCAGCTGGGTTTGACCGCGCCCACGCACTTCATCCATGGTTTCCGCCGCGAAAACATCGCGATCGAGATCGTGGAAGCTTTGCCTTCACAACGGCCTCAGCTCGCTCGGGAGATCCTGCTCGAAGAGAAACACCGGCCAGCGATCGTATACGCCCCAACTCGCAAGCAGGCGGACAGCCTGGCGGAAGATCTTGCAGGCGAATTTGCTGTAGCCAGTTACCACGCAGGGCTGGATGCCGAGCGGCGACGGCGAGTGCAGGAAGAATTCATGGCGGGCAAGCTGGACGTCATGGTGGCAACCATAGCGTTCGGAATGGGAATCGATAAGCCGGATGTTCGAACCGTGATTCACACCGCCCTGCCAGGCAGCCTGGAAGGGTATTACCAGGAGATTGGCCGCGCCGGGCGCGACGGAAGGCAGAGTCGCGCGATCCTCATGCACTCCTATGGAGACCGTCATACCCATGACTTTTTCTTCGGTCGAGATTACCCGGATGTTGCGCTACTGGATCGATTGTTTGCAAAGCTTCATACAGAACCTCAACCTAAGGAGGTGCTCCGTAAAGCCTTGGCGACGGAGGCGGACCTGTTCGACAAAGCTCTCGAGAAACTTTGGATTCACAAAGGCGCGGTGCTGGACTTTGCGGAGAATGTAAGCCGGGGCGACGGACTATGGCGCTCGTCCTACATTCAGCAGGGTGATCAAAAAAGGACGCAGATCGATCAGATGATCCGCTTTGCGGAGAGCAATCAATGCCGCATGACGTCCCTTGTGCGTCACTTTGGCGATACGTCGGACAACGCTATGGCCTGTGGTGTGTGCGATTTCTGTGCTCCGGCCAAGCGCGTTGCCCAGAGATTCCGGACCGCTACGGATGGGGAGCGAACAGCTCTCTATCGAGTGGTGCGCGGCATGCGGTCCATCCTTGTCAAATCGACCGGCAAACTGTACGCCGAGCTTTATCCAGGAAAGGAGATCAGCCGAGACAATTTCGAAGAAGTTTTGGGAGCCATGGCCCGGGCAGAACTCCTCACGTTTGCAGATGCTGTGTTCGAAAAACAAGGCAAACAGATTCCCTACCGCACCGTCAGACTCACTCCAGCCGGACGAGCCGTCGATGAGTCCGTGCCGGTACTCTTCGCCATGAAGGATGCTGCACGGCCTGTTCCCAAGCGCAAACGAAAGAAGAACTCAAGTAAGTCCAAGGCATCTCCGGCGGCTACAGCTCGAACGCAATCTGGGCAAGCAAGAACAGGAGCAGCTGTGCCCGAACCGAAGATTCGTATTGAACAGGCTTTGCGCGCCTGGCGATTGAGCGAGGCGAGGCACAGAAAGATTCCGGCATTTCGGGTCTTTGGCGATCGGGCTCTGCGCGGTATCGCTGCGACCTGTCCCCGAAGCGATGCGGAGTTATTAGCTGTGCCGGGAATCGGGATGAGCATCGTGAAAAAATATGGAACACAGATCTATCGTCTAATTGCAGGTTCGAGTTGATTTCGAAATATGGAAGTTCGCGTATGCAGCCTCAGTTCGAGCGATCATTACGCTGATCATCTCCAGACCCCGAGACTATCGAGACGTCCGCAACCTTCTTGCATGCCGCCCCATTCACCGTCATTTGTTGTGTGAGCTGTCCCACACCCTGGTCGGACAAGGACTGCCCGAAAGTGTACAGCGATACTTTTTGCAATGCTTATTTGCGGCTTTTTTGGCACATATTTGTAAGAGTGTGGTCAGCCGTAAGCTATCTTTTTCTCTGGGTCTGAGGACGCATTTTGTTATAGATCAGCCTGAATAGCGAGACACTGCTGCGTTGAAGCTTTCACGCATCCTTATCCTTTATTACTGGTCCCCTTTTACTCCGCCCTTGACAGCTTTCGCGGCTCGGCACGTCTACTCTCACTCCTCATCATCTTCTTCCTATCTCCATTCCCGCCACCGACAGGCCGCGGCTGAACAAATTGCTGCTGTATGGCTCGGCAAAGCCACCAAGCTTGTCCATTGAAGTAAGATTGCGTGAACCTGACGCTTCAGCCGCGGTTGTTCCGAGGATCAGGCGCAGGGAGGAATGATGAGAATCACATTGAATATCGTTGCTGTTCTTTTCCTTCTAGTGGGTGCCATCTGGTTCTTGCAAGGGATCAATGCTCCCTGGCAGTTTCATGACTGGACAGACTCGGTGGGCGGTTTATGGCGGCATCGCCATCGCAGCAGGCATCACTTTGTTGTTGGAAGCTAATCGGCCGCGAAAGAGCGTTGATAAAGAAAAGGCTTGAAGCAATCCGTCTGCGTTGCTGAGTGTTTACAATTCCAGCAACCATCTGCACCAAAGGGATGCCCGTGCGGCCTTAGACTATCGGTCGGCACGGAGCGGTTCATCAGCATCCGCTGACAGCTCACTACTCACTGCGCAATTGATCGAGCGATGTCTCCGGGTAAACCTCGTAGTGCCGGACGTGGGCCTCCATTTCAATCAGATAGCCGGGGTCGAAATCGTAGTACTTGGCCATGTTGTAGTCGTCCCCGGCGAAACGCTTGATGGCGTCCGAGTCTTCCCAGAACGTCAACATTTCGAAATGCGTTACGTCCGATTCTGTGCGGTACAAACACCACGCGCCACGATTTCCGCGCGTCGCCAGATAGTCGGGAAGCGCAATCCTCCGCATGAGGTCCAGGTATTCATCACCCTTCGAAACGGAAACCATAGCGTGCCATATTCGAGCGATCATCTGTTCCTCTCATCACCATCAACCTAAGTGTAGACGGTAAGACAATTGATTGGCTGGCTGACGTGCGCCTGGATTACGGTCTAACTGGACACTGACCCACCACTGTTCCGTGCCTGATGAAGGTAACTGGAGATCTAAGCAAACGGAAGCGGGTGCTAAGCCGCTTCCATCGGAATGACCTGCCCGAATGGCGCCCGGCGCGACTCTGTGGAGGCCCACAACACTGGGTACGGAGGAGCCTCTTTCGGGAATGCGCCGCACAAGTCTGTGAGGAAAACTAGGGTCTGCGGCACAATTCCGCGCTCGTCCAACCAGTTGAAGCAGGGCGTGAAGTTCGTTCCTCCTCCGCCAACTGGGGTAAGTGCGATTGGCTGCCCTGCCTGATATACATCGACCTTATGGACCTCGGTATCGAAGTAGAGCACATGCACCCGGTTCGGTCGTTGACCTTCGAGAATGGAGCGAATCTCTGCCTCGAAGAGGCCCAGTTGGCGCGTGTTGATTGACCCTGAGCAATCGATGGCGATGGCGATTTCTCCGCTGCCTTCAGACCTGACGCCTGGGAGATAAAGCCCAGCCCAGATGTGGCGCCGGTTGGGCGGTATCCAGCTGTAGTCAGACGGAATGGTTTCTGACCAGGCGCGGCGCAGCAACTCACGCCAGTCCACGCCTGCAGCTTCTGATTGTTCGAGGCTACGAGTGACGCCGGCCGGAAGTTTGCCTGCGAGTCTTGCGACATTCTCCGCCTGCTCGACAGCGATCTTCCATTCCCGGGCCTGTTCGGCCACCGTCTCGGCGTCGTCTCCTTCGGGTTCAGGTGCGTCAAGCACCTGGCCAAAGCCGCCCGGTGTTATCGGTGCAGTAGGCTCGCCATCTGCAGTCGGATTGTTGGGTTGCTCTCCGCCCTCTCTGCCGGAAGACGAACCGTCCTGGCTCTCTCCTTCACGGTTTGCGCCGTCCTGATCTCGTTGCTCCTCGATCAGGTTGTAGATACGTTCCGCGCTCATTCCGTGAAAGCGATGGTCGATGAGAACATCCTTTGGCAGCGTGAGCCCGGCATCCAGGAGTAGAGGGTTGATGGCATAGTCGCACGCTATATTCCAGCGTTTTCGATCACGGTCACCGCGACGCGTGTGATGTTGAAGTGCCGGGTGCATGACTTCATGAGCCAGGACTCCGGCAAGTTCTGCCGCGTTCAGCGTCTCGACAAATGTCGGATTGTAAAACAGGGAGACGCCATCCGTGGCCATAGTCTGAATCGAGTTCGAGGCGCGTCCTCCCAAGCGGAAGAGGAGTGAGCCAAAGAACGGATGATCGAGAAGGAGAGCGGTCCGGGCCTTCTGGATCCGGACCGCCGGGGTAAGGTGCTTTGTCATGGTGTCGCGGCCTCCATATACGCCGACATGTGCGAGAAGATGTCATCGACACTTGGCGCGTTCTGCAGCGTAGACTTCGTGTTCGGCTCGTCCGAGTCTTGCTCCCGGCCGCGCAGGACCGCGTCCATCTGCGACAAGATCTGAGCGGCGTCGGTGGCTGTTGCAACGCGGAGAATCTCGTTCTTCTTCAGATCGTGTGCACTGAAGTTGCACAGGCTATCCTTGATTTCCGCCGCAAACCGATTCAGTTCCTCGTCCTGGTTCACATTGAGACGTGGAAGCAAATCGACAAGGTCGAAGACATTGGTGACCAACGAAGCATGGAATCGTGACTCCGGGTCGTTTAGTTTGTCGACCATGTGTGTGACCACGTCTGTCAGCCGCACCCAAAGGTCCCTGGTCCCACGGTTCAGCGACTGGCGCACACTTTCGTCGATTTCCCGCGCGACCCGCGCCTGTTCTTCCTCCGAGAGGGTCACTCGGAAGTCATCGCCACTGGGAATCGGCAGCACCTCGAGTTTCACTCCGAACTTTGCCCGGAGCTTTTCCGCCGAGGGATAGTCCTCCTCGCGAAAAAGGCCGTTCAACTCCGGACGGACCTGCTCGATGTAGGAGGGGTAGACCTCCAGGAACTCCTCCACACTCAGGGAGAACGCGCGCTCAAGCTCCCGCATCTGGGTGGTGAGTTCAAAGTAGAAGTGCGCGGGCAGCAGACGATAGCCTTCATCGGACCACGGCAGGGTGATCTTGTAGAAGTGCTGCCGAATCTGTCCGGCGAGTGTCCGCAGCGCGTCCAGCTTCTCGGCACCGCCGAGCAGTTGTTTGTTGTAGCGCCCTGCGCCCTCGTGTGCGCCGTGTTGATGGGCAACGTCGCGGCTGACTTTCCGGTCGTGTTTCACCGCAGTCCAGATGCTGATATGGACTGCGGCCAGCATGGCTCGTTCGGTAATCATTGCAGAACCTCCGCGTGTTCGACACCGAATCGAACGAATTCCGGCGTATGGGTGATGGCACGATTCCGCGCCGCCGCGTCGCGTATCGCCAGTACGCGCATCTCGGTTGGCATGCGATCGAGATACTGCATGCCTTTGGCGATGGAGTGGTCGCTGAGGATTCTTCCTAATGCGGTAGCAATCGCGATCTGAGCGGAAGGCTCGCCAGGAAGTGGCGCGCTATCCGGGTTTAAGAGGATTTCATCGATGGATGGAAGGTCACGAAACAGCCGCAGGAAGGCAAATAGCTCCGTTGTGGCTGCGGGCCCGACGGTACCCTCAAGCAACTGCGCTTCGATCTCTGTGGCCCACGTGAAGAAGCCACTCTTCTGGCGACGCGCGAAGCCGCTCAAGACGTTCGAGGCTATCTCCCAAGAGCGGGGCGTTGGCCACGCATTCACATCCGACGCGGCGTTCGCATCATGCAGGAGCGCCGGCTTGAACCGCAGAAAGGCGACGATTTCCGGACGCAGCCCGGCACGAACCGCCCACTGGCACCAGTCTTCGAAGTCCGGCTCGAGGTTTAGATGGACGAAGCGATTGCGCAACGGCCGCGGCATCGAGAAGTGCACGCCACGCTCGGACGCCGGATTGCCTGCGGCCACCACCACCCACCCTTCCGGAAGGTGATATTCACCGAGCTTGCGGTCGAGCACCAGCTGGTAACAGCCAGCCTGCGTCATCTGCGGTGCGGCAGTCAGCTCGTCGAGAAAGAGAATACCTTTGCCGGAGGTAGGCAGAAACTTCGGTGGCACCCATTCTGCCTGATCAGCCGAGATGCGTGGCAGCCCGCGCAAATCGACCGGATCAAGCTGAACAGCTCGAATGTCGAGGAACTGCCAGCCCAGATCAGAGGCCACCTGGGCAACGATCTGCGACTTGCCCACCCCGCACGCGCCCCAGATGTGCAGAGGCACACGTTCAGTAATGAGCGCATGGAGCGCTTCAAAGAGTTCAGAGGGTTTCATCAATTGTCCTTTATGGAGTGATTGGTCAGGCGAGGTTGAGATGAAGGTGATGAATCCTTTCATCTCTCGAGTGAATCCCGTAGTGTTGGGAGAACAGAGATGGCTGTGACTCTGACCGCCATTTGCACTATCGTGCTTTTAGCCGTTCTGTGGATCAAACGAACGAAAGACCGGAACGAGATGGAGCGACACAGCATCACACCAGAAGGCCTTCATACATTGTTGGCTTCAAATCGCGATGTGCTTGTCTTTGATATTCGCCAGCCGCTCGACTTCTTAGCTAATTCAGAGATCATCACTGGCGCAATGCGGCTTTCACCAAAGGAAGTGCTCGAGAATCCTTCGCTCATCCCGAAAGAGAAAGACTCGGTCGTTTACTGTACGTGCCCGAGTGACAAAACCAGCCGTGCCATCTTGCATCGAGCTCTCGCCCTGCATTTCTTACGGATCAAATTCCTCAAAGGTGGGCTTGGGGGTTGGAAAGCAATGGGCTATCCAGTCGAGCCGTACCAAAAGCCCTTCCATCTCGACACGGGCACGTAGCTTGCACCTTAGGAATTTTCTGCAACGGATGCGCGTAGCTCGCCCAGCCTCGGCAACTGGGACGTGATCCATCGTTTGCTGTTTGCCCGTCATACGACCGGAATCCGGCCCAGAGGTGGTTGCAGAGGTTGTGTGCGAAATCGCTTGTTTTCGTCGCGGGGCGAAACACTTTGACCGCCATCGCAGTATCTTCAGATAGACCCTCACACTAGGCCCCTTACAACAAGCGAGGCAACATGAATTCCACCAAGAATCCAGGCAGATTCGCAGGCTTGCTCTATGTAGCCCTGTCTCTACCGGGCGTCTACGCCATGGTCTATGTCCCCAGCAAGCTGATCGTGCACGGAAACGCAGGCCTAGCCGCACAGCGGGAATACGCGCGTGAATTTCCAGCAAACACTCCAACTGTGTGCCATCCGAATTCTTCGATGTCGGTCAAGACCTTCGCGGAGAGCGATGAAAGTCCTTCTGTTCGCTCGAATGATTTGGTCATATTCTTTGGGTCAGCATAGTTGGTGGACCGATAAACGTCATCGAGAACGGCTCGAAGGCATGAGAACTGCGGCGTCACTGCGACTCGGATTGATCCTCCTCGCGCCAACGATGGTGGCATGGGGACAGACAGCCATTGCGGATCACGGCGGGAGTGCGAAGAAGGACGCGGACAGCTGCTATGTACGTCAAGTGAAAAGTCTGCCGGGGAGTCACGATTTCGCGGCGGATTTTATTGAAGTGATTGCCAGTGATCCCAGTCCCAGGGGCGGGAATCGCAATGTGGTGTGGGGCCTGACGGCGGACCTGAGTGATGAGATTCCAGCCGAGGAGCGGGCGCTGTACATCTCCAAATCGGTTAATGGCGGAGAGACGTGGACGCAGGTGGCGCGGTTGGATTCGAGGTATTTCGATGCGGCGATTGATGAGGGACTGCGCAACGGGTTGAGTGTGGCTCCGGGTGGGGCGGAGTTTGTCATCACGACGCAGAAGGGGGCGTTCCAGGTTTTTCCGCGGGCGACGTCGTCGGATACGGTCGTGAGGTATATCGCGGGCCCGCGGGTTCCGCATAACAGGCCGTGGATAAGCATTACGAAGAAGGAGGGGAATCCGGTCAGAGCGGCCGCGGCAGATATGACAGCCGACGGGAGAAGGCTGATCGTGGGCTACGGCTACTTCGACATGAATCCGCAGATCTTCAGTTATCACAAGGGCCGCGATGGGTCGTGGGTGAGAGACGGGCCGCTGCCGGAGTTTCCGACCGATCTCGATATCCTCTCGATGCAATGGGACAAGCCAAGGAAAGCACGTCCGGACTCACTGTACGTGGGGACGGGCGATCAGGTCTATCGGCTGGATCTTCAGACGATGAAGTGGAGTCTTGTTAGAGGAGTGGAGCCGGATTCGGCGATCCACGCGATCAACACGGTGGGTGGGCTGCACCTGGCGGCGTGCTGGGGAGTGTATGAGCCGGTGAGCGCGGACGTTGTGGCGAGAGTGACGAATGCCGAGTTTGTTTATCACAGAGATGAAGATGAAACAGGGCCGAATTCGCGCGTATGGGATTGAGGTTGATCCGGCAAGGCCGAGTCGTCAGGTGGTGACTGCGCTTACTGGTGTGTACACCAGCAGGGATGGTGGGCGGAACTGGAAGAGGTTGAATGATCTTCCAGAGGGAGAATACAGGACGGCGCACTTCAATCTCGATGGGACGGTGATTGTGTCCGGGATGCCGGGTACGTTTCTGGCGAATCCGTTTTCGAGCGTCTGTGGGCCTCATTTGAGGACGAGAGATTAGTTGTATCTTTAATCGTATCCAAGCAGAGGAGGGCACAATGTGGAGAGAGAGGGCGCTGAAGGTTGTGCTGCTGTTGGTGGGATTGTTCTTTTCGACCGGCATTTATCCGCTGATCGGCTCTTTGCGGGACCCGGCCGGCTCGGACACGGGCGACACGATGATGCTGAGCCTCTACGTAACGCTCGGAGTCTTCCTGCTCATCGCGGTGCGCAATCCGGTGGCGCATCACAGCGTGATCGCCTTCGCAGCATGGTCGAGCTTCGCCCATGCCGTGACGATGTCCATACAAGGACTCGAAATTCCGAGTCAGCGCACCGGATTTCTGGGCGGATCGGCTGCGCTGGTTGTCATCGGCGTGTCCCTGATCGTGCTGGCTCCGGCAAGAAAGACGCTCGGGCAAACGTCGGCGGTTGTTGCGCAGGGTTGACTTCCGGCTCGTCGGCAACTCTTACCCAATCCGGTAATGTCAGAGTAACCGTGATCCAGGCACTATCCGAGATGCGCTGCAGATCGAATGTTACCGCCACACATTTCCTATGGACACGTGTCCTGACCAACTCCTTATAGCGGCCGAGCAAATGACAGTTCGTGGCCATCCGGATCGAGCATGTGGAAATAGCGTTCACCCCAGGCCGCGTCCCGTGGGATTTCAGGATCGAATCCTTTCTCCTTCAGATTTGTCCAAAACGCATCCACATCCGTAACATGGAAGATCAGCCGGCCCCACCGCGACACAGTGTCACCTCGTTCGAGGTTTAGGATCGCAGATTCTGAATCGTTCGATCGAAGTGAAGAGAAATTCGCCCTTTCTCCACCGTAGAGCAGTTCCATGCCGAGCACATTTCGGTAAAACTGTACCGAAGTCTTCATGTTCACAACCCGAAAAGTAACCGCAGAAATCTTTTCAATCGTCGGCGCCATACGCCAGCAGTGTACGTCGAATTTACTTTTCAGAGGGCATACGGTGAAAGATCACAGTCGTGGCGAGAACCGATCCGTGTTGGAACTGCTTCGCAACGGTCGGAGACAAACTTCAACCCTTCGCGCATCGAGCGCGATTCTTCTCGCCAGGTTTCTCCCCACTCAGTCACCGGCAATGGCAAAACGCTCATTGCCGCGACTGAATGCCGATTACTGCGTTCCCCCGCCCGCGGCAGCAACGCCAAGCACCATCTGCGTGCCGCTGTCCAATTGGATATCCTGTTTGGCGCCGAGCAGGATGCTGGAAGCCTGAGCCATCCTGGGATCTTGTTGCCCCGGCGCATTGTTCGCCAGCAGCACGCCGGGAACCGACGTGGTGGCGATAGCGATGTTGCCGTTTCTGGCTACGACGGTCCCCGCCGCGGGGCCAGCGTTTCCTGCGGGAGTTGCCCCGGGTTCGGCCCCCGTGCCTTGCGGTGCGCCGCCAGCCCTGCTGGCCCCATTGCTACCGCTTATGCCCGGGCTAGAAGATCCGCCAGCCGAAGGACCGCTAATGGGGCCGGATCCGCTGGTCGATGCTGCACTCCCTGCGGGAGCGATCGACTGAATCTGCGAATGGACGGCTAGGTTCTGCCCGCCCTTCAACTCGAAGTGGTCAAACTGGAGCACCACCTGGGAAGTCTCGCCCGTCCCGCTCGGCTTCGCGCCGAGCACATGACCCACCAGCTTCGAACCCTTGGGAATCTCAGTTCCGTCTGCAGTCTTTACTGACTCCTTGGTCTGGACCACCACGCTGTCGCCGGTCTTGGCGGTCTTTGAGTCTAGCTTGCTCACAAGTTCGGCGGGGACCGGACTCATCTCTACGGCTGGCGCCTCCTGACTCGCCGCCGAACGATTCGGCGAAGCCGCCTCCGTGCCCTGAGAGTTCTGCTGGGTGGCGGGTGTGTTCGGTTGGCCGGCCGGGGGTGGCTGCTGTGCCAAGAGGGGAAAGCTTGCTAAGGCGATAGGGTCGTCGCCAGTGCTGTGCGTGTTTTCATCAAAAATTCTCCTTCGGTTCTCACACTTCCGCTTCCGCATGTTCGCGGGGGCGGTCACGCGCTTCTAGATATCTCGCAAGTGTCCAACCAAACAAGAGATATCCGCGCAGATTGGCCCAAGGCGTTGACATAGAACCGATTGACGTTGGGCAGCGCACGATAGGCGTAATTCCTACTCGGCGCCGGGCAGCATTCTCTCCACAGATCGAGTAATTCTTCCCAGGTCGAAATTCCCACCCTGCGGGTGCCCCACACCTTGCTTCTGAATGAGGGACCGGAGGCCCCGGCCCGTACCGTTGTGGGTTGGCGAAAAACGGCGATCTCGGTAAGTTCAACGGCGACTTGGCCCGAACGGCAACTTACCGTAAACCCGACTTTTCAGGCGGTTCGATTTCACCTTTCCCTATAGCCGTTGATTCGTCCATCTGAAAGGACTATTAGTAAAGAGAAACCGACTTCTCGTTGCCAATGGCGCGTTTTGCTCTAAGAGAGTTCTTCGTATCATGTAACGCCCACGAAGCGTAGTATTACCGCTCTCTACCTCATTGCTGTGAGGAGTAGCAGTCTCGAAAGCGGTCTCCTACGAAACTCAGCTCTCGACGTCGATCCCAGTCCAATGTTCCCTGGCCCCTAATGCGCTGCAGACTCTAAACATATCGAGGTGCCCCATGCATGAAGTTTCACTCCTTCGCCTTTACACTTTGCGGCTTTGCTATCTGATCCTCGCCGTAGGCCTTGGTCTCGTCATCTGGCCGACCGTCATTCACCACAGCCCGGAGCAAGCCGTTGCTCATGGCATTCAACTCTCCTTATTCGCGGGTCTCGGCCTGACTGCGGTTCTCGGACTTCGCTATCCGGTGCAGATGATCCCGCTGCTGTTGTTCGAGCTCATCTGGAAAGCGATCTACCTTCTTGCATTCGCTCTGCCGCTGTGGCTCGCTCACCAGGTGACCCCTTCCGCGGCCAGTGACATCCGGGCAGTTCTGGTAGTCGTCATTTTTATTCCCCTCATTCCCTGGGGTTATGTCGTAAGGCAATATATTCTGCGCGCGGATGATCGCTGGAAGCGCGGCTTAATCGCTCCAGAAGAGATAAAGCCCGCAACAGCCACGCTCTAGGCTCTGCAAATATCTGAATGTGTCGTTGCCGTAAGCGTTGCTCGTCTTGTAGTCCACGAAAAACGAGGTTACTTAGATGGTCCGCCGCTTGAACTTCACCGTAGTGTGGAGGATCTTGTGGGCAGGTTCAAGGAGGATCATCGATATGCAGATTCGTTCGGTAGGGATTGACCTTGGCAAGACGACCTTTCACCTGGTGGCGCTCGGCGATAACGGCAACGTGCTGCTGAAGAAGAAGTTCACCCAGAGGCAGCTGATTACTTTCACCGCGAACCTGCAGACCACGCTGATCGGCCTGGAGGCATGTGCCGGAGCGCACTTTCTGGGTGATCCTCTGCGTGAACAGGGCCATGACGTGAAGCTCATTCCGGCTCAGTTCGTGAGGCCATTTGTGAAGTCCAACAAGAACGCGGCTCGCGTGTTGTGCGACGCAGGCGCGTCGATTTCGTCGATTAATTTCCCGATCACCAGCTCAAGTAGGTGAACAGGGACAACATTTCACTTTTAGAAATAAGGTATTAGCGACTGGCTGGGAGGTTGAGAATCCACACGCCCTGACATATCAGGGTAAATCTCTGTCCTGGATTTGATTGCCGAAGTACAATGCCAACAAGCAGAGCGGATTCGGCGGGACGCAACTCGATTTGAAAAATACGAGGGCTAGGTTGTGTTCTCTGAGGCTAGCTACTAGAACTACGAAGCTGCCTGGTCCTCTTCCTCCGCTTCCTCATCCTGTTTGATTTCGGCAAGAATCTCGGCCTCTTCGTCCGACTCAGCCTGTGTCGCCCTCGCGTCGACCGGAGCGGGCATATCGAAAAGGCCACGCGCCGTGGGCTGCTCTGCCGGTATCTGCTCGTCTCTCTTCACAGGCGCAGTCACCGGAGCAGCTTTCTTCGCTGTCTTCGACTTATTTCTCGCCTCATCCTGGGCCGCCTTCGCCGCTGCAGCTATCTCCTCTTTGGCGCGCTCGAGCGTGTTCTTCAATTCCAGATGACTGGCGACAAAGCCGACAATTGCGTCTGGCAGTTGCGCGTCGAGCTCGGCAGCGGTTCCGGTGAAGCTCATCGGGGTAGTGAGGGCAGCGTTCTCGCCGTCCGCCAGTTTCTTTGGCAGGACATTGACGCGAATCTGGTCTTCTTCGAGAGAAGTGACCGTCAAGAGGACGGACCTCTGGCGGAGGAGTGGAGCGAGTTGCTGAAACATGGGCATCTCCGATGGTGTGATTGGATTAAGTGCGGAAGCATGGATAACCATTTGTCTAAGCAGCGACTAGGAGCCGACGATTGCGTCTCCGGGCCTGCGTCCACATCTGGGGATCGATCGGCAGCGCACTCATGCGCCCGGTTTCGGCATTGAAGAAGGCTCCGTGATGGTTCAGCTTTCCATAGCGGAACAGCCGCGCCTGCATGGCTAGAGCGCTTGAGGCCAGCGTCTGGTTGATGAACGGCTCCTGCCGATCGAGAGCTTCGATGGCAGAGCAACTCGGCAAAGCATCTTCGCCGGCCGTAGCATCGACGATCTCGGGATACAACTCACTGACCGTGCGCAACCTCGCGGCCCTGCGACGATTTTGTGAATTGAGCGGTTGTCCAAGGATGTACTGGCCGCTCGCAGCATTGTTGCCGATATCGAGCCAGTAGGTCGTTTGCTGCATGGGCCGTGTCACTGCCTGGTCGATGACCTTGCGTGCGGCGCGGGTGTCGACGCAACCGATAAGCAAATCCGGAGATCCGTCGTACGATCGGCGTAATGTGCCCTCGTTGAAGAAGGACGGTTCTGCCGACCACTTCGTACCCCAGAACATGTTGATCCTATTCACGAGAACTGTTGCTTTATTCTGACCAATGTCCGACGCGGAGAATGGCTGGCGGATACAGTTGGTCTCAGACACCGTGTCCCCATCCATCATGCAGACTTCGAGGCCGTAGGGATGCCCCCACACCCGCATCGCCTGGTGAAGATACGGCAGGCCCATGAGGATGGCGCTTCCGGTTCCGCCTGCGCCCATGACCAATACACGGACGGGTCGACGCCCGAGGAAGCTTGGAGGCAGCGAGTGCTCGATGCGCATCTCAATTCCTTTCGTCGCGCACGAATTGCGCAAGGGTCTGGGGCAGGACGATCAGGGTCTCCAAAGGAAACCATCTCCGCCTTCCCGTCAGACCGCTCCAAAGCCCCTCGAAGCCGCCCTCGTGCCGCGTAAGGCGGCCAACATTGGCATGAGTGAAGGCACTCTCGTAGAAGCCCCGCTCCCAGTCGGAGATGGCCGCGACGGGTGCGCTCTCTGGTCGCCGCATTGAACCCGTGCAGACGGTGCCGCAGTCCGAGAGATTCCAGTAGGGCGCGACCGCGAGCTTCGTTGTTGCCTCGGGACGCTTGTTCTCTGTGAGAGCGCGGATTTTCAGTTGTCCGTCAGCGACCCGCCAAACCAAAGGCGGCTGAGGAAAAATGCGCCCGTTCAAATTGGCCGCCTTTCCCTCGGAGTGCTGATAGAACATCTGACGGCGCTGTGCCGGCGTCCACCAGGCGATCATGCGATCGCTCTTGGCGAGGATGTTCGCTGGGAGCACCTCGGCAGTAGCTTCTCCTCCAAGCGAGCGAACGAGCGACTCTACAAATGCTATGGTGAGCGGTTGCGCCGGTCCAAGGGTAGGCGCTGTGTTCTGGCGACTCAACACTTCATGCTTCGTAATGAAGGTTGTCTGGTTCCCGTAGTAAACCAACAACGCTTCGCGCAGCTCGAAGCGATGGTTCTCCCCGATGGCTATCTGAACCTGCATGTTCCTTCTCCTGCAGCTCCTCAACCAGTTCGAAGAGCTCGGTGTTGAATGCAACGAAACGCTCGATGACACGCGTGGCGTGCTTCACTTCGTCTGCGTTTTTCGGAGAAAAGACGACACAAACTGTCGGCTCCGACGAGCCTTCGAGCATATGCTGGCCTTCCTCGTCAAAGCAGGCAGTGATAGCGTCTCTGTCCTTGAAGGCAACGAGCAACGATGGGAGCGGGGGACCATCGTAGTAGCGGTCTTCGAGGAGTTGTTGGGACTGTTCAACGCGCAGACGGGCGAGTCGTTGCATTTTCCTCAGACGATCGATCCAGGCCCGGTAGGGGCCTTTGCTGTGGGCACGGAGCAGGCGGCGATCTTCAATTCGCCACTTCTCCTTGAGTGTTCTCCGGATGCACGCCGGGAGTGCTTTCTCTACCTCTGGAAATTCATATTGGCTGCGATTCTCTTCATCGTCCTGGTTCGCAGACTCGATCAACATCTCCTCATACATGAGTGCATCGCTGTGGTCGTAGATCCGCATGACGCGATACAACGCATGGATGAGGGTCCAATAGAATGCCGCTCCCAGCCCTTTCGCTTCCTTCTCTAGGGCGTCGAGTGCGGGCCCGATCTTCAGATATCCGGCACCGCTGCATTCGATCGTTACCGCCAGCTGTCCATTGCTGAGTGTCGAACCGTAGCCATCTCTCTCAAGGACATCGCTCACCTCGAGATGGAATTCAACGTTGCGCTGCAGCAGGTCGGCGCGCTGTCCGGCAATCGCGTCCATGATGCTGTGTTGCGCGAAGCCGACTGCGTTTTCTCCGCACTGCTGCCACGTTTTCGCCGAGCCCAAACCCGCCTTCACCAGAGCGACGCACAGATCGTATAGCAGCTCCGCATTGATTTCGTGGTTGTATTCCGTTG
>Ga0207057_1076_pt1 | contig 25991 bp, 29 predicted proteins | sample Alteio_BWMinCont_33_FD_153265 | JGI IMG/M metagenome (GOLD analysis project Ga0207057, IMG submission 153265) | Enriched cells from forest soil in Barre Woods Harvard Forest LTER site, Petersham, Massachusetts, United States -... | ecosystem: Environmental > Terrestrial > Soil > Temperate forest >... | reverse complement strand
ACGGACTCCTCACATGGATTCGATCTGGCATTAAGAGGATACTTTGTCGCGGTCCGTCGTGCTACGAGGAAAGCTCTCAACCGATCAGAGGCACTGATCGCGCCGGCGAAATGCGTCCCTGGGGAGTTCTCCCAGTTGCGTCGATTCGGGCCAGAACTGAATCTAGCCTTTGGATGCCCGGGACTCGGTAGTTTCCTTGCAGCCATGCTCGAGGCATAGTTGACAGCCAGCTGCTGAAGTATGACAGTATCTGCACCCGAGGGGAGAGAATTCTGGTCGATTGCAGTCACCACTAGAACACATCTAAAGCAGAGTCATGCGCTTTCTTGTTTTCTGGAGTCTGAAGCGAAGGAGAGAGCTATGTCGGGTGAAGAGCAGAGACGCTCCCCACTCTCGTATGTGGAGGTTACTGAACAGAAGCGTCTCAATAACGCTCGTGAACAGGGGATTCCGTGGAAGAAGTGGGGACCGTACCTCAGCGAGCGACAGTGGGGAACGGTCCGCGAGGACTACAGCACAGACGGCAACGCCTGGAACTACTTCTCCCACGATCAGTCGAGATCACGCGCTTACCGCTGGGGCGAGGACGGTCTGGCCGGGATCTGTGACGACCGCCAACGGCTCTGCTTCGCGCTGGCGCTGTGGAACGGTCGCGACCCTATTCTGAAAGAGCGCTTGTTCGGCCTGACGAACAGCGAAGGCAACCACGGCGAAGACGTCAAGGAATACTATTTCTATCTCGACAGTACGCCTACGCACTCGTACATGAAGTATCTGTACAAGTATCCGCAGGCCGAATATCCCTATCGCGATCTGGTGGAGACCAACAAACGGCGCTCGCGCGAAGAGCTTGAGTACGAGCTTCTCGACACGGGCGTTTTTGATGACGATCGCTATTTCGATGTCTTTGTGGAATATGCCAAGGCTGAACCGGAAGACATGCTGATCCGAATCTCCGTGCACAATCGGGGTCCGGAAGCCGCCCAGATCCATGTGCTCCCGACGCTTTGGTTTCGAAACACCTGGTCATGGGAGGAGGGAGAAACGAAGCCCGTTGTCCGCCAGGTCGCCGAAAATAAGATTCACGCTTCTCATCCGCAGCTGGGCGATTACACACTACATTGCGAGGGCGCGGCAGAACTACTTTTCACTGAAAATGAATCCAATGTCAGCCGCCTTTGGGGACAGCCCAACCCGTCACCCTACGTCAAGGATGCATTCCACCCAGGGACTGATGCTGAATTTCAGCTGGTGGGTCAATCGCAAGGATCCGGAGGGACGGAACGTGTTTGCGGGCGGCTTCCTTGGCCTTGACAATATCGGAGCCTTCGATCGCAGCCGGAACTCCCGACCAGTGGGCACCTAGATCAGGCAGACGGCACTGCATGGATGGCATTCTACTGTCTGTGCATGTTGGAGATTGCTCTCATTCTCACCGACTACGACTCGATGTATGAAGAGATTGCCTCCCGATTCCTTGAGCAATTCGCTTGGATCACCTATGCGATGGATCGCATCGGCGTAAACCACGACGAAATGTGGGATACGGCTGACGGCTTCTTCTACGATCTGCTGCATCTCCCGAATGGCGATACCATGCGTCTGAAGATGCGCTCGATGGTCGGATTGCTCCCGCTTTGTGCCGCGACTGTGTTCGAGCGAGACGCTGTTGAACGCCATCCCCGTTTTCGGGAACTGATGGAGTTATTCCGTAAGAGGCATCCGGAGGTTGTGAAAAAGATCGCTACAGCCGATGACCCAACCATAGGCGGCTTCGAGGGGCGCAGGTTGACGTCGGTCTGCAATAAGGAAAAACTGCAGCGCATTCTGGCTTATATGCTCGACGAGAACGAGTTTCTCAGCCCATACGGGATACGCTCGCTGTCGAAATATCACCTCAATCATCCTTTCGTGCTTCACCTCGACGGCCAGGAGTACAAAGTTCAGTATCTTCCTGCGGAGTCGGACACCGGCATGTTCGGCGGCAACTCCAATTGGCGTGGGCCAATCTGGATGCCAGTGAACGTCTTGTTGATACGCGGGCTGTTGGCAATGTATGTGTTCTATGGTGACGACTTCAAAGTCGAATGTCCGACCGGTTCGGGAAACTACATGACGCTATTTGAAGTGGCGAAAGAATTGGGGCGTCGGTTGTCGAGAATCTTTCTGCGCGATGCCAACGGTCGACGTCCGGTTTATGGAGGAATGAAAAAGTTCCAGGAAGACCCTCACTGGCGGGATTACGTTCTCTTCTACGAGTACTTCCATGGCGACAACGGCGCCGGGCTGGGGGCCAGCCACCAGACGGGGTGGACTGGGCTTATCGCTCGAAGTCTTGATCTGTTCGCTCGCCTAAAGCCGGAAGATGCACTCCGGGCCCCCAAAACAATGATGTCTGAGATGACTCGACAGCAAGTTGCAGGGCAGGGACAGGAAGAGAACACAGCGCCGATAGACTTGAAAGATGTTCTACAAGCTGCTTCAGCACGCGGTCTATCTGGATCTACCCACCCGTGAAACCCGTCACCCCGCCGAAGTGTTCTGGTAATTCCCGCTAGCACGAATGTAGGCGCCATCGCAGTGACTGACCCTAATCTTTCATAACCTCTGCTCGCTGACCCGGCTCGTCCGAAACCTGGAGCAACGCGGCGAATCTGTCCCCTAAGACGCCATCGCCGCCATCAGCCCTTACCTGACAGAGCACATCAACCGCTTTGGGGACTACACTCTCAATCTCGACAGAAAGCCGCCGCAACCAGACTACGGATTCACCCTAAAAGGTTCTTATGCTGCAGGTTAAGAACAAATGGCCCATTTTGTCGCGAATCGTTGCCATATCCCAATACCATTGCCCTTCTTGAGCCAGGTCAGGTTTCGCTGCGCCCGGAGCACACTCACCTTCCGGTTCGCGGGCGACAGCACCAACATTCAGCACGCGCGTACCGCATCAGGGTACGCGACCCTGGACGATTGGTTCGACGGATCGGACACCGAAATAAGCGAAGAAGTGATAGGGCTAGGCGAATACGGTCGTACCCTCACGGTACTTCGTGCCGAGTCTCTACCAGATCAAGAGGAGATTATGACGCGCTCGGATGGCCGCTAGGACGAGGAGGCGGAGTCGCTCCTCCCATCACAACGCTTCTATCGGAAATCGAGGTATTAGGTGTTAGCGAGACACCAGAATCTTGCGGTCTCTCCGAAGTCGGCCTTCGCTCCTGCGGATGTTTAGTGTTAGGTTTGAGGTTCGACAAAACTTCTACCAGAGTCTCACGCAAAACCTCTCGAGGAGGATCCACATGAGTAGTCTCGACAGCATGTTAGAACGCAACAAAGACTTTGCCGCTCAGCAGTCCGCTGCGGGCACGCTTATGCCCTCGCTTCCGGACGCGACGCCGAATCTCAAGGCAATGATCATCGGTTGCGCAGATATGCGCGTTGACCCTGCTCATTTGCTTGGACTCAAACCCGGCGAGGCCCTCGTGTTGCGTAACATCGGCGGCCGAGTTACTCCGGTCCTTCTGCAAGAGTTGGGGATGCTCGGGCGCGTCGGCCAGGTTATGGGTAAGGTTGCAGGAGGCGGCGGTGAGTTCCACCTCATCGTTCTTCAGCACACCGATTGCGGCATCACTCGCCTTGCGGGCGACCCGGCTATGCTGGCTCACTATTTTCAAATAGAGGAAGGGAAAGTCGAGACGAAGGCAGTCACCGATCCCCGCGCGGCGGTTTCCGGCGATGTTGCCTGGCTCAAGACGATTCCCGCGTTGCCGGGCCAGTGGATTGTTTCCGGCCTGGTCTATGACGTGGCGACAGGACTTGTTGAGATCGTGGTACCGCCAGCGCCGATTCGTGCTGCGTAATCATCGAATGGAAAGGGATGAGACGTGGGTTTCCGCGTGGGGCACCCGCATTAGTTTGAATCCGGCTGAGAGTATCGCGCTGTTGAGAAGGCTGAGGGTCACGGCATCGGTGTCCTCAGAGAGGATAATACCCGACAGGCAGATTGTTGCTTCCCAGAATCCATCGCGCAGATGTGAGAGCGGTTATCTAATACCTCTACCCCACGCCTTCAAATTAGCTCAGTCCGTTACGTAACAGTTGTTCCGTTCGCAAGCCAAGGGTTCGAATCGCCTTGCAGGGCATTCGCAGCGCTCCACTGAGCCGCTTCTATAAAGTCAGTAAACTTCCGCCGCTCGCCTGAGGGCATGGTCAGTTCGCAAGCAATCCTTTTCTGTTCTTCGGAGCGCCGGGGATTCGTCACAAAATGCACTGCCCATAGACAGAGACAACGTGCATTGCAGAAGTACATCTCTCCCTGCTCTTCTGCTAGTACATATCCCTCTGGCGGCACCTCCGCCATATCAAAGGAACAGACTCGGCGTTTGCTCGCTGCGCACATCATGAGTCTGTCTCGATCCTCATCCGCGCTGTTTCGATAGCTCTGTGCAACTTCTCCCGAAGAACCTTAGGAGGAGGTAGAACCGTGAGGTATTCAGCGACGTGGATGCCTGCTGACCCAAGTTCTAGCAGCTCAATCTGCTCGGTGTTCTTCCCGGCGCACAGAATTATACCCATCGGGCTCTGCTCACCCGGTTCTGTTTCGTTCTTATCCAGCCAACGAAGATAAAGCTCCATTTGCCCCTTGTATTCAGGCTTGAAGCTTCCCTGCTTCAACTCCACAACAATCAAGCGCTTCAATTTGCGGTTGTAAAAAAGAAGATCAATGTAGAAGTCTTCTCCGTCGAGCTGAATACGTTTCTGGCGAGCTACAAACGAAAATCCCGAACCCATCTCAAGGAGAAACGTCTCTAGTTCGCGCAGAATGGCGTCCTCAAGGTCACGTTCTAGAAATCGGTCGGAGAGGCCCAGGAAGTCCAGAATGTACGGATCTTTCAGCAACATTGCGGGCGTCACATCGCCGCGACTGCGCAGAACTGCTAGTTCCTGCTTCACGAGCTCGTCGGGCTGCTTGGAGAGCGCGGTGCGCTCATACAGCATGGATTCAATACGCTCATGAAGTGTGGGGACGCTCCACCCCTCGATACGACACATCTCGGCGTAGAACTCGCGCTGATGTGGCTTAACAACGGTAGGAGTTCTCGGAAGTGTGACCAGCTCAATTGTCGCCACAGTGTGGCGACAATTGTTTCATCGGGGAATGCTTCAGCGAACTGCATCATTCTACGGAGGTTCTTTTCTTCGAAGCCCCGGCCGAACTCGCTCACCAACTGTCGCGACACCGTGGCGACAATCTGCTCTCCGTAGGTTGCTCGTTCGTTCCCCAGGACCTCCCGCAGGATTCGGTTGCCGATCTGCCAATAGAGCGCAGTGAGTCCGACATTGACGGCTGCCGCTGTCTGCCGGCGGGCAGCTTCAATCAAACTCCGGATCTCGTTCAGGAGACCTCGGGAGTCACCCGGTTTCACTTCCAGCTCCGCTTTCGGCATCCCTATCTTTTTACTATGCCGGTCTCACCTGTAAGCGATCAGCTAAAGGATAAGGGACGGTTTCAAAGCCCCAACGAGGCCGGTACTTCAACGATAGCGCGCGGGTGAGGGTGTCGTTTTGCTAATTATTTGGCACATTCTTGTTCAGATTATCTGGCACAAGATCGTTCCTGTCGTGATCCCGCTAATCCGAGGAACACCTTTTCACACCCGATCCGCAATGGGTACGCCAAATAATGAGCACAGAAGTGTGCCAGATAATTAATCAAGCAATAATCAGCGGCGCGCCAATGTAAGCCCTTTATTCAATGAAAGTTACCGAAAAGTCTGCATAATCTCTTCCACTTCATGCAAAATTCCTCCCTCGAGAAATCCATCGAAATAATCCCAGCCAAGAACATGAGGAGTCGACCGCCCGAAAGGATTGTTGTCGGGGCCGGCAAGGTGGAACTTGCCGAAGAGGGCGTTCTGATAGCCAGCCTTCTTCAAAATTTTAGGCGTCGTGACCTCAAAGGGAGAGACCTGGGAGTTCGCCAGATCATCAACCTGTAGAGTCATTTCCAAAGACGCTGCCCATCCCACGCCCGGATTCAGTTGTCTGCAGAATGGCGGCATCTTCGTTCCCAACGCGACCTGCCAGTCGTCCGAAGGCTTGAGTCTCAACTTCGCCCTGGACAATGCGTACTATGTATGGAACCGCGTGATCAACGAACCGGACGGTACCGTCATCCCTGCGGACGAGAATGCTCCTCCAGCACGAGGTTATGTCTCGGATCAGACCAACCAGTCGGCTGTGGATTGGATTCGCAAGCAAAATGCTGATGGGCAAACCTGGATGGCGACTGTGGCGTATGCCAACGACCACACCCCGTATCAACAGCCTCCGCGCAATCTTCTTCCCATAGCCAGTCCGGATTCCGGGGGCTTCTCGTGTACCGACAACACCACCGCAAGTGAGGCTGCCACCCGGATCATCAGCAACCAGATGATCGAGGCCATGGACGCCGAAATCGGTAATCTACTGGTGCAAACCGGTCTGGCGACCATGGACACTTCGGGAAGGCTTCAATATGACCCGGCACGAACTAACACCATGGTGATCATCATTGGAGATAACGGCACCTTTGCGCCAGGAGTGAAATTTCCTTTCGATTCCAGTCGCGCCAAGGGATATGTGTATCAGACCGGTGTGTGGGTCCCACTCATCGTAGCTGGACCACTGGTTGCTTCTCCGGGACGCGAAGTAACGAGCATGGTGAATATCGCCGATCTGTTTCAGCTCTTCGGTGAGTTTGCCGGGGTCGACGTGCACAAGGTAGTTCCGAAGTCGCACATCCTGGATTCCCAGTCCATGCTGCCCTACCTGACGAACGTCAACCAGCCGAGTATTCGCCAAACCAATTTCACGCAGACCTCCGGCAACATCCACCAAAACGACGTGGCGCCCCCTCCGTGTGTCCTTCCAATCACCATGCCGCCTACCTGCGTTCAGCTTTTCAACGTCGGGCCACTGTGCAATTTCGAGGGAGGAGACTGGTATGGGCCGACCAATCCTAAAAATGATGTTTCGTACGACACCTGCTGTGATGTTCAGCGAGCAAGTATCTATACAGATAGCCAGGGCAATCCCGTAACACTGACCCAGTTTCCTGTCGATCAGGAGGCAACGCGGAATGACCGATACAAGCTGGTAATAAAGACGGTGACGATGTGTGGGAGTTCCAAGGGTACCGATACAGAGGTGCCGCAGACTGAGCTATATCAGATCAACGAGAAAGCGCCTGCTCCTCAGATAGACAAGGACGGTGACAGTCTCTGCGGAGAAAATTGCCCCGCCGGATTGAAAGGAAAAAACCTTGCTAATTTCAATGCACTGAATGCCTCGATGACCGCAACGTTGATGTCCGAACCGCCGTGTCCTGGTGACGGCAACGAAGATAAGAAGGTGAACGGGAAGGACAAGGTTGATTGGGCATTCTTCAGCCAGAACAATGGCTTATCTAGCTGGTACGACTTCAATCACGACGGATTCACAAATGGTACCGATCTGCAGATGTTCATCCTGCCCAATCTCGGAACGAACTGTTTGAAGAAGAACAAGTAGTCTCACGCCAGGCAATGGACTCGACCTTGAGTCGAGAATTGGAGTCTGAACGCTGCCCACAGTGCATCGTGCGAAGGAGCGGTCAAATGCCAGGCACTCTCGCGTACGGCGGCATCTGTCGTGCGTAGACTGAGCACGCAACTCCTCCGCGCCTCCGCTGTTGGGCTGGTATTCCATGATTAGTCCTTGAAAGTCCTAGTGCTGTATCTGGAGCGCCCGCTGGAGGCAGTTGGTCGGTGCGAAGGATTAGTGAATGGGCGCTTCGGATACAGCGACTTGAATGGAGCCGCCGCTGGCAGCCTGGCTTATGGATTTTGTATCTGGTCGGAGTGAGGGTGAGGGTTGTCGCATCCGCAGTTTTGGTTCGCATGGGTAGAGTTGTGTGCGATGCCGGGAGCAATGAGGGGTGTTGTTGTCTGAGCCGTGGACATTCGAAAAAAGAAGGGGCGGCTTCAGCGTTACCAGCGTCCGGGCGCAAGCTGGATCTCGGCGAACAGCTCGGGCAGATGCTTCTGGAGCAAAGCGTCGATCTTTGACGACTGGGGAACGGCGACAAAAGGCCGGCGCGCGTGAACGCGATCGTTCTCCCAATACTTCGACCACTTCAGGGTGGATGTGATGAACTCACCGGCGAAGTCTCCGGCGGCCGGAAATCCCTGTTCAATCTGCAGGCAGCCCGTCAGGCAGATATCGACGTACGATTCCACGATGGGAAACTGCGGCGTCGGGAGGCTCTTCTCCAACTCGCCCTTCTTGAAATCGTTGACGTAGATCCAGACTTTGCCTTTCGGCGCGGAGCCGCCGGAGAGGATCTCAACGTCGCTGGTGACGTCCACCCGCTTATAACCTTGTTCGCGCTCGTCGCTGGCTTTCAACTCGGCTTCGCTCACCGTGTAGATAACTCCGTTCACGGAGCTCGATTTCTCCGCGATGGCTCCGACAAACGTGGTGGTGAAACCAATGGCGCCAGTGCGAGCCCACCAGCCGCGCGCATATCCGCGGACCCGGGCCGGCAATACATACATCGCCGCCGGCGACGTCCTCATTCGCGATGCCTGTTCGATCAACGAGCCGTATCCAAAGATGTATTGCTGCAAGGTTCTCTCCTTCCGCCGCCGTTCATAAGTGCCGCTCTTTGCAACTGCGTGGCCCGGAGAACCTGAGCTCAACAATGGTCTGTTACTTACTGTTTTTGAAGTCGGAGGCTGCTTACTCTTTGAAGCCGGAGGCGATTAAACATCTTCGACGGCAGCCGTGTCCAGTCGATATGCTCACCGGAGCCAGTGGGGCGAACGATCGGTTTTCAGCTCCCTTTGGAAACGGCCCTCTCGCAGCCCGGATTTCCTTGCGCTCGATTCGGCTCGTCATCTTTCAGATATGATCCAGCAATAACCGGCAGTCGTACAGGCTAGCCAGAACTTCCTGTGAAGTCCTCGTTTTCGGAAACTTCAGTAGCTTCGCCTGAATTCGTCAACAGTCTCACTGTTTAGGGTTTCATTGCGAAGTTTGGTGTCCACGAAGCTGAGGCGCAGCAGAGTTGTGAAGGTGAGGGAAAAGTTAGGCAGCGATAGCGAAGAGCTTGGCGATGAACCGTGCTTCCGCAACAACGTCGCCCTTTGCTACCCATCTGACTCGGCCCTTCGGATCATGTTCACGGTTTCTATTCCTTCGAGAGTTCGCCAAGCACTTTGAAAGGAGCCGTAGCCCTTTGCCAACCAAGTCCGCTTTTTGACGGTTCGATGATCCTGTTCGATGACATTGTTTTGAGATACTTGCACTGGCGCAGAAGAACTCGGCGGGGGAGAGTACCCTCGGCTTTCAGGGCTTCCACTGCTGCCGGATAGGCCGAGTTCTTATCCACGTTGATGACCCGCGGAATGCGGTTGGAGGATGAGCTAAATACTTTCTCAAAGAAGCGTTGAGCCGCGGCGGTGTCGCGCTTCGCCGCCAGCAGGAAATCGATGGTCTGCCCGGTCGAATCCACAGCCCGGTACAGATACTTGTCTTGCCCCTTAACCTTTATATAGGTCTCGTCGACACGGTAGCTCTTGTTGGTGCGCTTGAGATGGGGTTGGCAACGCTTGTTCAATTCAGACGAGTAGACTTGCACCCAACGCCAAACACAACTGGCATCCACTTCCAGGCCTCGCTCGCCAACAGCTCAGAGACATGCTCGTAGGCCAACGGATATCGCAGATACCACCTTACGGCTTGCAGAATTACGTCGCCGGGGTACTGGCGTCCCTTGAACGGATTTGTCGTGATCGGCATGGACTCTTTACCTTATCAACCTGTTCCCGAACTTCGCAATGAAACCGTTTTGATGTCAGCAGTACGGTAAACTCCGCAGTTCGGGTGTCCGGATGGCGCACGATTCCAACTATCTTCATATCCAGCGCAGTGAAAGGGATGGTTGATTGTGCGGCTTCGGTAAGGTTGACTAGCGTCTGCTGCCGAGGGTCAACGGGTGCATTCTTATCCGGTGCAAAGTATCCAGCTTTGGTCACCACCCGAAAATCCCGACTGCGCACAGTCACGCGAATGTGCCGGAACTTGCCGTCCGCATCACCGTCGTGTGGCTGGTAAGTGAGGGTGTAGTACTTCGAGCCCAGATGCTCGGAGCGCTGGATTTCCCGATCCACATCGTTGCGATTGTAGAAGAGCTGGCCTCCGGTTTCATTTACGAAGACTCCGAAGTTGATGTCACCCGCGAAAGGATCATCATCGCTGTCGCCGATATCTGCGTCCGCGTCCATTTCGCTCATCGGCACGCGTGTACTTCCAGCCGGCAGCCCAGGATAAATCACAAAGAGGCTCATAATAGCGTCCACCAACATGTTGGTCGTGTCATTCCTCGATGCGGTCGACAGCCATCGTCAAACCGACCGCTTGAGCATGTCCTCCGAAGCGAAGAAGCAGTTCCCCAAGCGGTCGCAGAGTTTCGACTAGGTCGACGCCAGGGACGGTTCTTCCTGATCCAACTACTTGACCGGGAGTTGTAGACGGGACGAGCACGATACTGGGTACCCATACCCCGAATCCTGTATCCATATCCTCACGCCCGCTTCAACGCCACTCATCCTTCATACGGGCGCTCAGTAATGAGCGTCCCTACCGGGACGATTGAATGCTGGTAGTCCCATCCACCGCGCGATTTGCCGATGCCCAGTGCTCCTTTTTTAGCGCCCGCTTGCATCCGTCCGGAGTCATTTCGATACACTGAGAATGCGGTGCCCGAACAAGAGGTGGAAGTTAGCCTGAGAGAGCCGAAGCACAGTGAGGGCCGCAGCCTCGCGGTCGGCCTCACCAGTTTGTTTTTTATCTTGCTGCAAAGCGCGTGCACGGCATTTATGGCCATCAGCGCTTTAAGGCTGCTTATCGGGGTGGGCGCGCTGGCGGCGGCAACAGCGGGGATGAAATTTCTCGATGCGCTGCATGGCGGCGCTATTCGCATCCCCATGGAAATCGTCGCCGTCGCCGGCTCCGTCGTGAATCTGTATGCCGTCCGGCGGATTCGCAGGCTGCGCGTGAGGCCCGCGTCTCAGTGGAGAATGAAACCCGCCACCACAAAGCAGCTGCATTCGGAATCATGGCAGATCGGCCTGGCGGTTCTGACTCTGCTACTCGTTGCGGTGGAATGGGGATTCCACGTCTATCTTCACGGCACTATCTAATCCTGAGTGGGCTTCTCCGGGCGGGTATTCCGCGTCGAGTTCACTAGGGAGTGCGCCATTAATAAAGGCACTCCCTTCATGTGGACGGATCAGGTCGTGGTATAGATGACTATTTCCGGCCAGATTGGCCTGGATGAATGACGCCCCATCGTATGCCTGGTTTTTCGACAACGTTGTTGCCATTCCTTCATTGCTGCGGGATGAAATGGTTGACTAGGCCGCGGGTCTAGAACCAACCTGCAGCCAAGCCGTTTGGTGCCCTCGACCTTAGTCGAGACGTTGAACGATTGGACAATTGATTGAGAAGCCCGCGCTGCCGAACGGCTTCCCTCCCGGCCCAGTTATTAAACCGTCTTGGACAAACGTCAATATCTGAAACTCCTCGCGAAGTTGACCGCGATAGCCCTTATTGATAGCGTCTGCCGTCCACTCGTACAGGTTGGCATCCCACGCCGGGCTGTAGTCCAGTGCAATCGTGGGGATACCGCCAAGTGTGTTGTTCGGCCTATATCCGTCGGCGAGATCGGCGGAGAGGCCTTGGCGCAGAGGGTTGTTGCAATCACCGTCCTCAGCACCGTTCGTTGCGATAAAGATTCGCTCAATTGGGCTTGCAAAACTGTCGTCGTCTCCCAAAAGAAGTTTGTCCATCAGAGGCGCGTAGGTGTTGTGTTCTATCGCCGCTGCGAGAGGAATGCTGGCGTCCATGGAGATGTACCAGACAGGCCTGCCAAAGCTGAAGCCATTAATCAGGTTCAGTGTCACCGTCATGTTGTATGGGTCGATGGCAACGACCTGGTCATGAACCTTGGAATAATCGACGTTTCCGTTGGGGAAGTTGATCTGGCTGGCATCCACGTCGAACGCAACCATCGGGGCGTTAAAAATGACACTCTCCGCATTCGTAATCGTGACGAACGGACTGTAGTTCTTGTCGCCGACTTCGCCTGGCGCATAGGACTTGGGAGGGAACTCTTGTCCGTCAGGCCCGGGAACAATATCTCTCTTCGGTGCGAAGTTTACCGTCCCCTTGTTGAACACGATGTTCCCGTCCAAATCGAGCGTGCCGGTTCTCGCTGCATTTCCTGCAAATCCCCACTTGGCGGAGTAGTTTAAGTCGAGTTCGTTGGCAATACCCTGGTCCGACACAAATACCCTGGTCCGACACATCTGTCAGAATGTACCAGATGTTCTTATTTGTGCCCTTCAGTGTCCCCTTGTACAAAGGAACAGTGATGGTTCCGTCTATCACGTCGACCTTGCCAGAATTCAGGAGCTGAACCGGCCCGACTAAACTGGGATTGACTGTGGAGGGCGACGGGCCGAAGTAGGAAAGGCCGACCTTGGTGCCTGTGGAAGCGGGAGCCGGAAACAGATCGCATCCTGCTCCAGGGCCACGCGGGCCGGGGCCAGAACCCTGATCCGAGTTAAATGTGGATGAAGTGTCGGCGCCTGCAGCAGTCGAACTCACTTTCAGTGTTGGTTGCGCAGCCTCTCGACGTGCGTGACTACTGAGTGTCAGAGTTTCTGAAGAAACTCGTGGCCTGGCCACCAATTTTGCTTATCCCAACGCGACGGAAGGCACGAGGCTTCCGACCGTTGCTGCGCCGACGATCAGAACGGCCTTCGTCGAGGAAACAAGTCGTGACCGCACGCTGCTACGAGACGATTCGGATGAGTCGGGCGCTTGGGCTGACGAAACGAGGTTGACCTCGCTCAAGAAAGAATGAGGACGGTTTCTGCTGACAAACTGTGGCGATAAATCCCCGCTGTCCGAAGAGGCTCTTACAGCAGAAGAGCCCCGAGGTTCTGGCGTTGACGATGGAGAGACGTCGAGTTGCATCCAATACTCCTTCAAATGGTTCTATGGGGTTGCGCATTCATGGAATGTGTGTGAGGCTCGTGGTGTTTCGATGAATGCGTGTCTATATGAATCGTCAAACGTGCTCGAGTTACAGATCGACTGGGGAAAAAAGAGATAAATTCATCTCAAAGCAACACCACGGCAGTAAGAGAAGTACCGGATTCCTCGCGGGCCAATAGAAAAGCACGCCGATGTACCGATTCCCGCCCGCATGTTGCGCAGTCAATCGCTTTGATTCTTCAGGACGCGAATCGCGATTTCTTTGTGGAAGCGCCTTGATGCAGCGTCTTGATGCGGCAGAGTCTTGCGATGACAGATGCTTGCGTAATTCAAAAACTAAGGCTCACACTAGCGAGCGGGGTGAAGGAACCAACCAGCACAGCAAAACCGTCGAGCAGTTCGATTAATATCGTCGACCACGATCGATGACAACTGTTTTGCTCGTCGCGATGTTCAACGAGCACTGGTCCATCAAGTGCGGTCCAAAAACTCCCAATGCATGGAGAATCGAAGAGAACGCCTCGGGACCTTTGTGAAGTTTGGTGTAACCGTGTTCCATGAAGCCATACCCTACGATGAGGCGCAGCGGAACTGGAGCCCATGTCGAGAATTTCAGTCGATTGAACATCCGTGCGGTTGGGCTCCCGAAGTGTACGTCTGAATCAGGCCAGATCGTGCTGAACTCATTGGCAGCCGTAAATACGTTATGAGTTGGCCGTTGGTTACAGGCTCGGGAGCGCAGCAGGAGCACACCAGAGAATGTGCCGCGATGAGAATCTGAAGCACTCAAAGGAGACGCGAATAGCGCTTCTCCGAGACGCGTATCTGAAAACGCATCGCGGAACGCTGGATCGGGGTCGATCCAGACCGCTTGGGATACATTTTTCCGCGCGTCAGTCCGGATGGCAAATGGCTGATATACGCCGCGTTTCGCAAAGCCTACGAGCCCGGAAACAAAGTAGATCTGCTGAGGGTACCGGCTCCGGGCGGTCCAACCGAAAAGATCCTGTCAGATGCGATCTTCGATACCCCTCGTTGTGCCCAGTTTCCTGCCACCGGATGCATGATGGCGACGCTTCCGGATAGAAGTCACCTGGCATTCATCAGCTTCGATCCGGTGCTTGGACGCGGCCGTGAGTTGGCGCGATTCGAAGTCGAGCCGGAGCGGAACTATCGATGGGCTCTTTCCCCGGATGGAGACAGAATCGCCATCATCAAACAATCAACCGGGTATATCCATATCCTCTCACTCGCAACGGGTGCCGACCAGAAGATCACCGTGCAGCATTGGAACAATCTGCAAAGCCTGGATTGGACCTCCGACGGAAAGGGCTTCTTCACCTCCAGCCTGCAGCCCAGCGGAGTCCTGCTTAATGTCGATCTTCACGGGCGTGCCAATGTCTTATGGGAGCCGAAGGGCGTGAGCATGCCGTGGGCGGTGCCGTCACCCGATGGACGATACGTGGCGATGCCGTACTTCGCCCACAACAGCAATGCGTGGCTGCTGGAGAATTTCTAGGCATGTAACCAGTGTCCGTCGACCCGAAATAACTGAGCGACCGGTCACGAACCCGCCAGGCCGCCAGGCCCCCAGGCCCGCAGCCCGCGCTGATTGCAAAACGCGGCCACGCTCAGGCCGCTCTGACTCTGTTCGGAAACCAACTCACGCCACTTCGCCTTTGCTTCCGCGATCTCCAGTCTCATCTCACAACTGTCCTTCCTTACGCAGCACCAGACAAGATGCAGTTCACATAGCGCTCACGCTAGTTCTGAGCGATGTCAGAAGTGGAATCAAGCGTGTCATATAAAGGTTCTCCGGGTTGCGTTGGATCGCTGGTTGCGGCCGCGGTAAGGGCGAGAATACGGATGCGTTCGTTGAGGGGCAGTGTCAGCGTCTTTGCACCGGGCGGCACGTTGATCGTGTAGGCAAAGAGATACGAGTAGTTGTAGATCTCGTTGCTGCCATCGGTGCCGTGACGATGCGATGCATGCCAGGCCACGGGTGAGCGCTTGATGAAGCCCGGTGTGAGTCCGACCATTGCGGGAGCCATCATCGGACCATGAGCGTCGATGTAGGCAAGCATGCGCCTGTCACGTTTGGCCTGTGGGCTTTCGTCTCCCGCTGCCGGGGTTGCCGGTGGGGGCACTGGAATCGTCTTCCACTGGCGGTTGTCCCATTGGCCGATGTAGCCTGTCCAATTCTGAATCGTGAGGTCAACCGGCGCGTCGCCAATCTGGAAAGTTGCTTTCTGGTCTCCTGCATAGGCAGCAGCGAGGAGATATAGGCGGTTGAATTTGCCTTCAGGCAACGTGATGGTCTGGCCATGCGCTGTCACCGCGTTGGGTTTGCCTTCAGCCGCCGGAGCAAGATCGAATTGCACACCATCGTAGGCGATCGCAGCGGGCAACAGTTCAGCCGGCAACGCATGACCCACATCGTCGAACCCGCCGGCGGAAGGGCGTCCATCGAAAGTGGCGACGGATACATCGTACGGCAACAAGACCGGCTTGAATTGTTGAGCAGACAATCTCGCCTGAGATGGTTCGAGTTTTAAGGCAAAGGTACGGGGTTGATAAGGAGAGAACTCTGTGAGCAACTCGCCTTTCACGAAGGTCGCCGCTCCAACTTCTTCTTCAGCGCCGTTGATCTCGCGTGCGGAGGAGACGAAAGCTGGGAACGCCAGGTGGACGTCTTTTTGTGGCCTGCCTGTTTCTTCAACCAGGCGAACGACAAATTCGTCGCCCTGCTCGGCTTTCTTCACCGCCATCACCCGCACGTGACTATTGTTGACACTAAGCAGCGAAAAGCTTTTTCCTAATGCACCCTCATGTTTGGGGCTTTCAAAGGCGATGAGCGGTTGATTCAGGCGAATTCCTTGCCAATTCGTTTCTCCTTTTTGCCAATCTCCGGCGTGACCCGCAAGCCCGTATTTGAACTCATGATGTCCCCAATCCTGTGTTGCCTGATCGCTGTAGGCCGTGCCTGCCGGGCTGATGCCTGGAGTGCGCAGAAGAGTCAGGCGCAGGGTGTGGTCATCGGGTTTGTCGGAACCGTGTTTGTAGTCGGAGAGCACCGTCACGCCGTAAGCTCCGCTCTTATCGGTCAGATCGAACCACTGATGCGACGCCACTTCGAACTTCCGTTCGTCGTTATTGCCTCGTTCGATCTTGCCAATGTCCCAGTTGTAGGTAGCCTTCGGATTCGATGAGGTAAGCGGAAACGTCGCCTTCAGATTTGCTTCTGCCGTCTTCCAATCGACGACATTGCCAAATTCCACGCGATTCCCGGCATCGCCGGCCGCAAGCCTGATGGTCTGCACAAACGTTGAGCCTTCTGTCTCGCGCACCACCTGCAAGGCGACACGCGCAGGGCCGCTTTCGAGGATCTTTACCTTGACTGGACCCGAGACATAGGCACGGGGCGGCTTTTGCTGATCCGCCCAATCCATGTTCCATGCGGGCCATTCCTGCGGCTTATCCGTCTTGATGGCGAGGCGGGCTGGAGCTGAGAGGAGTTCATGCTGGATTGACTTGTCGTAGATGCTGGAGACATCGCCGTTTTCGTCTACTTTCACCCGATAGCGGGCATTCTCCAAGGATGATTCGGTGATCTTTAAAGTGTTCGCGCCAGAGGCCGCGACTGCAGGCTGGACGTCATACACGGCAAAGCCGACCGAAGGCACTTTGGCTAGGAAGACAACCTTGACACCATCCTTGGTTGACTCTGCTATTTGTGCCGCAACCTCCTTGCCATCCGGCCCAACGACGCGCACAGCCTTGGGAGCGCCATCGGTGAAGACGATGTCCGCTTCGACAATATCTTCGCGGCTGATCGAGAGCGGGTTGTAGACTACTATAGCTGTGCCCTTTACCTGCGTATTGAGGCCAGATGCAGTTGCGTCGACAGCGCTTTTCAGCACCAGGCCGAACTGATTCAACGCAACGTTCTGGTCGTTCCACGCGTACTCATATGCCTTGGGAGTCGCAGTGCCCGGAATGAGATCATGGAACTGTCCGCCCATCACCAGCGTCCAGGCGTTCGTGAGCCGCTGCTTTGGATACGGCCTGCCGCCCAGCCACTCGGCTGCTACAGATGCACGCTCGGCGGCATCCGCCAATACTTCGTTCTCGCGGTTCCAGCGCTTCATGTACGCTTCGGACGTGAGGGATCCGGCGGAGTGTTCAGTAAGCTCCAGATCACCCGAATAACGAGGCAGGTGACTTGCCTCTTCGGGTGTGATATCCAGGAACATTTGCTCCGAACTAGCCTGCACCACACGAAGTGGCCCGTCGCCTACTTTGACCGCCGACTCTTTCGCCGTGGGATCCGAGGGATTCGGAAGAACCGCGGTGCCTTGAGTCACGATCGCCTCCATCAACTTGACGGAAGGTTCGCGTGGAGAGCCACCAATATCGCCGGTTCCGTAGTAACGGTAGTCGACATAAAGCCCACTCGACTTGCCATCGTTCTGCGCGCGGTGGATCCAGGTATTGCTCTTGGTCAGATCTTCGGTAATGTTGCCGCCGTAATCAGTGGCGTTGAGGGCGGCGATCACGCTCTTGCCATCCAGCCCTTCCCACACGCCGACGTTGAACGGAATGCCCTTCGGTGTATCTTGCGGAGAACCGGGCCCGCCCGCAGCGGTCGCCGAATGCCAGGTCAACTTCTGCGTGGAGAAACCCTTTATGCCGGTGTGCGCCAGAATGCTGGGTAGCGATGCGGGAAATCCAAAACAGTCCGGCAGCATGTACTCTGCGCTCGTCCGGCCAAAGTCCCGGCGGAAGTACTCCTTGCCATAGAGTATTTGGCGAATGATCGATTCCGCAGAGGGATTGTTGACGTCGTTCTCTTCCATGGAAGAGCCCGCGACAAACCATCTCCCGGCCGCGACATACTTCTGGATCTTTTCATAATCAACCGGGTAGTACTCCTTCATCAATCGGTAACGATTGGCTCCGCTGAAGTTGAAGACGTAATGCGGGTACTTCTCAAAGAGCGCGAAGTTATCCCGCATGGTTCGTGACAGGTATTCTCCGATGACCGTCGGGTATTCCCACCGCCACTCAGTATCGAGGTGGGCGTACGGCACCACATAGAGTGTCGCGTTCTTCCCGGAATCCAACACCGCGGGAGGTTCTGGGGCAACAACAGGTTTGGGTGGCGGAGGCGCGGCGACTTCGGACTCGGCGACCGCACCTTGCCGTGCCGTGAACGTGCCCCGCATGTCGAACGGATCCACGAACAGCGCGCCCTTCATCTCTGCTTTCGAGCTCAGCATGCCGTTAAACGTAATGATCAGGTTAGTGCCGCCGTCATCGATCCCATACTGCAACATGACCTGATCGTCCTTGATCGATCCAACAACGTCGACGGGCTGTTCACCCTCCATATTGCAAGTGCCCGTGACCTTCTCCCCTTGCTGTTTCAAGTTGCAAACGGATGTAAACGTTTGCCCGGCTACAGAACCGCTGATCCGCCATACTCCGGGAATATCTGATGCGGCAGCAGGAATCGCCGCGAGCAAAATGATTACCTTGAAAACCGTCATGCTTGTCCTTTTCACTTCTGAATATGTTGGTTCGGCCTTACCCGTCCCATCGGTAGCTTTTCCAAGGTCAGACATCAGGAATTGGAGACCCTTTTCTGAAGATTGGCCATATTGCTCTGAATATTCTCGTCAATCATACGAACTAACAGCTAGTTGCGGAAGGCAACGCATAATTGCCTGCCAAATGGTGCGAAGGCTAGAAGCTGAATTTCAGTGGCGATGGCAGGTTTTTCACTTGGCGATGAGCTCGGCTCGATCGGTGAATGAGATTCGTCAGCTTTTGAATAGCCGGATATAGGCGAGTTACGCATCTACGCGCCAAACTGGTCGCCAACGAGACCAGGGCAAAACGGGGGCTACGCTGCGGGTGTCTGAACCTCTGTGTTTGGTCCCAAGCCGGGATACCAACTGCGAAAGGTGTTTCGCAGGTCGTCGTTGAGTGCACGAGTGCGTGCTTGAAGAAGTAAGTGTGCCCCGCGCTTTGTCCAACGCATTTGCTGGAGTTTGACCATTCGCTTGCTGACCACCTGATTGACGGCAGATTCGACGAACGATGTCGAGATCGTCTCGCCATGGCGGTACCGATCACCGTAATTCGGAATCGCGTTCTGGTTGACTTCGATGTAGTGGCCGAATTCCTGCACGGCCGCCAGCAGCTTCGCTGCTGTGTCGCTGTCTTCTTCCCAATCCTCCAGGTCCCATTCCAAGCATTCGATCCTTCTCAATGCCTGGTACACGTCCGTGCCAGAGATACCACTTGAGCCGTTCCAGATTCTTCTCGACGCGCGCTGTATCTAACGCTTCGGGAGCGCCATCATCTTCACTAGGCCGAGGTTTGACGCACAGTCCTTTGGCGATCTGGCCCATGACAGTCAGACGCATTGCGATGTGAAACCAGTCCAGAATATGCTCCGCTTCCGGGTTGATGAATTGCGGTAGATCACGGATATCCTCACCCAATCCGTTAGGAAAGTGATCTCCTGATTCATTTGCATGTGCTGGCTTCTGTGCAATTCGAATAAGGGGTGGCGTCAGAAAACGGACAATAGAGCACGGTAAGCTGCGTGGACCCGAAGTTGAACCTTACTATGCGCAAAGATCGCGCCTGCTCAACGCGCTGAAGGGCTTTTTCAGAAGTAACTTCTAGATTGCCCGTCATCCGATCAGGACACCGAAACGAACCGGTCGAATTTCCCAGGATTGAGTTAGAATCCTCCCCAATGCGCTCCCTTCTGATCACGGGTGCCCTGTTTGCAGCTCTCGCTGCCCAAACACCCATGCCACGGAACATTGCCGTGTCCCGCTCGTTTGGGAACCCCGGCCAGGTTGGACTATTTATCGCTGCATCCGACGGCAGCGACGAACGTCCGCTGCTCGATTCGAAGGATTCCGATTACGATCCGGTATGGGCTCCGGATGGATCATCCATCGTCTTTACTTCAGATCGCGCTGGATCGGCGGATCTTTTTCGCGTTAGACCGGATGGCACTGGCCTCGAACGACTGACCACTAATCCAGCCTACGATGATCAGGCGGCGTTCTCTCCCGATGGCAAACAACTGGTTTTCGTTAGTACGCGCGGCGGCGGAACGGCGAGGCTTTGGACGATGGATCTCGCGACGCGACGCGTGGAGGCTCTGACTTCAGAAAAGGGCGGCGACTTCCGGCCTTCGTGGTCTCCTGATGGCAAGTGGATCGCGTTCTCTTCCAGCCACGATCACAATGCGCCGTTTGCTCACGGGCGCTGGGAGCGCCTTCAGTTGGCAGATATCTACATCATTCACCCCGACCGCTCAGGGCTCAAGAAAGTTGCCGAAAGCGGCGGCTTCTGTGGGAGCCCTAATTGGACGCCGGATAGCCGGCACGTCGTTGCCTACTGCATGACGGCGGAGCAGACGCTCGGGACTCGTCTGTCAAAAATCGCGCCCGGCAATGACACGAGATTGGTTTCGATCAACATCGACACCGGAGTGTCCACCGATCTACCCGCTGGCCCGGGAGTGAAAATCAATCCCTCTCCGCTTTCCGGAAATGAGATCGGCTATGTGAGAAAGGACAAGGCGGATCCGGGCGGGGGCATCTACTACATGAGTGGCAAGCGCGGGCCTCTCGGCGACATCCGAACTGCGTCATGGTCGCCTGATGGCAAGCGCGTCGTCTTTCATAAGCGCCTCACGATTACGCTGCCCGCGCTCACGAAAACCTTCACGCCCAATCCGAATTACGAATTGAGCCTGACAGGGACATATATACCCTCGTTTAGTCCTTCCGGCGACCGCCCTCAATCTGCTCGTATTCGCAATCGTTGCTGCGGTGTTCATCACTCGCGGCATGGGCCTGCGATCCGAAACATTCCGACGGTGAACGCAACGGATCTGTCGGTTAGCTAGGCAATGCCTCGATGATGCTCAAATCGGTCGAAGTCGGGACCACCTGATTGAGACGGAAACCCGCGCGAGCTAACAGTTCGTCGTACTCTTCTACCGTACGCTCCTTTCCGCCGGTCATGAGTAGCATCACTACATCAAGAAGCTTGCCCGCAGATGGGAGGTTCCCCTCGGGCAGCGCCCATTCCACCAGCACGAGTGCTCCGCCCCTTGGAACCGCACGGCGACAGTTGGCGAGGATGATGTGAGCATGCTCATCGTCCCAATCGTGGATCACGTGTTTCATGACGTATGCGCGGCAGCCGGAGGGCACTTCACGGAGGAAATCGCAGGGCTGCATTGCGCTGCGCGCCTCCAGTTCACCACCCAGGAAGGCGCGTTCCTGTGCACGTTCGAGCACGTGCGGCAGATCCGCCAGAACGCCGCGCAGGCGTCGGTGCGCCTTCAGGATGGCGGCGAGCAGGATCCCATTGCCGCCTCCCACGTCCATGATGCTGTCCCAGTTTCCGAAGTCATACGCGCTGGCAATAACTGGACCCACCAGCGCGGAGAGATCCGTCATAGCGTCATCAAAGATGCGGGCCATTTCAGGATTCTGCTGCAGGTACTCCCAGCCATCCATCCCCAGCACCTTGGGCCTAGCCGCTTGTCCAGTTTGAATGCTGTAGAGAATTTCTCCAAAGGGACGGTAATAGGTCTCCGTTCCCCAGAAAATCACCATGGACCGGACTGAGCCGGGCACTCCAGTGCGGAGATAGCTGGACGATGCGTTATTGGCGAAGATGCGTGGCGAGGTCTCCTCGAAGATTCCGCAGCTCGCAAGCGCCCGCAAGACTCGGTGTAATGCCGATTCATTGACTTGCAATTGACCTGCAAGTTCTGTTGTTGTTCGCGGCCCATCCTTCAAGAGGTCCGCCACGCCTAGCTTCGCCGCGGCGTAAAGCGCCTGATGCACGATCAGACCGTCGCGCACGCGCAGCAATTGGACAAGAGCCGTGGCCGAAGTTGCCTCGGGTGTCATCACCCACCTCTCGTTGGTGCCACGGCGACCACAGGGGTCGCGTCACCATCTGAATCCGACATCCGTGCTCGATAGCGATAGGGTCCCAAACGAGTCATCAATAGTATCGATACGAGCGCCGCGCAGAAAAATCCGGCGAGCGGCACCGCATAGGATCCTGTCTTATCGAAGCCGAGGCCCATCAGATAAGCGCCCAGTCCTCCCGCCAAACCAAACCCAGCCCAGATTAATCCGAAAATCTGTCCAAATGAGCGCAGGCCAAAGTAGCGGCTCGTCAAATAGCCAATAATGTCCACCTCAGCGCCCACTCCAAGACCAGCTAGCAGTGCTGCAATAGACCCAATCCAGATCGCATGGCCCATCCCAAGCAACGCAACCCCGAGTGAAACTCCTGCGAAAAGAAGAGCCGCAACACGAGGTGCGAAGAAATGGTCCAGCAGATAACCACAGCCCACTCGCCCCATAAGCAGCCCAATGCCGAAGAGCGAACTTACAAATGCCGCCGTCTGAGCAGTGCTGCCTCGGTCTGTCAGTATGGCAGGCAAATGAATGAAGCAAGCATGCACACTAGCTGTGATCAGAAAGAATGCGCACAGCATGATCCAGAAGGATAACGTGCGCAACGCCTCGCGCACGGTCAACCCCTCGTCGCTTGCTGCAACCGCAGTTGATAACTGGACCTCGGTTGCCCCATCGGGCAGCAGGCCCATATTCTCCGGTTTCTCCTTCAGTCGCGCCGCAACCAACGGTACTGGGAAGATCAAAATCGCCAAACCAAAGACACTGTAGGCGAGCCGCCAGCCGATCTTTGCGACGAGTTGGTGCGCTACCGAAGGCAGGATGACCGCTCCCAACCCCATCCCCAGCATCATTACGCTCAGAGCCAGTCCCCGGCGCCTGTCAAACCACTGAGACACTACTTTGGTATAGGACATCGCTCCGGCCCCACCCGAGACCATGCCCGAGGCCAGGAAGAATACGTACAGTTGCCATATCGCCCCGGACAGGAATTTGCCGGAAACCAGAACCAAAGCCAGGAAGATGGTGCATGGAAGAAGCACCTTGCGCGGTCCGTAGCGGTCGACCAGTCGTCCAGCCAGCGGAACACAGCAAGCCGCCGTCAGTTGGTGAAGTGTGAATGCAAGCGAGATGCTGGCGCGTCCGGAGTGAAACTCTTGGCCCATCGCCTTCGCAAATATCCCAAAGGGAAACACAAGGATGGTGGCGCTGTTGAGGAACAACCCGGCGGCAGCCGTCAGGGCTATCCACCAACCATAAAACACTCGGGAGCGTTGGTGTTCGGCGCTCATCTCGAACCCCGGAAAAGCGCAGGCTATCGAGTGGTGCGGAAAGACCGCTTCGCCCCTAGTGCCGGCTGCAGTTCAATGGCACTCAGCATGCTTCCCTTATGTTCAGCGAGCCTGCTAACAGGTGCGCTCGAAGGTATACCCACCAGCACCTCATAGTCAACGCTACTGTTGTATGCGTCGTTCTTCGCTAGCGGGACTTGTCAGTTTCGATCGGCAAGCAATAGTTAAAAATGTTGTTCCTTTGATCGCGTCGGTGTATCTTCGGCGTGTTAGTTCACCTTTGAGCTTTCGCCATGTAAGAGCGTCCCTACACGGTGAAGGACATGCGATCACGTGTTGTATCGAATAGGTATTTCGAGGTGGTCCCGGCGGCTTTCCTCCTGATTGTTCTCGCGGCAGAGCTAGGATTTTCCGTGCGCCGGCAATCGCAAACCATCGACGAGGCGGACCACATCTACGCGGGTTATCGCTACTGGCAATGCGGCGATTTCGGCGTCAATCCCGAGCATCCACCCTTCGCGAAGCTCGTCGATACCCTCCCACTGGTCTTCGACCGGCCGAAAAATCCCGGCGCGCCGTGCGCATCATACAAGACTGGCCAGTCCGCCGATTTCTTACATGGGCACGACTTCCTTTATTCGAACGACGCGGGAAAAATCCTGGCAGAGACTCGTCTCTTTGCTGCGTCGTTCACTCTCTTGCTGGCCGTGTTCGTCTTCGTTGCAGCGCGAAAGATGTTCGGCGGGGGCGCGGCGCTTCTCGCGTTGGTGCTGCTCGTATTTGAGCCGACAATTCTGGCGCACGGCGCGCTGGTGACCACGGACTTGCCGGTGACCTGTTGGGCTTTCGCAGCCGTCTACGCCTTTTATCGCTACACTGAGCAGCCGACGCTGGCACGGATGATTATCTGCGCTCTGGCTACGGGCCTGGCGCTGGCGGCGAAGCATTCTGGGATCCTTCTGCTTCCAACTCTTGCCATCTTAGCGGTGGCGGACTTCTGGACGCGACGGCGAACCCCTGCCCCCGCAGATTCCGGCAACCGTCGCGGCGAATGGAAGCAAGAGCTCGTTCGCCGGGCCGTGGCGCTTGCGGTAATCGTTGCCGTGGCAACCACCATTCTCTGGGGGTTCTATCTCTTTCGCTACTCCGCGCGACCTCCAGGTCACGAGATGTCGGATTCCATCTCCGCTTACATTCAGGATGCCATCCAGAACGGCGGCGTCCACAGCGTGCTGCTGTCAAAGGTGATTCCGCGGTTGATCTCGCTGCTGCCAGAGTCCTATCTCTACGGTATGGCCAACGTTACAATCGCCTCAGCGGGAGGCCGCCAGGCGTTTCTTCTGGGCCATCTCTATCCCACGGGCCAGTGGTTCTACTTCCCGGTTGCGTTCATGATCAAGAGCACGCTGGGCTTTCCGCTGCTGGTCCTCCTCGCAGTTGGTGCAGGTCCATATCTGTGGCGCGAGAAGCGACGCGAGGCGATTTTCCTGACGATCCCAGCGACCGTATTCTTCGCCCTGAGTCTGGCGTCGCGGCTCAATATCGGCATTCGCCACATTCTGCCGGTTTATCCGTTCTTGATTGTGCTAGCCGCAGGAACGGCGTGGCGGGTGGCCGGCCGCAGGCGCGCCTGGATGTATGTCGTGGTCGCCCTCGCGACGTTGCATTGCGTTTCTTCATTGAGAGCGTTTCCTAATTATCTTTCCTACTCGAATGAAATCTGGGGAGGTCCACACGAAACGTATCGTTACCTGTCCGCCTCGAATGTTGACACCGGAGGCGGGCACATCGATGAAAGAAACTATCTTGCACGTAAACGAATCACTGATTGCTGGATCGCTTCCTTCGGCACAGCCGACCTGGATTACTACGACGTACCCTGCAAGTCATTTCCGGGCGCTTCTGCCTTTACGTCCAATCGATTTGCCATCGTTCCAAGCCCGGTGGAAGGGACTCTCTTGATTTCCACGTCGCAATTGTCGGGAATGTCCTGGGGCCCGCCAGAGCTTAATCCCTATGGCCCCTTGTGGCTTGTGAAACCGGCTGCCAATCTGGGCGGGCACACGCTCGTTTTTGAAGGTCGCTTTGATCTGCCGCTGCTTTCAGCGGCGAGCTACTCTCGGCACGCAGAGGTCCTAGCATCAGGAGGACAACTGGATAATGCATTGGCCGAGGCCCGCATAGGTGTCGCGATGACGCCGGCCAGAATGCAGGGCCATCTCACGCTGGCGCAGGTCTTGGCCAAGACGAAACAGCTTCCCGAGGCGCGCGCCGAATACCGCGAAGCCATCCGTTTGGCGGAATTAGGAGAACCCGGCTACTACCGGATCCCCTTGTGGACCGCGCGGAGTGAGCTCTCGAGCCTGGTCTCCCACTGAATGAGGGCCAGATCAAGATCCTTAACGGAGGTTTTCGGTTGGATGTGGTTACTACCCCGATAAGCTTTGCAACCATGCGGTACTCCGGTCGATCGCCGGCGCCCTGGATGTTCAGCCTCTTGATTCTGCCGCTTGGAATCTCCGTGGGCTTCAAGTTCACGCCTCTGCCTTTTCTGCTGGCCCAAGCTGACGTTCCTTTTTACCGAATCGCGACCATCGCCTCAATCGTTCACTTACCGGCGGTCCTCGGGTTTCTGTGG
>Ga0207057_1075_pt1 | contig 26028 bp, 19 predicted proteins | sample Alteio_BWMinCont_33_FD_153265 | JGI IMG/M metagenome (GOLD analysis project Ga0207057, IMG submission 153265) | Enriched cells from forest soil in Barre Woods Harvard Forest LTER site, Petersham, Massachusetts, United States -... | ecosystem: Environmental > Terrestrial > Soil > Temperate forest >... | reverse complement strand
CAGTTGCCTTCCGCAAATGTGCAAATGGAACGCTTTTACCATTGACACTTGGAGAGCCCTTTGTAAGGATGAAAGGCCCCGAAGAGAAAATCTTTACCACTTTCCTCGAGAGGCGGGATTGGGCGATGGCTGGACGGATTATTGTGCCTCCGATGTCAGAAGAGCGGGATCGGGTGGCGCTGCCACTGGCGTATGTCAACTACCTGCTCGATGCGCTGGAAAAGCCATTGGTGGTGGCGGAGCGCAGCGGCAACCTGCTGCTGGTGAATTCACGCGCAAAGAAGTGTCTGGAATCCCATGGGCATGCGGACTGCAAGGGCCTGAATTTATTCAGCGATCTATTGCGGACCGATGCGAAGCAGGTCATCAGCCAAATCGAGAGCGGAGAACACCAAGTCGAGTTACGGGTCGAGAGTGACGGAGTGAAATCGACGGCACGGATCCAATGGATGCCGGAGCCGGATTGGCTCGTAGTGCAGTTTGAAACGCGAGCGGAAGCAGCCGCCAGAACTGATCCAGCAACACAGCTCACGGTGCAGGAACTGCTGCAAGAGCGCGAGATCACGTACCGAAATCTTCTGGCGGCATATCTGAAATTGCAGGAAGTAAACCGTCAGAAAACAGTTTTCCTGGCGTCCGCTGCACACGAGTTGAAGACGCCGCTGGCAGTAATCAAAGGCTACTACGATCTGTTGCTCGCTGGTTCGCTGGGGCGATTGACGGACAAGCAACGCGACATTCTTGAGGAGTCGAAAGACAGTTGCGAGCGGCTGGTGCGGCTGGTCTCCATGTTCCTGAATTATTCGGCGCTGGAGAGTGGCAAGCTGGTATTGCAGCTTCGTGAAAACGATTTGCGAGATTGCCTTGATGAATTGTCCAAGCGCTGGTCGGAAGCGTTCCAGCGCAAGGGCGTGAAGCTGGAGGCCAGCTTTGACCCCTCCATCACGACTTTTCGATTCGATTATCAGAAGGTGCAGCAAGTGGCCGCGAATCTTCTCGACAACGCGCTGAAGCACACGCCGGCCGGCGGCAGCATTACGCTGCGCGCGGTACCGCACTTTTGGGAGCGGCGCGTGGCGGCGATGGCGCCGACGGAAGAACGGCGGCGATTCCGCTTGCCGCGCCCAAACAGCGTGGAAGTGAGCGTGACGGATTCCGGCGCAGGTATCGCCGCGGAACATCATCAGGAGATTTTTGAGGATTTTGTGCGCGTGGACAGAAACACTTCAGGAATGGGCCTGGGGCTGGCGATTGCCAAGCGGCTCATTCAGGCACATCGCGGAAAGATTTGGGTGGAGAACGCGGTGCCGTCGGGAAGCAAATTTTCATTTTTATTGCCGATGGACCAGGGCTAAGGCAAAGCGATTTTGTAGTAAGAGAGGGAAACGTCAATGGCCGTGAAAGAAAAAATCCTTGTCGTGGATGACGAGCCCAGCATTCGAAAGTATTTGCAGACGCTGCTGGAGGTGGACGGGTTCGACGTCGAGACGGTCAGCAGCGGGAAGGATGCGCTCGAGCGCGTAAACAAGGGCGATCGGCCCGACTTCATCATCCTGGACGTGTTGATGCCAGAGATGAACGGCATTGAGACGTTGAAGGAATTGATGCAGATCGACCGCAGCTTGAACGTGATCATGCTGTCGTGTTCGAACGAAGTGGGCACGGTGGTGGAAGCGATTCGCATCGGGGCGCACGACTACCTGACCAAACCGTTTGAGAAAACGGAACTGGATGCGGCGATGCTGAAATCGCGGCAGAAGAAAGAGCTGGCGACGGAGAACCAGGCGTTGCGCGATTACTGCGATCAAGTGACGGAGGACTTGAGCTTCCTGGCGGCCAGCCCGCAGATGGTGCGGATCCGCCAGCAAATCCTGCAGATTGCGCCGGTGGACGTGCCGGTTTTTATTTGTGGGGAGAGCGGAGTCGGCAAGGAAGTGGTGTCGAGGATGATTCACCTGCGGTCGAAACGGCGCAATCAGCCTTTTATAAAGGTGAATTGCGCGGCATTGCCCGGGGAATTGCTGGAGTCGGAGCTGTTCGGATTTGAGCAAGGCGCATTTACGGGCGCGGTGCGCAGCAAGCCGGGCAAGTTTGAATTAGCCAACAAGGGCACAATTTTCCTGGATGAAATTGCGGAGATGAGCACGCACTTGCAGGCGAAACTGCTGCACGTGCTGCAGGATCATCAGTATTCAAGGCTGGGCGGGCGGCACTTGGTGGAAACCGACGTGCGCGTGCTGGCCGCAACGAATATTGATGTGCATGAGGCGATGAAGACGGGGCGCTTTCGCGAGGACCTTTATTACCGGCTGAATGTGCTGTCCATCAACGTGCCGCCGCTGCGCGAGAGGACCGCGGAGATTCCACTGCTCTTCCGCCACTTCCTACAGAAGTACAGCGAGAAATTTGGCAAGGCGGCGCCGGGACCTTCAAAGCACCTGTTGGATGCAGCGGTGAATTATCCGTGGCCGGGCAACCTGCGCGAACTTGAGAATTTCGTGAAGCGGTACGTGATTCTTGAGGACGACGAAGGCAGCTTGCGCGAATTGGTAGAGATGGCTTCGACGCGGCAGCGGACATCGCCGCGCGAGGAGCCGGCTCCGCCGAAGGAACAGGGCTTGAAGGCACTGGTGCGCGGCTTGAAAGACGAAGCGGAGATGGAAGCTATTGCCGACGCGCTGGAAAAGACGCGCTGGTGCCGCAAGGACGCCGCGAAAATGCTGGGAATCAGCTACAAGGCGCTGCTCTATAAAATGCGGCAGTTCAACCTGGACAAGCCGCGCACGCGGAAAGCTCCTGGAACGGGCGGGCCGGCGGGAGGAGCGGCGGAGGAACAAGCTTCAGAAGTGGGGATCAAGAGCGCTTAAGGCGGTCCCCCTTGCATGGTTCGCGGACCGTCGCGCCAGGAGCGGAGCGCCGTTTGGTGACGCGCGCTGACTTGACTTGTTCGACGAATTGATAGAAAACAATACCCGTCCCAAGCAACTCTAGGTTATTTTATGACGCCGCCATTGGGTGCTGAGGGCGCACGACTGGCGGCGAGCAACTGGGGAGCGTCTTTATAAAGACGAGCTTGGGAATCCAAGGTTCGCGCAAGTCACATAGCATGGTAATGCTCGAATGGGCTCGAGGCTTTGGGCTCACACGATTGACCTTGTCTCCATTGAGTTGTGCTTGCATCTAACTGTTGTAGCTGCCCGGTGCGTGGCAAAGGTTACAGATTTCGAGTAAGGTTAACTGTCAGAAGGGGACGCGGGCAAGACTGAATATCCGCGGAGTGTGCTGGAGGATGGGGGCAATGACGGAACGCCGAACTGCTCGACGCTACGATTTGTCGCTACCGATCATCATCCGGATTCCGACAGAGCGGGCGTTGGATACGCAGCAGGGCAAAACGCGGGACATCTCCACGCGCGGGCTGTATTTTGTGATTGAGCAGCACCTGGAAGCGGGGTCGGAACTGGACCTCACGCTGACGCTGCCGGCCGAGATCACGCATGGGACTGAGGTGTTTGTGCGGGCGCTCGGGAAAGTTGTGAGAGTGGAACGCCATTCGGAAGATGGCGATAGCCGCATGGGCGTGGCGGCGGTCATCGAGCGGTACGATATCATTCGCGGGGAAGCTGCCAGGGCGTAGTTCGAGATATTGCAGCACACCTCAAGCATTCCGCCGAGACAATCGAGTTATCCCCCTTTGCAGTTCAAGCCAGTCCTTAGAAGGTAAAGCCAAAGATTTCATCTTGCATTCTTGCGCGGGTTGGGCCTACCATCCCGCCAGACTGTCCCGGGGAGGGTCCAATGAAAGTGGCGGATCTAATCGGGTCCCGCAAGGAAGTATTCTCGATCACGGAAGAAACCAGCGTGCATCTGGCGGCACAGTACCTGCGTGAGAAGCAGGTGCGCGCGGTGGGAGTGAAAGATGCAAGTGGGAAGCTGGTGGGCGTGATTTCGCACAGCGACGTCTCGGACAAAGTGGCCGCGGAGAACAAGTGTCCGGCGTGGATGAAAGCTTCGGACATCATGACGCGCGAACTAGTTACGGTGACGGCGGATATGACGCTCGATGACTGCCTACGGCTGATGGAGCAGAACAGCATTTTCCACTTGATCGTGTTGGACGAGCAGCAGACGTTCCGCGGGATGCTTTCGATCAGCGACATCTTGCGAGTGGTGGCCTCGGATGAGAAGGCCAGGGCGGACTTGCTAGAGTCGTTTATTTTCCCCAGTAGGTAGGGAAACCCTAATCCTTAGAGTGATTCTTCTGGGCTAAACCGATATTTGGGGCTGAATCCCCCCAAGCTCCAAATGAGAAAACCGTTTACTCCCTATGGGACAAGTTTTTACCCATTCGCTTGTCGTGGTGCCTCCTCCTGGGTAACTGTGGTACTACAACTAGACATCGTCAAAGCTTACTAAACTGTTGTAATTAAAGACCTTATTTCACTTATTTTGCGTCTGGCGTACGTCTGGCTGGCTTTGCCCAATGGCCTGTCCTGTGCACTGTTCCTAGCTCACAAGAGCTCTCGTGCAACCATGAACGGGGAAAAGACAAGGAAGAACAAGGGTAGCGAACCGGGCGATGTCCTGCCGCCGGATGAGATTCTATTTGGGCGCTCTGCCGTGATGCAGGGAGTGCGGCAGTGGGCGACGAGAATCTGTGGCACAAACGTGCCAGTCTTGCTGAGCGGAAGCGGGGGGACCGGCAAGGAAGTCCTGGCGAAATGGATTCACAATCATTCTCCGTGGAGCAATGGCGAGTTTGTAAAGGTCAACTGCGCGGCAATCCCTGGAACGCTGTTCGAGAGCGAATTGTTTGGCTACGAAAAGGGCGCGTTCACAGGGGCGCATATATCCAAGCCGGGGAGAGTTGAGCTTGCGCACAACGGGACATTGTTCCTGGACGAGATTGCGGACCTGAGCTTAGGTTTGCAAAGCAAGTTGCTGCAATTTCTGCAGGACGGCCGTTACTCGCGAATTGGAGGCGAGTCGGAGAGGGCCGTTGAAACGCGTTTGATCTGCGCCACAGGCAGGAATCTGGAACAAGAAATCGAGGCGGGAGGATTCCGCGCGGACTTGTATTACCGCATCAACGTCGTCCGTTTGCGTTTGCCGCGATTGCGCGAGCGTTGCGAAGACATACCATTCCTTGCTGAATATTTCCGAGAACAGTTCCAGAAGGAATTCACGAAAGAATCCGAGCCCTTCAGCCGAGAAATGCTGAGGTACTTGCAGAATCTGGATTGGCCAGGGAATATTCGCGAGCTTTCGAACGGCATCGCCCGCCATGTCCTGATTGGGGCGGAGGCGAAGATCGCGCAAGAGCCCGTAGCCAGGGAGCGCGACGGGGCGAGGGGAAGATCCAACGGTGCAGGAGCCGTTCCACTAAAGCAGATTGCCAAAGAAGCAGTGCGAGAGCGGGAGAAGAGTCTAATTCTTGAAGCGCTGCAGACCAATCAGTGGAATCGGAGAAAGACCGCCCAGGCGCTGAAGATTAGCTATCGTGCGTTGATTTACAAGATTCGCAATGCCGGGCTCCTTTCCCGGAGAGTAGAAAATTTGACGCCGAAGCGAGAAAGCACAGCAGGTCCTTCACCTTCTTCCGCAGACTAAGTCCTAGAAGGCCAAATTGATACGCTTTTCGACCTTTCGAGCGGCGATGAGCCTGCCGAGCGACTAGGTGCGTTGCTAAGTTGCTGAGCGGAGGAAACTTGGCCGCGGGCAAGGGTCATGCATGGTGTTCCCCGGCTTCCGTTGAACGCACCGCACTCGCCCATCCGATTAGCAAAACGCTGAGGCTCACAGCCGCAGCACAAGTGGAAGACGGACGCGCTTAGGGTGAGGACGACCCGATGGGCAGGGTCAATACCTGTACTTAATCTGGACCTCCCGACAGTATCACCATTTATTAGAGACCTTTACGCTGATCAATGTGGGGAAGCGGGGATTCTAGAGATGCGTATGGGGGGCACGAAGATGTCGCGGATCAGGGAGATACTCCTCCGGAGAATTAGATTTACGAAGGGGCCAGCGTCGAGATGGTTGACGCTGCTTGCTCCACTTGTGTTTATTGGAGGATGTTCAGGCCTCGTTTCGCAAACTTCACAGCAAGTGCCTCCTCCGGCGACGTTCAGCCTGTCGGGCACGATCACTCCTGCGGCGGGTGGAAACGGTGCGACGGTGACGTTGAGCGGGGCCGCCAGCGGTAGCACGACGGCGAACAGCTCGGGAGCGTTCACATTTTCAGGATTGAAGAATGGGACTTACACGCTGACGCCGAGTCGCACGGGGTATACGTTCAGCCCCACGAGCCAGAATGTAACGGTCAACGGAGCGACGGTGACGGGAGTAAGCTTTACGGCCACCCAGCAAGTCACTCCGACCTACAGCATCTCCGGGACGATCAGCCCTGTGGCAGGTGGAAATGGGGCGGCGGTGACATTGAGCGGGGCAGCAAGCGCCTCGACGACGGCCAACACTTCCGGTAACTACACTTTCAGCGGCTTGGCGAACGGAACCTATACGGTGACCCCCAGTCTCGTTGGGTACACCTACAGCCCAGCAAGCCAAAATGCGACCGTAAACGGAGCAAATGTGAGTGGCGTGAACTTCGCCGCGAGTGTCGTGGCGGTGGCGCCAACGATTACCACGCAACCGTCGAATCAGACGGTCACGGCGGGACAGACAGCGACGTTCACAGTGGTGGCGGCGGGGACTGCACCGCTGAGTTACCAGTGGCAGAAAAATACCGTGAACATCGCAGGGGCGATCGCCAGCAGCTACACGACGCCGGCGACAGCGACGACGGACAGTGGCTCGACGTTCGCGGTGGTTGTAAGCAACACGGCGGGGAAGATGACGAGCACTGGTGCCACGCTTACGGTGAACCCGGCCACAGTGGCTCCCAGCATCACGAGCCTGAACCCGACGTCCGGTTTGGTGGGCAGTCCGGTAACGATCAGCGGCGCGAACTTCGGAGCAACGCAAGGGACGAGCACGGTGAAGTTCAACGGGACGGCGGCGACGGCGACGAGTTGGAGCGCGTCGAGTATTGGCGTGACGGTACCTGCAGGAGCAACGACGGGGAACGTTGTGGTGACCGTAGGTGGAGCGGCGAGCAACGGGGTGAGCTTCACGGTCACCGCGCCAGCGCCGAGCATCACGAGCCTGAATCCGGCGTCAGGGTTGGCAGGAAGCCCGGTAACGATCAGCGGCGCGAACTTCGGTACGACGCAAGGGACGAGCACGGTGCAGTTCAACGGGACGGCGGCAACGCCAACGAGTTGGAGCGCGACGAGCATTGGAGTGACGGTTCCGGCGGGAGCGACCACGGGGAACGTGGTAGTGACCGTAGGTGGAGCAGCGAGCAACGGGGTAACCTTTGCAGTCACGGCGGCTGGGCCGAGCATCACGAGCCTGAATCCGGCGTCAGGGTTGGCAGGAAGCCCGGTAACGATCAGCGGCGCGAACTTCGGTACGACGCAAGGGACGAGCACGGTGCAGTTCAACGGGACGGCGGCAACGCCAACGAGTTGGAGCGCGACGAGCATTGGAGTGACGGTTCCGGCGGGAGCGACCACGGGGAACGTGGTAGTGACCGTAGGTGGAGCAGCGAGCAACGGGGTAACCTTTGCAGTCACGGCGGCTGGGCCGAACATCACGAGTCTGAACCCGACGTCAGGGTTGGTGGGCAGTGCGGTAACGATCAGCGGCGCGAACTTCGGAGCGACACAGGGAACGAGCACTGTGAAGTTCAACGGGACGGCCGCGGCGGCGACGAGCTGGAGTACGACGAGCATTGGCGTGACGGTACCTGCAGGAGCAACGACGGGGAATGTCGTTGTCACGGTCGGTGGTGTAGCGAGCAACGGTGTGAGCTTTACGGTCACGACGCCCGCACCGAGCCTCACGAGCCTAAATCCGGCGTCGGGGTTGGTGGGCAGTCCGATAACGATTAGTGGAGCGAACTTTGGGGCGACGCAAGGGACGAGCACGGTGAAGTTCAATGGAATCGCGGCGACGCCGACGAGCTGGAGTGCGACGAGCATCGTAGCGACAGTGCCAGCAGGAGCAACGACCGGAAACGTGGTTGTTACGGTAGGCGGAGTCGCGAGCAATGGCGTGAGCTTCACGGTCACGACGGCAGCGCCGAGCATCACGAGTCTGAACCCGACGTCAGGGTTGGTGAGCAGTCCCGTAACGATCAGCGGAGCGAACTTTGGAGCAACACAAGGAACGAGCACGGTAAAGTTTAATGGGACCGCGGCGACGCCGACGAGCTGGAGTGCGACGAGCATCGTAGCGGCGGTTCCTGCGGGAGCAACCACGGGGAATGTAGTTGTGACCGTTGGCGGAGCGGCGAGCAATGGCGTGAGCTTCACGGTTACCGCGCCAACGCCGAGCATCACAAGCCTCAACCCGACATCCGGAGTTTTGGGAACTGTGGTGACGATCTCCGGAGCGAACTTTGGAGCAACCCAGGGAACCAGTGCAGTTAGCTTCAATGGAACCACGGCGACGCCGACGAGCTGGAGCGCGACGAGCATTGCGGTACCGGTTCCTGCGGGAGCAACGACGGGGAATGTGGTTGTGACCGTCGGCGGAGTGGCGAGCAATGGCGTGAGCTTCACAATTACGACCGCAGCGCCGAGCATCACGAGTCTGAACCCGACGTCAGGGTTGGTGGGCAGTCCCGTAACGATTAGCGGTGCGAACTTTGGGGCGACACAAGGGACGAGTACGGTGCAGTTTAACGGGACGGCCGCAACGCCGACGAGTTGGAGTGCGACGAGTATCGGCGTAACGGTGCCGACAGGGGCAACGACGGGGAATGTGGTAGTGACGGTCGGTGGTGTAGCGAGCAACGGCGTGAGCTTCACGGTGTCTAGTTCCACGTCAGCCGTTCCAACATTGATCTATAGCACGGCAGTCCCGCTCGCGGTTCCGAGTGGCAGCGCGTGGGGCGGAGCGAGTCCGTGCGGGCAAAACGTGGTTTGTTACCGGATTCCGCTTCCGGAGCCGACCATTGCCGGAACCACGCTGGTCATGGCCTTCGGCTATGACAGCACTGGCAGCAACCAAGTGTTCAGCGTGACAGACAACAAGTCGAACACCTGGGTTCTGGATGTAACGTCCGCGGCGAGCAACAACAAGACCATGCGCATGTACCGGGCGTCCAACGTGGCTGCGGGAACGACCGCCATCAACGTGCAACTCAATAGCGGATCGCAGAACGGCTACTGGAATGCCTTGATCGGAGAATTTTATAACGTCGGCGCGCTGGACGGTTCGTCCTGCAGCGCCGGCAGTTCCGCAACCATCAGCGCCGGCAACATTTCGCCCGCGCAGAGCGGCGACCTCATTTTCCAGGCAAAGTATTCCGCGGGCTTGAGCAAGCAAACCAGTTCTTTTACGCAGGGTTTGCAGTCGAACATCACGTGGTCTTTGGCCTCGCAACTCTTGGGAGATGGAGCCGCTGACCAGTACGGTGTCTACAGTTCCACGGTGCCCATGAATCCTACGTTTACGCAGGCAGCCTCGGACAGCTACATCAGTTGCGCGGTGGCGCTCACGGCGGCATCCTCTGGAGCTGCGGCGACGGCCATCCCGCGCGTCGTTCATCAAGAGCACGACGCCATGCCCAAAAACGCGGCGAATCCCTGGCATGTCGGGTTAGTCGTGGATGTGCCCAACGCGGCTGTTTATCTTTCGTATGTTGGAAACGACTCCATCTCGAGCGTCAGCTCCGTGCCCGCTCCGAACGTCGGATGGACGCCCAGCGGCGTGGACTTCCAGGGTCTGAATGGCCACAACCACGTGAACTACTACTGCGCGCAGTGGACCACCCCTCCAGGCGGCGTGACGCTCAGCATCAATCGTTCGGGTTCTTCCAACGACTCGATCAATATGATTTACGTGGTGCAGAACGGGACTTGTAACCTGGATGTGGATTCCGGAGGGCAAGCCGGCAGTCAAGGTTCCAGCGGTCCCTTGACCACCTGCACGAACTGCCTGACGCCCACGAAACCGAATGACTTCATCATGGGCAATGGCGGGCAGGCCTTCTGCACCGCCACCGGCCTAAACTCGCCAAGCGGCGGCACCTTCGACTCCGCATGGTTCACCGGAAACACCATCGATGGCCCGACGCAGACCGACGAGAACAATTTCTGGATGCACTTTACGAACGGCAGCAGTCTCAGCCCGTTCACCGTCACATTTGCCGAATCCTGCGACTTCAGCCAAAGCGATTGGGCCGGCCGCCTAGCCGCCTATCAGACGAACTGAGAAACTAGCGCCGCGCAAGAAGAACGAAATCCATGCCACCACGGAGTGGCTCAACTGCACCGGCGATCACCTGCTTGATCTCGCCGCCACCAATCACAACTGAAACTAGGGCATAGATGTGGTGTGGCCGAGCTGTAGCCGTCTGCCGGCAGCAAGAGCAATGGCCAGTCCCACGAGTTGCCATGGCTGCTGCGTTCGAATTGTCCGTTGGTTCCTTCTACTCGCGGGGGACACTCCTGGTTTACACCGCATTCGGAATGCGCCGCTCAGCGGCCGTACAGCTGTTCATGAGATGATTTTAATCTAAGACTGGGGGATAATGGGCCGCGATTGAGGCGTACGTGAGAAGGAGAAGAATCTTGTTGGTGAGCGCCGGGGTGCTTCCGTTGCTAGCAGTCCTGCTTTTCTACAGCGGGGCGCTGGCGGCTCGAGTGACCGTAAGTTGGTCCTACGATTACACACGTCAGCCAGCCTGCAGTGCCGACCGGCCGAACAACTGCATCGATCATTTCGAAATTCTTGATTACACCGACTCACAACATCCGAAGCTCCTGAGCAGCGTCCCGAATCCCCCCAATGCTGCGGGTAAAGTCGACAATATTTCCAACGAATTCTCCTATGGGCCGCCGTTCGGAAAGAGAACTATCGTGGTAGAGGCAGTCGCGCGGGATGAGAATGGGGCGATTACCACCTCGAATCCCTACGCGGCCCGCAAGGACGTGGAGATCCTGCACACGGCTGGCGCCGCCAATCCGTAACATTTCAACCGAAACTGAAAGTGCTATAGAAATTACCGAAGCACCTTGGGCAGCAGGCTGCGCGGGGTGAATTGCGCTTGGCGCGCGACTCGAGCTGGCCGCCGAGCGAATCCTCCACGTCTACTTTACGCACGGAAGGCCACATAAAAGGCCTCCGGCGCGCAGTTGGGGCAGGTCAGCGATTCGATGGGCCAGACGTACAGTGTTAACACCTGTACCTAATTTAGACTTCTAAGCAGCTTCTTTCGAAATGATAGCGAAGTAGGATGGAGTCCGGGCGAAAGTTTGAGGGGGCCTGGACGATGCGCATTGAACGAAAAAAGACTTGGATCGAAAAGCTTGCAGGTGTGAAGTTCCTACCGTTGGGAACAAGGCAGGCTTTTATACTCGCGGCAATGTTATTGCCAGCTCTGTTTCAGTGGGGGTGCGCAGGTATCGTTGGCCAAAGCACTCAGCAAGCCCCTCCACCTCCTCCGACGTACAGCCTTTCGGGCACGATCACGCCTGCGGCAGGCGGAAATGGGACGATGGTGACGTTGAGCGGGGCCGCCAGCGCGTCCTCGATGGCGAACAGCTCGGGAGCGTTCTCCTTTTTGGGATTGAAGAATGGGACTTACACACTGACGCCGAGTCGCACGGGGTATACGTTCAGCCCCACGAGCCAGAATGTGACCGTCAACGGAGCGACGGTGACGGGAGTAAGCTTTACGGCCACCCAGCAAGTCAATCCGACGTACAGCATTTCCGGGACGATTACTCCTACGGCAGGTGGGAATGGAGCGACGGTTACGTTGAGCGGGACCGCCAACGGCAGCACGACGGCGAACAGCTCGGGAGCGTTCACATTTTCGGGATTGGCGAATGGGAGTTATACACTGACGCCGAGTCGAACTGGATACACATTCAGCCCGACGAGTCAGAATGTGACCGTTAGCGGAGCAGCGGTGTCGGGTGTGAGCTTTACGGCCACGCAGCAGGTCAATCCGACTTACAGCATCTCCGGGACGATTAGCCCAACGGCAGGTGGAAGCGGGGCGAAAGTGACATTGAACGGGGCAGCGAGCGCCACCACGACTGCCAACACCTCCGGCATTTACACATTTACGGGATTGAGCAACGGAACGTACGCAGTCACGCCGAGCCTCGCTGGGTACACGTTCTCCCCCACGAGTCAGAGCGCGACCGTAAACGGCGCCAACGTCACGGGAGTGAATTTTACGGCTACAGTGCAAGTTAACCCAACCTTTAGCATTTCCGGGACGATCAGCCCGACAGCAGGCGGAAGCGGCGCGACGGTAACGCTGAGCGGGACAGCGAGTGGCTCGACCACATCCAACGGCTCTGGCGTTTACACCTTCACAGGTTTGGCCAACGGATCGTATACCGTCGCTCCCAGCAACTCGGGATACACCTTCACGCCGGTGAATCAGAGCGTGACGGTAAACGGCGCCAACGTGGGCTCTGTGAACTTTACTGCGGCGGTACAGCAGGCGCATTCCGCAACGTTGAGCTGGACGGCCAGCACGTCAACCGTCTCCGGGTACAACGTCTATAGGGGAACTGTGAACGGCGGGCCGTACACGTTAATAAACACGTCCCTCCTTACAGCACTGAGCTTCATGGACACAAACGTGACAAGCGGGGCGACCTACTACTACGTGACGACGGCAGTGGACAGCAGCGGGAATGAGAGCGTCGACTCAAACCAAGTGACGGCGGTCATACCATAAAATTGTCTTGGGGAGCGCGACAGGGGCCTGCTCCCCACTACTGTTGCATGTCAGAATGGAACAGTCCATCCCAGGAAGTTCGGCTATCGCACGTCCAAACAGCTCAGAGTGCGGAGAAGCCGCGACCACACAGTTTTAGGATGTATGGAACTACTCCCCTTTGAAGCGGGAAGGTTCGACTACGAATTTGACGTGCAGATTTGTTCAGGCGGTGGCTGACGCTTTGCTGAGAAGGAAGCGCGATATTGAGCGATTGCAGAGCGGATCCCACGAATGGCGAAACCCCCAAGCAAGAACACCGATCCAAGAAAAAACAACTGGGCTGAATCTGAAAGCGTTTCGAGGAAAGTCACGGTTTCTCCTATGTACGCTAAGAATGGAAGCATGCACGCCTCCAATGGCGATGGCCCAGTAGGCATTTGTTTTCAGTGATTTAGCGGGATGAAGTTGTGTGAACGGGCAGACATCTGGAACTGTTTCGCTTCATAGTAGCAAGTTTTTTCCCAAGCTGTCCGTCTTGCTGCGATTCTCCAAATAGCTCAAAGAGCCTTACCTGCGGGGGAGAGTGCTTCTGAGAGGGGATTCACGGAGAGGCGCATTTAGGAAATTTATTTCCCAAGGACTGGTCTGGCGCTCTCCAAAATAACCGAAACAGATTGCAGGCCAAACCTCAAGATGCTGAAAAAAAAGAACTTAGATTTGAACTGTTCTGCTGATCGGCGCGTGACTGAGTGGAACGCGGTGTGCTGGAATGGTGATGTCGGAAACTTGTTGACAGTCGTGCATGCCTGCGGGAATGGGGCATAGGGATCCGATTGGAGCAAAAGCTCATTAAGCCAAAAGGTCTGCGGAAAGGAAGCACTACAGCAAACGCCTGAGATTGGCGGCTTCCGAGTACCTTAGCTCCCGGCCGACAGGCTGCACCGGACATGTACACAAACTTCTACAATTTGCGGGAAGAACCCTTTCGGCTGACATCGGACCCGAGATTCTTTCACCTTGCCGAGCCTCATGCTGCGGCGCTGGCCACGGTGGTCGAGGCGGTCATGCGCCGCAAGGGTTTTGTGGTTATGACCGGCCCGATTGGGACCGGTAAAACCACGGTTGTCCACACGGCATTGCAAATTCTTTCGGAGCGGGCAGCGACGGAACACCCAATTTCGTCGGCATTTATTCTTAATCCGACCCTCAGCCGCGAAGAGTTTCTGGAAATGGTCCTCACGGAATTTGAAATTCCTTGTACAGGGACGAGTAAACCGGCGCGTCTTGCGGCACTCCAGAAGATGCTTCTGGAGACTCAGAGAAAGGGCGGCACTTCGCTTCTATTGGTAGACGAGGCGCATCTGCTCACCCCCGAGCTGCTGGAAGAGATTCGCCTGCTGAGTAACGCGGACACGTACCAGGAAAAGCTTCTGCAAATCGTCCTGTGCGGCCAGCCAGAGCTTCTGGTCATGCTGCACAAGCCCCAGATGCGCGCACTCCTGCAACGGGTAGCGAGCAGTTGTTCGCTGCGGCCGCTAAACCTTACCGAGGTGCGGGAGTATGTCGCAGAGAGACTGCAATCCGCAGGATATCGCGGCACGATAACTCTGTTTCCGATGCAGGTCCTCGAAGAGATTGTCCGGCTAACCGAGGGAGTCCCACGACTCATCAACTTGCTCTGCGATGCGTGCCTGACGAATGGCTACAAAGCCAACCGGCTGGCCGTCGATCTGTCAACGGTGGAAGAATCCGCATCCGAGCTGGGATTGGACGAGGCGCAGGCCGAAGTGGCGGCGCAAGCGAACGGTGCAGGTTCTACGAACGGGACCTCCGGGCACGAAGTTGTAGCAGACGAAGCCATCGGGTCTGCGCTGGACCGATTGGTTCAGGCCATGAAAAAGCGAAGCGCCCTGGCGCCCGTTGCCGAGGAGATGCGCCCCGATATGAGCATCAAGAAACAGGTCGCGATGGTGGTGAACGCGATACACGAAAAAGATCCCGGCGGCGACCAGGTAATCGAGTCCGCCGTCGATGTGTTAATTCGAGCCATGAAGCTGCGTCGCGCTTCCTCCATGGAGCTATAAATGAGCAAGTTTTTCAATGAAACGCAGAAGGCCAATCAGTGGGCGCAGCAGAAGCTTGCGAACAAGGGGCTGGACGTTCGGGGGATGGTGGAATCGATCAAGCAAGGCCCGGCTACGGAATCGCCAGTGACAGATGCGCGCCTCAGCCAATGCCGGCAAGTGCAGGTGGGAGATGGGAACGGAGCGCGGCTGGTGCTCCGTCAAGATGATTCCTCAAGGGCGGCTTTGGAGGCGTATCGAGGATTGCGGACGAAGCTCATGCGGGCGCAGACAAAGACAGGGTTGAAATCGATCGCCATCACCAGTTCCTTACCGGGTGAAGGCAAAACCCTGACGACCATGAATCTTGGCTTGTGTTATGCGCAACTACCGCAGCAGCGCGTGCTGATTATCGATGGCGACTTGCGCACCTACGGGCTGACGGCGTTAATCGACCATCCAGGTACGACGGGACTTGCTGACGTTCTGGCGGGTACGGTAACTCCGGATGAGGCGTTTGTCGCGACCAATCAAAAGAATCTGTTCGTTCTTCCGGCCGGCACCGTGTCGTCGCCCCCTCCGGAACCTTTCACTGGGCCGCGCTGGCAGGAATTCATCGCCCGCTGCAGTGAAATGTTCAGTCTGGTGCTTATCGACACACCACCGATCCTTCCTCTCGCCGATTTCGAACTGATCAGCGCAGCGTGCGACGGAGTGGTCATGGTGGTGCGCGCGCGGCACGGGGATCGGGAATTTCTCCAGAAAACGGCGAGCGCCCTCGATCGCAAGAAACTGCTGGGAGTGGTTCTCAACGGAAGCGATACCAACGAGAAGCAATACTATGGGTACAAATATGCTGATGCCAAGCAGTAAAGATTCCATTCGTCCGGAGGCGTCGCCGGCAAGCGGCCCACTCGCAGGAGAGAGAACGGCAAACTGCACGGACCTAACTGCCAGATCGGGGGTTCCGAGGCGACTATGTATCTAAACATCAAGCTGCAAGTTTTTCGATTGGGATTCCATCAAATCGACATTGCCAAAGCGCTCGGCATGAATGAGAGCGTGCTCAGCAAAATTATTCACGGCTATCGCGAGCCATCGAAAGCGCAACGAGCGCAACTCGCGCGCTATTTGAATGCCGACGAGGGCTGGCTTTTTGAAAAATACGATCGTACCCTCCAGCCCAACGAGACTGCACCCAGCCTTCCTCCCAGGGAGGAGGGAGGGCTCTCCTGAAAGGGTATTTCGTAATTCTCCGCCCGTCGACGTTTCTGAACGCATGAGGGCCGTTCAAGTGGGACCGCCTCTAACAAGCTGTACTCCACCGCTGTGAACCATCGCGCTTTCTCAAAAAAGAGGCCACGAGTCCGATAAGTTTCGAAAACATTGCGAGCCACTGGCCCGGGTTGGTGTACCTCCTCTGCCGTGAATTCCAGGTCGCAGACTTGTCCCTCGCACCACATTCAGGCGACTCGGGGCACGACCGAGGCCATGGACGTTGCGGGAGAGAAAGGAGAAACAGTTTTCCCACGCCCCCACGGCTTCTCCTGGAAGCCCTTCTAACCAGTTGAAACAAAATGAGATACGCAGACTGCATCTGGACTCGGACGTGCATTCACCCTGGTAGCTGGGTGTTCAAAATCGCCTTGAAGGCGAAAAATCCCAGTTTCTGAACTCTTATGCCCAAGATTGGTACTCACGAGCTTCCCGCCAGAACCTTACTCCTAGTGGGGGTTGACGGAGCGGCGATCATACTCGCCCTACTGGTTGCCAGTTCCACACGCACATACATACCGTTCGCGCAGATGATTCTGCAAGTAAGCCTGTGGACAAAAATTATTCTGATCACGATCGTTTGCGGGCTGTCTCTTTATTTCAACGATCTGTACGATTTTCAGGTGGTGCGACGCCGGGACAACCTCTTTGTCCACACCATGCAAGCGCTGGGAGCCGCTTGTTTCTTGCTGGCTCTGTTGTTTTATATCGCCCCCGCAACCAGTTTGGGACGCGGCACTGCGTTAGTGGCGACGCCAATCATTCTTGCCCTTTTGCTCGGCTGGCGGCTTTCCGCAAACGCGACAAACCTCTTATCCCGAGGTGATGAGCGAGTGCTGATCATGGGGACGGGGGAATCAGGCATATTGCTGGTGCGACACGTCCTCGCCCATCCGGAATATAACCTGAAGATCGTCGGATTCCTCGACGAGAATGGCGAAAACATCGGGCTGTCTCTGGTCAATCCTAAAATCATCGGTGACTTCGCGAACGTGGAGCAAATCGTAGCCCAGGAACGAGTCGACCGGATCATCCTGTCATTGAAGGAACGCCGGGGCGGCACACCGATCAAACAGCTACTAAGAGTCAAATTCAGCGGTGTGCGAATCGAGGATGTGCACAGTTGCATTGAGCGGCTTCACGGCCGCATTTTGCTCGAGCGACTTTCGCCCAGTTGGTTAATCCTTTCGGATGGATTCAAGAAATCTCGACTCCTGCTGGTTGCAAAAAGATGCATGGATATCCTCGTTGCGCTGGCCATCCTGATTATCGTCTCGCCGCTGATACCGCTGATTGCGCTGGCGATTTATTTGGACAGCGGCGGACCCATCTTCTTCCGTCAAACGCGCGCAGGACACGAAGGTCGCGAATTCGAACTGCTCAAATTCAGGTCCATGGTCCAGGACGCAGAGAAGGATGGGCCACGCTGGGCGGAACAGAGTGACAGCCGAATCACACGGATCGGCCGGATCCTACGGAAAACGCGCCTGGATGAAATCCCGCAAATATTCAATGTGCTTCGCGGAGAGATGAGCCTTGTGGGGCCGCGTCCAGAACGGCCTTACTTCTGTGAGCAGCTTGAGAAGGAGATCCCCTTCTACAACCTGCGGCACTCGATCCGGCCTGGGCTAACGGGATGGGCGCAGGTGAGGTTTCGCTACGGTGCGAGCCTCGATGATGCCAAAGGGAAACTCGAATTTGATTTGTTTTACCTGAAAAACATGTCGCTGTTCGTCGATTGTGCAATTCTATTTGAAACCGCCAAGGTGATCATCCTTGGACGGGGCGCGCAATAACACCTACCCTTGTTCGGGTCCCGAAGCTCCCGCAAGCTAGCCATTGGGTGAGGGGAATATCCTAGCCAGCACCGGGAAACAATTTTCTTCTTTGGGTGTGTACCAAAATTGGGGTCGTTTGCTGAGTTATTGAAAGAAAAGGACTTAGGGAGTACTCTAATTCGACACATGGCAGGCCACGTGCTTAAAATACAGCAGCAGAGCTTCTAAGCAACCCCACTGAAGGGACCGGAAAAGCATGATTGATAAAGCTAAAAGCTGCCTGATCGGGACCTTGCTGATAGCAGTGTTTGGATGCGTCCAAACCGGGTTCGGTCAAAGCGCCGGGACGGAAGCCCAATCGAACCAGCAGAAGCCACCAGTTCAGGGGAAGAACGCCGATGCGAAGGGTTCGCAGAACGCTTCTGGACAGGTGGCGATACCAAGCGACTTCGTCATCGGTGAATCGGATGTCCTGAACATCAATGTGTGGAAGGAACCCGAAATATCCCAGAGCGTGGTGGTGCGGCCGGACGGGAAGATTTCACTACCACTCATCGGAGAAGTGCTGGTTAGCGGGCTGACTCCCGTGCAAATCCAGAGTTTGCTGGCCAACAAGCTGCAATCCATTTTAACCAACCCCCAAGTCACGGTGACAGTAACGGAGATCCGCAGCAGGATGGTGTCCATCACTGGGGAAGTGGTCAAACCGGGAGCCTATCCGCTGCTAACTCCCACCAGCGTATTGCAGTTGATTACGAATGCCGGCGGGCTGGGGCAGTTCGCGAATAAAAAACACATCTTCGTATTGAGAACGGTGGACGGAAAACAAGAAAGACTTCCGTTCAACTATTCACAGGTTATCAAAGGCGAGAAACCGGAGCAGAACATACAGCTGCATCCTGGTGACACGGTCGTGGTGCCATGAGCCAGAACAGGGAAAGAAACTATTGCGGTATATGGATGCGGATAGTGTTCTGTCTTTTCGCGTTAAGTGGCTGCAGCAGTGTGCTTGTTGCACAGCAAACCCCTGACACCCCACCTCCTTCGACGGATTCACAGGATACCACTCCGGTTGTTCTGGTGATGCCAAGCGCTTCCCAAAATATCGCCCTCCTTGGCACGGACCAGCGATTCATGGATCTTGGGACGCTGCAAACGCGGCGTCGCGCATTCTTTCTGTATGGCACGGGAATTTCAGAATCCTACATCGACAATTTTGAAGCAGTTCCCGGAGGTCAGGCGAGCAGCGAATTTCTCTTGAGTCCGCACATCGCCTTCATCGATGCAAGCAATCATTCTTCGTTCAGCATTCAGTATGCACCCGCGGTGGTGCAGACCACATCGGGTCCATCGAACAGCCAGGTGTTTCAATCTGGAAGCATTTCCTTTGGCCAGCCGCTAACACGGAATTGGATGCTGCAGTTGAACAGCTCGGACAATTACGGATCGGACACATCTCGCTTGCTGAGTCCGCCTGGGTTCACGGTAAACGGCGGAGTTCCGGTCTCCGATCCCAGTGGGGCGGTTTTCCAGTTCAATCGCGGTAATGTGTTTTCAACCGAGGATACTGCCGGTCTCACCTGGCAGAGGACGGTTTCGCAATCCATGAATTTCTCCGCCCAGGAATCCTACGTTTCATTGCTAGATGGTGGTCCAAGCAGCAGCTCGACGTTCGCGCAAGCGTCGTATACCGCGGCGGTAACGTCGCGCACGTCTGTGAATGTCGGAGGCAACTACAACCACCAACAATTCTCCGTGGGGAGTTGTGACGGTTACGGGTTTAGCTTCGGGATTTCGCATGAGTTTGGCCGCAACGTCAGTTTGGGTATTTCGGCGGGCCCCGAGTTTGAGAGCGCTCCATGCAACAAGGGACTTAGTGGAAACTACAACCTTTCTATCGCGTATCCCTTGAGCCGAAGGTCTAGAGTGGGACTTATGGCCGGCCGCTCCTACACCAGCAACTATTTGACAAATACCCAATATAGCGACACTGGCGCGGTCTCGTATTCCCGACAACTTGGGGAAGCGTTCCAGATTAGCTTGAACTCTGGCTACACCCGGAGCGTCTTTGAGCAGAGTACTCTGGGAGCTTATGTGGGCTATTTCGCCGGAGCTGATTTTTCGTGGAAGCTGTCGCGAACGATTTCGCTGGGAACGACCTACAGGCACTTCGAGCAAGTTTCCGGAGGGCCGATTCAAGGGCAGAATATGGGAATCGTCACGCTGGGATGGAACCCGCTTCCCGTCCGGATCGTCAAGTGAGCGAACGGCAGAAACGGATCAGCTTTCGAAATGAGAGATTATTGATGGCCGAATCGGATGGCAAGGGAAAGAAATAAATGAATTCTTCGACCCCGGAATTGTCACTAACGCAAGTCCTGGAGTACTTAAAGATTGTCCGCCGCGACAAATGGTGGATTTATCTAACGACCGTTGGGTTGACGCTTGCCGCGGTGGTTGGGATCGCGCTTATGCCCAACAAGTATAAGGCTTCAACGACGGTTGAGGTGGATCCTCAGAGGGTGCCTGAACAATTCGTTTCGGAACTCGTGCGGGTAAGCCCCCTGGATCGGCTGCAAACCATCAGCCAGGAGATGCTCAGCGAGACGAGCTTGCAGAAGATCATTGATCAGTGGAATCTCTATTCAAAAATGCGACGCACGTCCACGCGTGAGGCCGTCATTGAGCAGATGCGAAGCGACATCACGATCGAAGTGAAGCAATCCAGCGGCGGCCTGGCTGTTTTCTCGATCGCGTATCAGGGGAGCGATCCGACGATCGTTGCCACGGTGGCAAATCAGCTGGCCTCGGACTTTATCCAAGGGAATCTGAAGAGCCGGGAGCAACATGCGGTTGGTACAAAGGAATTCTTGAATACGCAGTTGGAAGAGGCGAAGAAGGTACTCGAGGAACAGGAAAACAAGCAACGCCAATACAAGATGTCACATCTCGGGGAATTGCCGCAGCAACAAGACGCGCTTCTCCATACACTGTCGAGTTTGCAGGCGGAGTTGCAGGCGAATGCGGGTAACTTGAACCGACTCGATGAGGAACGATTGTTTCTCACACAGCTGCCAGAAGCAATGCCAGGGCCGGGAGGCAGTGCTCAACCAATTTCCGAGAGAGCACGACTGGAGACGGAGAAGAACCAACTCGAAGGAAGACTCAGCGAACTTCGCCGGCGCTATACGGACGGGTTCCCTGAAGTGCAGGATGTGGTCAGGCAGCTGAATCGCGTCAACGAGAAGTTAAATGCGCTTCCGGCGGACCGACCGGGGGAGGCTGTGACTGCGAGCACGACCAAGCCGACCGCGACGGGACTGCGGGTCGAAACTATCGGGAGGGAAATGCAGCGCCTGCGGGATGACCAAAAACGGATCCAGGCGCAGATCGCGATGTATCAGGCTAAAGTCGATGCCATTCCCCGACGCGAGCAGGAGATGAAGGATCTTACACGCGACTACGATATTTCCAAGGCCCGCTATGATTCCTTGTTGAGCAAGAACTATTCCGCGGACATGTCGAACGAGCTCGATACCCAGGAGAAAGGGGAGAAATTCATCATCCTCGATCCTGCGCGCGTTCCCGAAAAGCCCTTCAAACCAAACCGGCTCAAGCTGATGGTTTTCTCGTTCTTTTTCTCGTTCTGTTGCGCAGTCGCTGTGCAGATCGTGAAAGAATACCTCGATCCCAGAGTCAAAACGGAGAGAGAGGTTCGCGTTGCCTACCCCGAGCCTATTCCGTTGCTAGCAGCTATTCCTCTCATTCAATCGCCGCTGGAACGCCGCAAGCATCTGCAGTTCGTTGCTTTCTGCATGAGCGTTTCGGTCCTCGCGATCGGGGTTGTTGCAGCATTCCTATGGAGAATTCACCCCATTTTGTGACAGACGGTCGAACCTGGCGCGTCCACGAAGCTGCTCGGGGAAGGTTTGGCAAAAGTGTATGGCCGCCGCGGCTCGGAGAATCAGCACGTGAGCGAATCTAGTTTGACTCCTGATACCGGCATGAAGTTTCTCATGCTGACGGACTCTTTTTTGCCTCATGCCGGAGGCTCCCGCGAGTATTACTACAACCTGTATCGCTACCTCGCGGAATTTGAGGACACGCGGGTGACCATCGCGACGAAGAAGGTTCCCGGCTGGGAAGAGTTTGACCGGAGAGTGTCCTCCGATTCCTTCAGAATTGTCCGGTGGCTTAAACCGCTTTCTACCTGGCGACTGCATGAATTACCCAAGGGGCTTGGCCCGTTCTTGCAGGCCGCATGGCATGTGTACAAGGAGAAGCCGGAGATGGTTCATGCGGGCGACTTGTACCCACAGGCCGTGAGTGCCCTGATTTTGAAGAAAATGACGGGCCTACCTTATCTTGCTTATTGTCATGGTGAGGATATCGCTCTGACCGATCGGTACAAATACCAACCACGCGTACGCGACAAAATCTACCTGGGAGCGGATGCGGTCGTGGCGAACGCGGAGTTCGCAAGACAGAGCCTGCTCCGGATAGGGGTGCCGGAATCGCGCATCGTCAAGATTACCCCGGGGGTGGATCTCGAACGTTTTTCGCCCAGACCGGCCCGGGAGGACCTGATCGAGAAGTGGAATCTCAAGGGCAAGAAGGTCGTGCTTACGGTGGCGCGTCTGGTTTCGCGAAAAGGACACGACCTCGTGCTACGCGCAATCGCCCGCCTTACGAAGGAATTACCGGACGCAGTCTATCTAATCGTTGGACACGGGCCAGAGGAGCAAAGGCTCCAGAAACTCGCGGCGGAATTGGGAATCATGGATTCAGTGCGATTTGCCGGGCGCATTCCGGAAGAATTACTCCCAGACTGCTACAGCCTATGCGATGTTTTCGCCATGCTGAATCGCGAGGAAGCCAATGGGGACCTGGAGGGTTTTGGCATGGTGTTCCTGGAAGCAAATGCAGCGGGAAAACCCGTGATTGGCGGGCGCTCGGGAGGAACGGCAGACGCCATTCTGGAAGGGAAAACCGGATTTCGTGTTGACGCCAACCAACTCGATGAATTGACGGCAACGCTGCGCATGCTGCTCACAGACGCCAACTTACGGCGTCAACTTGGAACTGCTGGAAGAGACCGAGTGGAGCGCGAGTTTCAGTGGCGGGACCGGGCCCGGAAGCTTCACGATGTAAGCATGGAAATTTGCAAAGCACGGAGTGGAGAAAAACGAACCGCAGTCCTGGCGAACACCGAGTAAATCGCATGCGAACTGAATTGCGAGAGGACGTGGCCCGCTATCGCGCGAAAGGCGCCAGATGGATCGAAATCTGGGGAAATCCGGCGTTCTGGGCCATCCTCTGGTATCGTTTTGGCAATTACGTGTATCGAGGAAATTCTCCCCGGGTTCTGCGCACGCCCTTGAAAGTTGTGCATTTTGCAGGAAACATTTTATGCGAAGCGGTCTTGCAGATGAGATTGCCTCCGAATGCCGAAATTGGAGGCGGACTCGTCATTAGCCACGTTGGAGGCGTAGTTTTACACCATCGCGCGGTAATTGGAAAGAACTGCGACCTTTCGCATCAAGTGACGATCGGCACCGCCGGACTTGGGCGGGCGGGTGTGCCCAGACTTGGTGACAATGTATCCATCGGCGCAGGGGCCGTGTTGATTGGGGATATTGAAATCGGCGAGGGCGCCCGAATCGCGGCGAACAGTCTCGTAAACCGCGACGTGCCGGCGGGAGCCACGGTGATGGGTGTGCCGGCCAAAATCGTGAAATATGCGGACGCCAGCGCGAAACTGGCGGAAGAAGTTGGGAATCCCGCGAGCCGCTGAGAGAAAATCATCCGTTCGATGGATTGTGGGTTCCCTGCGGAGAAGTGGAATCGCGACATACGTTGATGGTCGGCGAGACTCGCGGATGGACGAATTGGCAGTAGCACAAGTAGAACGAATAGAAGAGTTCAGATAGAGAGACGAAAGAAATGCATGTAGGACTCCACGGGCTTGGGCCCTATATCTTGTATTTCGGCGGAGTCGCTGCTTTCTTGCTGTCCGTCGTCTGGAAGCCACAGATTGGTCTCTACTACCTGATTCCGTTCCTCCCCATGCAAACGGTTCGGGATTGGCTTCACGGGCCCGAGCTTCCACTGGGTGAGAAATTTGTTGACATCTTGTTGCTCGGAGTCTTGATCGGACTATTGCTCCATCGTGAGGAGCGGAAGATATTTGTTTCCTCCCCGCTGAATAAGGCCTTGCTGGTTGTAATTGTCCTGACCTATCTGTCGTTGTGGCAGGGCGCGTTCTATCTGGGCGGGCCGCTGCCTCTGGCCATCGACGACCCCAGGTTCTCTACCTGGAAGAATTATGTGGAGATGTTTTTACTTTTTTTTGTTGCCGCGGGTTCGATCCGTACGAGAAAGCAAATGGCGATTGTCATCGGACTGATGTGCATCTCTGTTCTGATGGTCAATCGAGATTACCTCAGCACGGTGGGAAGCCGAAATTTTAGCCACTTTTCGTACGAACTGCGCGATGCCGGCACCTTGGGCTGGGCAGGGGAAAATGGCATGGGAGCGTTCCAGGCCGAAGTCGCGGTTTTCCTGATTGGCGTTGCGCTCTTCGCGAAAAACCCGTTTCTCAAACTGGGGCTCTTAGGGATCGCACTGTACAGCACGTACTGCCTGGAGTTGACGCTGTCGCGTGGTGCGTACGCTGGATTTCTACTCGGACTCCTGGTTCTGGGACTGATCAAGGAACGCAAAATTCTGGTTCTATTGGCCATCCTCCTGGTGGTCTGGCAGAGTCTCGTTCCCTATGCGGTGACCCAGCGGGTAGAGATGACCTACCAGGGAGGCGAGGTGGACTCGTCCGCGGGAGAGCGGCTTACCGTCTGGCATGATGCTCTGCAGGTGGTCAACGAAGATCCAATTTTTGGAACAGGATTCAACACCTACGCGTACATGCATCGCATCATGGAGTTCACGGACACCCACAACTATTACCTAAAAGTTGTATTGGAGATGGGTTTCGTCGGGCTTCTAATCTTTCTATGGCTCTTGGGAGTGGCGTGCAAAATGTCGCTGCGACTTTTTCGCGTGGCCAGGGATCCGGTCTTGGGCGCGGTCGGTTGCGGTTTGTTTGCGATGATGATTTGCGTTCTCGTGGTGAACTTCTTCGGTGACCGATGGACGTACCTTCAAGTGAATGGATTCCTATGGGTTCTGCTCGGACTCGCGGCGCGAGGACTGTACATAGCAAGCCAAGAAAAGGAAAGTCCTGAAGAGGCGGCACCGGTGATAGAATCTGAGGAAATCCAGGCCGATCCCTCCCCGGAACATGAGGTCTCGCACGCATAAAGGATTCCTGGCGTGCGATGCGTCTAACCTCAGCAAAATGGCGTGTACCCAGCCTGTTGCAGAAGGTCGCGGGTCGGCGAGTATGAAAATATTTGCCACAATGGGGGTCCGGTAACGCAAAGAGCGAACTAAGCCGTTTGGAGCGGGCTGTAACATATTCATTCTTAAATACTTAGAGAATCGCGCTTGGTACTGTAAATGCTAGATTAGAGAACGGAAGTGTGTCGAAGTGTGGTCTAGACAGGACTGACGATCCTGGCAGATCCGGCCAAGCGCCAAGACAATCAAAAAGTGCGGAATATACGGACAGATTTCGAAAAACCCGGCCCTAAATGAATGTGGGCTGTCCATCCGTCACCGCGGGCCGGATGATGCCGGAGCGAAGGTGTTCCCCGTTCCGGGAACCGGGCTCTCTGTAACGCTAGTTCACCGCCGACTCTCGATTATTGATCTTTCCCCGGCGGGCCATCAGCCGATGACGAACGAAGATGGCACGGTTTGGATCACCTTTAACGGCGAGATCTATAACTTCCAGGAGTTGCGCGCGAAACTGCTGGCGGCAAACCATAAATTCCAGTCCCACACGGATACCGAAACAATCATTCACGGTTATGAAGAATGGGGCGACGGGGTTATTCGCAAATTGCGCGGGATGTTCGCCCTTGCGATCTGGGACACGCGAAAAAGACGCCTGCTGCTGGCAAGGGACCGGGTAGGAAAGAAACCCATCTTCTATTTCGCGACTGATCACAAATTCTTCTTTGGCTCTGAAATCAAATCGCTGCTGGCCTCTGGCGAGGTGCCCGCCAAGGCCAGCCCTGGTGCTTTGCACGACTATCTG
>Ga0207057_1074_pt1 | contig 26354 bp, 24 predicted proteins | sample Alteio_BWMinCont_33_FD_153265 | JGI IMG/M metagenome (GOLD analysis project Ga0207057, IMG submission 153265) | Enriched cells from forest soil in Barre Woods Harvard Forest LTER site, Petersham, Massachusetts, United States -... | ecosystem: Environmental > Terrestrial > Soil > Temperate forest >... | reverse complement strand
ATTACAATTGTAATTCGAGTGCAACCGCAAAACGATGGAATTGTGATAAAATTTTATGATTTGTGCAAAGCTTTTGCAAAATCTATCAGCCGGTCAAAAGACAGGTCAATGGCATCATGCGGAAGCTCCAGATCTGGGCTGGTGGTTTTTAAGAACACAGTGAACATACCGGCGTTTCGACCAAACAGCATATCGCTCACATTATTACCGACCATGATAGATTGTAAAAAATTGATTTGCGGAAAATTTTTTTTTGCTTGCAAAGCCATGCCCGGCTGAGGTTTGCGCATCGGGTCATCATTATCAAGGGAAGTGTTGTAATAAATTTTGTCAATTCTTCCACCCGTGTTTTTTATATCGCGAAGCATATTCGTATGTATATCTAGTAAATCTTCCTCACTCATTAATCCTCTTCCAATCCCTCTTTGATTTGTCACCACAATAATCGTAGAAAAAATTTCTGCAAAAATTTTCAGTGCTTCCGTCGTTCCATCGTAAAAAACAAACTCTTTGTAATTTAAAATATAGTCAAGTTCCTTTTCATGATTGATCACACCATCACGATCTAAAAATAATGTCCAGCTTTTATTAATTGATTTTAAATCCAACATAATGTTTGTAAAGAATTTTTGATTTCTAATTCCTTATTTCTCATTCCTTGTCCCTTGAATCTTGTTCCTTACCCTTCGTCCTTCATTTCATCTTGAGCCCGCTCATAATCTTCCGGTATTCCAATGTCAATAAAATATTCATCCTGAACAACACCAAACATGCGGCGCGATGTATAGAATTGTTCGAGATAATCTTTTTCGAAAGAAAATTTTTCGGGCAATGTTTCTTCTAAAAATTTTGTCGAATGCAAAGCATACGCACCACCGTTTATTAATCCGTTCTCGTAATATTTTTTTTCCTGAAAATCTTTGATTGAATAATCTTTATTTAATTCAACTACACCATATCGATTAAAGTCTTGCATTGGCTTTAATGAAAGCGTACAGCTCGCGCCAACCATATCGTGAAATAAAGCAAGCTTATTCAATTTGATTTTAAAAAAAGTATCGCCGTTCAAAACCAACACGGTTATTTCTGTTGCTTTTGCGCATGCGAGTTTTATTGCACCGCCTGTGCCTAAAAGTTCTTCTTCTATTGATAACTGATAATTATTAATTGGCAATTCTTTGATTAGAAATTCTTCTATTATTTCATGCATATATCCCAAAGAAAAAATAAATTTTTCAATTCCCTGATTTTGGCAATGCGCTATAACATAATGCAGGAAGGGTTTTCCGGCGACCGATGCCATGCATTTTGGCAAATCAGGAACTGCAGAGCGCAATCTTGTGCCAAGGCCGCCAGCTAATATAATTGCTTGTTTGATTGCCATTTCAGGCGAAGTATTTTTCTTCCACCAACTGACAAATAATATGGCCAATGAGGATATGTGATTCCTGAATGCGAGGTGTATCTTTTGATGGGACGTTGATAAGATAATCGCTCAATTCTTTCATCTTGCCGCCGCTATCTCCGGTGAAACCAACTGTCAATACTTTTTTTTCGCGTGCTGTTTCAAACGCATTCAAAATATTTTTTGAATTGCCCGAAGTAGAAAGACCAACCAGTACATCACCTTCGTGAGCGATTCCTTTTATCAATCTTGCATACACAACATCATAACTGTAATCATTAGCAACTGCGGTGAGATAAGAAGTGTTGCAGTGCAAAGCCTCTGCGGGAAGCGCATCGCGGTCAGTATAAAATCTTCCGGAAAATTCTGCAGCAAGATGTTGTGCATCCGCAGCACTGCCGCCATTGCCGCAAAAGTAAATGCGCTTGCCATTTTTCAAAGCGTGAACGATTGCTTCTGTAATTTCTTGAATCGTAGATATTAATTTCTCATCCTGCAGCACTTTGTTTTTTACAGCTACAGATTCTCCAATAATATTTTTAATTTTTTCTTTCATAATGAATTTTAGATTTTGAGCAACTACAAACCACAAACTAGAAACTACAAACTTCAGATCGTCCACGTCGTCAATCCATGATCAACAAACTGATATTGTTTGCAATGGCCGCCAAATTTATTCAATGCATCCATCACATTGTATTTTGTTACTCCCGGACAATAAAAAATCATAAAGCCTCCTCCGCCAGCACCGGAAATTTTTCCACCTGTTGCGCCTGCTTTTTTTGCAGCTTCATAAATTTCTTCCATTAAACTATTTGATATTCCTTCGGCCATTTGCCTTTTTTGCTGAAACCCAAAATCAAGCACTTCACCAATTTCATTCAGCCGCCCTTTTAATAATGCTTCTTTCATCAACTGTGCCTGATGTTTTAGTTGATGCATGGCCTCAATTGATTTTTCTTTTTTATCAACCACGTTGCGACTTTGCCTTTCAATAATTTTTGCAGATTCACGATTGGTTGCTGTGTAATAAAGCAACAAATTATTTTCAAGCTCAAATAAATATTGCTGCTTCACGCGAAGCGGATTTACGATCACTTTATTTTCTCCATAAAATTCCATGAAGTTCACGCCACCAAATGTTGCGGCATATTGATCTTGTTTGCCACCTGCCATTTTCAAATCCTCTCTTTCAATTTCATAAGCAAGATGCGCAATATCGTATTCGCCCAATGGTAATCGCAGCATTTCTGTGAACGCGCCAATGATTGCAACAACCAATGTAGAAGAAGTGCCGAGACCAGAGCCCGCAGGTGCATCAACAAAAGTTGATAATTTAAATCCGCTTAACGGTAATGCATACTCTCTTTGTATGCGATTGTAAACGCCTTTTAATAAATCGAGTTTGCCATTAATTGGCAACTCATTGTTCCATTCAAATCGCTGCTCTTCTTTTCGGTCGATGGCTTCGAGTATGATTGCATTTTCCTGCAATGGCTCAATGTTAGCAGACGCAAAAAGCGAAACAGTTGCGTTCAAAATTGCACCGCCATAGAGTTCGCTGTAAGGGCTAACGTCTGTGCCGCCGCCTGCAAGGCCAATTCGCAATGGAGCTTTACTTCTGTATATCATTGGCTAAATCTGTGATGGTTTTTACGAGGTTTTGCCAGGAATATTTTTGTTTCTCAACGCGAAGATGGGGAATAAAATAATCCGCACCTAATTCGTAATAACGAAGTATTGCATCTGCAATTGATGTTGGTTCCGGCTCCACAACCAAGCCCGCTTTTTCATTTGCGACTAAATTTGGCAAGCCACCAACATTCGAAACAATCATTGGCTTTTCAAAATGATAGGCGAGGGGGGTGACACCACTTTGCGTTGCATTGCGATAAGGCTGAACCACTGCATCGGCTGAGCATAAATAATATTTCACTTCGCTATCGGAAATGAAATTTGTTCTTAGGATAAGTGAATCTTTGATATTTAATTTATCAATCAATTCTCGGTATGGTTTTTCATCTTCATAAAATTCTCCGGCTATTAACAATTTTATTTTTGAAGTTTGGATTCTTTTATCAGCCATTGCTTCCAATAAAATATCAAGCCCTTTATATTTTCTGATGAACCCGAAAAACAAAATGATCTTTTCGTCATTGTTCAATCGCAGATAATTTCTTGCTTCTCGTTTTGAAATAATCTCTCCAAAATTATCATACAAAGGATGAAGAACTTCCTTCGCTGGTTTTGTTTTTTCAAATTGTTTTAAATCGTTCATCACTTTTTCGCTCATCGTGATGAATGCATCCGGGCTTTTTAAAAAGTATTTTGTGAATGAAATATCTCCGGGACGTTTTTCGTGCGGCAAAATATTATCAGTAATGGCAATGATTTTTGTGTGATTATTCTTGCGAACGATTCTTAAAATTTTTCCCAATGCCGGTCCCATAAATGGCAGCCAATACCGAACAACAATAATATCAGGTTTTATTTTTTTTAGTTCGTTGCCAACTTTTATCCAATTGAGCGGATTAATGGAATTTATTTTTGAAAATATTTTTAATCCTTCAGGCGCAGACTCCGATGAATATTGAGTTGTGCCGGGAAACAGGAATGACGGGTATTGCAGAGAAAATGAATAGATGGAACAATCAAACCCTTCATCCAAAAATTCTTTTGCTAATCTTTGATTGAAAGTAGCAAGCCCGCCACGGAGCGGATGAGCAGGGCCGATGATGATGATGCTTTTATTCAACGATTAATAATGTGAGAATATAAAAATGTGAAAATGGCTCAATTTGAAAATAGCGGGTTCATGTAATAACAATTTTCACATTGAGCCATTGAGTGATTTTCTAATTAATCAATTCCAACTTTCTTTTCGATCAAATAACTGTTTCTTCCGGGCGCATTGCGCGAAATTAATTCAGCAACAAAGCCTGTTAAAAACAATTGGCTGCCTATGATCATTGCCGTTAGTGCAATATAAAAAGGCGGACGATTGCTCAATCCTATTTCAGGATGCATCAGTCGTGTAATGATTAAGTAAATGCTCATAACAAAACCAATCAGGAAAAAAAATGATCCCCATGTGCCGAACAAATGCATAGGGCGTTTTCCATATTTCCCAACAAATAAAATGGAAGCAAGATCTAAACCTCCTGTTATCAATCTCCCGGTACCGAATTTTGATTTGCCGTATTTGCGTGCATTGTGCACAACCACTTTCTCGCCAATTTTTTTGAAGCCTGACCATTTAGCTAATAGCGGAATATAGCGATGCATCTCGCCATATACTTCAATGCTTTTTACAACTTTTAATTTATATGCTTTCAGCCCGCAATTAAAATCGTGCAATTTTATTTTGGAAACTTTGGATGTTACCCAATTAAAAAATTTCGATGGGATTGTTTTTGTGATCGGGTCATGCCTAACCTTTTTCCATCCGCTTACAATATCATAATTGCCTTCAATAACCATCCGGCGCAATTCAGGAATCTCATCAGGACTATCTTGCATATCAGCATCCATTGTGATCACAACATCTCCGTGCGCAGCCCTGAAACCCTCATTCAGCGCGGCTGATTTGCCATAATTGCGCTGGAATTTTATTGCCTTCACATTGCTGTTTGAAGAACGGAGCGATTCAATTGCATTCCATGAATTATCTGTGCTGCCATCATCAATAAAAATAATTTCGTAAGAGAAATTATTTTCTTTCACCACGCGAACAATCCATGCGCACAATTCGGGCAGCGATTCATCTTCATTAAAAACCGGGACTATGACTGATAGATCCATTCTTTTCGCTTCTATTTAAATTGATTTTCCATTTCTGCATTCGGGTTCTTTTTTGTAAATGCAGCTCCAATAAGAGCAGCAATTGCGCCGACTAGTAATGTGCCGATCAGAGTTCCTCCAATTGCGAATGGCAGGAAAAATTTTCTCGTCATTTCTATCGCCTGATCAATATTTGCTTCAGGAATATTTCCCTTTTCTTCCATTTGTTTTCTTGCCTGCTCAATTGCAAGATCTCTTGTTTCGGGGAAGATAATATAAATTGAAAGCAATGTATAAAAAATGAGTATGCATGCAACAACAGCACTGGTTTTAAAACCATGAGCAAATGTGTTGCCGAATGTTGTGTTGCCATTTAATTGAGAGCCGTAACTGATGCAAGCCCATATAATAGCTGCGCACAAAACTAATGTAGGTATCCATTTGAACCAGGTTTCCAATTTTAAATGGGCAAAGCCTCCTATAAGATCCAATACTGCAAGGATCAATGTTATTATTAATCCTTTTACAATAGGTGATGTTACTTTCTGTTCCATATTGAAGTTGTTTTTGGTTGCGGTTAATTATTCAAAAATATTTTCTCTCCATTAATAACTCCAACAACTTTTCCTTTTAATTCTTTACCAACAAATGGAGTATTTTTCGATTTCGAATGAAATTGTTTTTCCTCTATAATATTTGTAGCGGAGGGATCAAACAAAGTTATGCAAGATAATTGTCCTTCATTTATTGTTGGTTGCTGAAGATTGAAAATGTCCCTTGCATTACTGCTCATCAGATTTATTAATCTTTCATTATTTAGCTGAGGGAAAATAGTATTGATAACTGCATAGCAAGTCTCAAGACCAATCATACCATATCTTGCATATTCAAACTCCAGCACTTTGCTGTCGTATTCGTGTGGCAAATGATGTGTTGCAATGCAATCGATAGTCCCATCTGTTACTGCATTTTTTAAAGAAACGATATCAGCTTTTGTTCGCAACGGCGGATATACTTTAAGGTTAGTATTGTAGCTTATCAAATCTTCATCACTAAAAAATAAATGATAAGGAGTTACGGAGCATGTAACATGCAGGCCAGAATCTTTTGCACGCTTAATATATTCCAGAGATTTTGGCGAAGTGACACCTGTGAAATGGATTTTTGATTGAGCGTATCTCGCTAATTTAATATCACGCGCAATGATCAATTCTTCAGCCATCATTGGTTTGCCCGGCAAACCAAGTTGTGTTGAAACGATGCCTTCATTCATCAATCCATTTGCGCCAACACTTTTATCATCGGGTATCTGAATGATGACACCATCAAACGCTTTTATATATTGCAATGCTTTTAATAATAATCCTGCAGATTGAATTGGATGAGTGCCATCGCTGAATGCAACTGCGCCATTGCTTTTCATATCATACATCTCCGCGAGGTCTTTGCCCTCTGCATTTTTAGTGACTGCACCAATCGGAAATATATTAACAGGCAGGGACTTCGATTTCTGCCTTACATATTCTACCTGAGCTTTGCTGTCAACAACTGGTTTTGTATTGGGGATTACAAACACATCCGTAAAACCACCTGCTGCTGCTGCGTTTGCACCAGTTTCCAACGTTTCTTTATACTCATATCCCGGATCACAGAAGTTGGAAAAAATATCAACCCAGCCGGCAGATGTGTAAAGATTTGGGTGATTAATAATTTTATCGGCCACATCATTTAGAACACTATCAATTTTTTTGATGATGCCGTTCTCAATAAAAATATCTTTAACAGTTCCGTTGTGCGAAGAATGAAAATCTATTATGTGCGCCTGTTTAATGAGGATATTCATCGAAGAAAGAATTGCGCGAAGATAAGGCTTGTTGCTGATTTCTGAGAACAGAAATTTTGAGTACATTTGCAGCCCTTGGTATCTAAAAAAGTTCGGGACGTAGCGCAGCCCGGTAGCGCATTTGCATGGGGTGCAAGGGGTCGCTGGTTCGAATCCAGTCGTCCCGACAAAAGGGTTTTAGAAAAACGAATGGCCTGTAAAAACTGAGTGTTTACGGCCATTCGTTTTTTTTCCGCCCGTTGAATGAAATTTGCAAGCAGTGTTTTTTGTTTGGAAATAGTTTGCTGACGAAATGTTTCTGGCTGGGAAAGAATATGTGTCATGATTTTTATTTAAGAACACAAAGATTAAAGGAGGAAAGCAATAAGAATGACGCTAGTCACGACGAAAGCTGAATTTCGTCAGTTCATTTGCAGAGCAAAAATTCTTAGGAAAACTATCAATTCTCAGATTGGACGGAATAACTATAACTTGTCAGGTAGCCATTGCCGTTAATTAGCTGTCAGATTATTTTCTATACGAGCTTGACAATAATGAATAAGTATCCCAAAATAATAATCTGTTATTTAAATTTCAAATTCAGCGAAACGATATCAGAAACGAGATCAGTAGTTTGTGTATAATGACCGTACCTTATCTCAACAGCGCTTAGGCTTTTTATCAATACGCCCTTCGGCGGAGCTAATCTTAAACCCATCCCAAAAGAATGGCTTTTGAATGCTGCCAGCGCATAATTGCTGGTGTAATATTGATCCGTTGGCGAATGCCCTTCATAAGGTGCAAAATAATTTACAGAAGTTTGCACATAGTATCTGTAAAATGGAGACAACGAAAAGAATGGTGTAATTTTTATCGGCACCTCAAGACTTGCAGTGTGCGATTTCAATCCCCAGTTGTCAATATAAAATCGATAGTAGCCGCGCAAAATAATATTATCACCCAAAAAATAATTTAGTCTTAAGCCAATTGGAAACTTAAACCGTTGCGATGGAAGATTTTCAATCGTGTCTTTTCCATTATTGAAATATACGCGATGAAATGGCAGCCCAAGATAACCGCTTTGATAAACCAGATCTAATGCAACGCTTCCCTGCAAACGCTCATTTATAACTTGTGAGAAAGAAAATGAAGCTGTATAAGTATCTCTTGACTGCGAAGGTATTTTGGCTCTTGAGCCTTTGCTCACGATTTGCCCACCTGAACTATAAATTATAGCTTCCGAGCGCCCGCTTGCTGTTGTGATATACACAACACTGTCTGATGGAGAAACGCTTTTGACAGAATCAACAGGATCAAATTCTGATGGCTTTATCATTTTTATATTATCAAAATATCCTGTGAGCTTGAAACTGAATTCTCCATTATTATGTGTTTTTTTTGAGAATGAAGTATTGAATCCAATCGAGTGATAATAATTATGCTCGGCAGAATAATAAGCACCAATTCCAAATTCAGTGCCCTTTTTTTCATTTTCGATAGACCAGTCAAGTGTCGGATAAATTCTTGTTCCATTATTTTTTGCATGGCCGTTAGAATCAACATAGGCTTGAGAGGCTGCGGTATGATAATCAATCCCAATTCCACCACTCAATGTATTTTTTCTTTTCTTGCCATCCCAACCAACAAATTTTACATCAATACCATTTGCAAAATCTGTTACATCTCCAATGCCTTTGCTATCTGTTCTCCCACCCATCACGGCAGATTTGTCTGCTGTTTGATTATAATAACTTGAGACAAGATTAATCTCATCAAGCTTTAATTTTTTTGGTTTGTAAGTTGAAGTGTCTTTTGTAGAAACTTGAGAAAATGCGTGAAGAAGTATAAAATACATTCCAACGACAGTGAGGCAGATCTTTTTCATGTAGTGTTTTGCTTAGGTAATTATTTTTCATTCCGAATAATCTGTTGGCAAACGAACATCCATCATCACTCAATTGCAGCCACAGCCGCCGCCTGTTTTGCCTCCATTCGCGCCTGATGATCCTTCCCTATAAGATTGCGCGTTGAGCTCATTTTTTTCAACCTTTCGGTTTGCAAGAATCATTTCCGAATCATTGATCCTACTTTTTTGATATTCTTTCACATGCGCGCATGATGTGAAAATCAAACTAGCAATCGGTAATGCGCAACAATATTTCATTAAAGATTTTCTTTTCATAATTATTTTTTAATTGAAATGAATATTATTGGATTTATAAATTTTATCATCGTCGTCAATAATGATTGCTTCGATGTCTTTCATCTGGTTGATAAGATCTAATCCAGCATTTATTCCCATGATCATTACTGGCGTTGCCATTGCATCTGCTATTTCTGCATTGGCGCTGATGATGGTCACGCTTTTTATTCCTCTCACCGGAAGGCCTGTTCGCGGATCAATGGTGTGAGAATATTTTTTTCCGTCGGCCATAATATATTTTTCGTAATTGCCCGAAGTAGCAACAGCCATATTGGTGATGTTCATGTAAGAAAATATTTCTCCTTTTGCATTTGGGTTTGCAATCCCGATTGTCCAAGGTTCGCCATTCGGTTGATAGCCCCATGTTGTCATATCGCCTGATGCATTTACGATGCCATTCCGTGTTCCCATTTCTTTCATCACTTGTTTTGCTCTCTCAGCAGCATAACCTTTTCCGATTCCGCCAAATCCAATCCGCATACCTTTTTCTTTCAGAAATATTGTTGTCTTTTCTTTATCAAGAATGATGTTGCGGTAATTGATCAGCCTCACCATTTTCTTTGCAGTTTCTTTATCCGGAAGCGATTTCATATTCGTATCAAAATTCCACAAGCGCTTATCAACTGAACCATAAGTAATATCAAATGCGCCTTGAGTTATTCTTGAAATTCTCACAGACCGCCCGATGATGTCAAATGTTTCCTGGCTCACTTTAACCGGCTCGATCCCTGCATTTTTATTAATGAACGCTGTTTCGCTTTCGTCATTAAAAGTGGTAAGCAATTTTTCTATGCGCTGGATTTCATGAATGGCAGCATCTATCCTTTCATTAGCCCACGCTTCGTTTTCAGCAACAGCACTTATCTGAAAACTGTTGCCCATTAATTTCAGGCTTTTGCTAAAAACAGTTTGTTGGCTCATCCATTTTTATCTGTCGGCATAAATGCCATTTCTAACTTCAATTGTAAAAGCATCCGGTGTTTCATTTGGCAAACCGTCCCATTCTTTCAGCACTTTTCCATTGGCATCGAGTAATAATGTGTAAGGAAACTTGCCTTGTGAATTATATTTATCTGCCATTGCATTATTTATTTCTTGTTGCTTCGATGGCAGCTGATTTTTTTTGTTGCGCGGGAAATCGGCATTCACTAAAACGAGATCAGTATCGGCCATTTTTTTGAATACCTCGCTCCCAAAGATTTCATTGTGCATTCGAATACAAGGCCCGCACCAATCTGAACCGGAAAAATTTAGCAGGATATGCTTGTGCTCTTTTTGAGCTATTTGTTTTGCTTCATCAAGATTAACATGCCAATCTGTTAATGAGAGAAAAGCTAGGATTGATGGGAATATGATTTTCAGCATAAGGACATAATAGACTTATTAAAGAAAAATACGATAACACATCATTTAGGTTGTCTCAGGGATGATAATTATTTTATAATTTTTTTTATTGATTAATGAAACCTATATCCCTGGATTGCTTTTAAAATTGCACTCTCGATTTGTTTTGATCCATCAAATGTAAAATTGCCGCACCTCAACCATTGGATTTTTTGGCACTACAGTTTCAGAACCAATACCTGAATTTCACAATTGTCCAGAGCCGCACAACGAAATGGAATAACATATCCAAACACTCTCATTTATTATCGTATTTATGTTCTGAGGTAGATAAAAAAATGAAGTTATATGGCAATACTGAAGGTATTCTGAAGAAAACAACGCTGAAAAAATTTAGTTTCCAAACCTGATTTCTCTAATAATATTCCAATAAGAAAAACAATCGCAATATCTATAATGGTCTGAACTATTTTGATGACGAAAATCATTGCAGCCGCAAACTTCAGTCATACATTAAAGTTTGCTCAACAAGTAGTTTCGAGTAAACTTTTTTATGCGTAAAATATTATTAAGTTCATATCATATCTTATTAATGCTCGTAGCTTGCAGATAACCGACATCAATCATTATGGAATCAAATAAGGGCTGCCTAGTGATTATCGACCGCGGTTCATCCAGCATTGAGTTTGCGTTATATGAAATAGAAAATTCGCTGACTCAGTTGTTGCGTGGTAAGATAGAAAGCATCGGCGTTGAGAACACAAAACTTAAGTTTACTGATATTGATTTTGTTCATACAAATAGCATCAGTATCAAAGCCGATCGTTTTCATTTGGTGCAGGATGTGATTGACTGTTCGCCACAACTCGGCGACAAGGCTGCTTAACTGAAACAGTAAATGCAAGACAAGCTCATCGAGCACAAATATTATATCCGCAAAAATGGAATGGATATGCCGGAAGTAAGAAATTGGAAATGGGAAAATTGAAATTATTGCATCTAAATAAACCAGTTCATTATTAATTATTAATGTCATGACAAAAGAATCTTTTAAAATCAATGGAGAAAATTTACTTAAGAAAGTAAAAGAACTTATTGCAGAAGGAAATATCAGAAAAATAAGCATTCATGATAAAGATGGAAAAGAGATTATGAATTTTCCATTAACTGTTGGCGTTGTTGGTGCTTTGCTTGCTCCTGTGTTGGCTGCTGTTGGCGCAGTTGCAGCATTAATCGGAGAATGTGCTATCACTATAGAAAAAGAAGATTAAGCAAATTAAAAGTAACTTGATGCGTACCAATTTTTTTCATGCCAACACCAACTGTGAATAAAGAAACACACAACAACAATTCTGATTTAGTAAAAGACATCATCATCGGAATGTCCGATGGGCTAACGGTTCCGTTTGCATTGACAGCAGGGTTAAGCGGCGTGCTAGATACAACGCATCTCATCATTGTTTCCGGTTTGTCTGAAATTGCTGCAGGCTGCATTTCCATGGGGCTAGGAGGTTATCTTGCCGGCGAATCGGAAGTGGAACATTATGAATCGGAATTAAAACGTGAATACGAAGAAATTGAAAGCGTGCCGCAATTAGAATTAAAAGAAGTGGAAGACATTCTTGCCAATATGGGCGTGGAAGAAACATTAAGCAAACAGGTTGCATTACAAATCAGCAAAGACAAAAACCGTTGGGCAGATTTTATGATGAAGCTTGAACTTGAAATGGAAAAGCCTGCAAAGAATCGAGCTGCGAAAAGCGCCAGCACCATAGCACTTTCATATTTGGTGGGAGGTTTTATTCCGTTGTTCCCTTATATCATTATTCACGATAGCAAACAGGCTTTGTATGTTTCATGCGTTGTTACTGTGATCGCTTTAATGATATTCGGATATTTTAAAAGTAAAGTAACAGGACAACCGCTTGTAAAGGGAACAATCAAAGTAACGGTAACGGGTATCGTTGCAGCGGCCGCGGCATTTTTATTGGCAAAAGCGGTGAGTTAAAGGAAAAAAATTAATCAAATTGCCCTCAAGCCTGATTTTGTAATCTTTTATAGAACCATCGTTTGGCTATTTCGGCAGAAATAATATAAGCAGCTACAATAAGAAGCATCCAGCCATAGAAGGAAAGCGGCAAGCTCACAAAACCAAACAAAGATGCGAGCGGAGTGAATGGCAATATCAAAACAAATAAAATAATAAGGCTTGTGGCAATGCTTAAATATTTTCCCGGCAAACTTTTAAAGAAAGGCAATCTGGTTCGCACTATAAGCACAATCAATGTTGCAGAGATAACAGATTCAACAAACCATCCTGTTTGAAAAACTTTTTCACCTGACTTCATGAAAAATAATAATACACCGAATGTGAGATAATCATACACGGAGCTCAACAACCCGAACACAATCATGAAGCGCTGGATAAATCTAATATCCCAGCGATGCGGTTTGCTCACTGAGATTTCATCAACACGATCTGTTGCAATCGTCATCTCAGGAAAATCAGTTAATAGATTTATGAGCAAAATTTGTTTTGGCAGCAATGGAAGAAAAGGCAAAAACAAAGATGCTCCTGCCATACTGAACATGTTCCCGAAGTTTGCGCTCGTTGCCATGAAAATATATTTCATCGTATTAGCAAATGTTTTTCTTCCTGCAACAATGCCTGCGCTCAATACATTCAGATCCTGATTTAATAAAACAATATCGGCAGCTTCTTTGGCAACATCCACTGCAGTATCAACTGAGATGCCAACATCGGCCGTATGCAAGGCGGGCGCATCATTAATGCCATCGCCCATGAACCCAACCACATTGCCGCTCTTTTTTAAAAACATTATGATCCGTTCTTTCTGGTTGGGTTCTACTTCAGCAAAAATATCCGTCCTGCTTGCCTGATTCATCAATGCACCGTCACTCATTTCATGAATCTGCTTGCCTGAAAGTATCACTGCATCTTCTATTCCTATTTGTTTGGCAAGACTATCTGCCGCCAATGCATTATCGCCAGTGATTAATTTTAATTGCACACCTAAATTGCGCAGGCTGGCAATTGTTTGCAGCGCATCTTTTTTAGGTGGGTCGAACAGAGTGATGAAGCCAAGAAATGTCATTTCCTTTTCATCATCGCGGGTAAAATCTTTTTCGTTATTGCCATTTTTATATGCAATGCCCAACACACGAAACCCTGCAGCGCTTAGTTTATGATATTGATCATTAATGGCAGCACGTTTGTCGTCCATCGGTATTACTTGCCCGCTTGCTGTTTCAGCTTTGTCGCAAACATCAACTATGGAATTCAATGCACCTTTTGTGATGGCGAGATTTTCTTTTTCGTTTCTAACCTGGATGGTTAAACGCTTTCTTATAAAATCGTATGGTATTTCACATTGAACTGAGAAGCCATTTGCATTGCCTTTATGATTTAAGCAGATAGCTTCATCGATCGGGTTATGAAAACCTTGTTGCATCGAAGCGTTCAGCCAGGCGAATCGTAATGTTTTGTCTGAGTGATTGGCTTCAATATCCAATGCATCCTTCAATGTTACTTTTCCTTCAGTGATTGTTCCTGTTTTATCGGAGCAAAGAATGTTCATGCTTCCAAAATTCTCGATGGATGAAAGCCGCTTCACGATTACCTGCTGTTTAGCCATTGCTCTTGCTCCTGCAGAAAGATTGACTGTGATGATCGCGGGAAGCAATTGTGGTGTCAATCCCACTGCCAATGCAAGAGAAAATAAAAATGAATCGAGCGCAGGCTTGTGCAATAAAATATTGATCGCAAAAATTATGATGACCAATACCAAAGTGATTTCCATCAGCATATAACCGAAATGTCGAATGCCTTTTTCGAAATCTGTTTCAGGAGCTTTTGCTCGAAGTTGGTCTGAAATTTTTCCAAACTCTGTTTGCCTTCCTGTTTTGATTATCAATGCAGTTGCTTTGCCACTGATAACATGCGAGCCCATGAACAATGAGTTGCTTCTTTTTGCTAATGTCGCGTCAGCGGAAACAACTCCCACATTTTTTTCTACCGGGTATGTTTCTCCTGTGAATGCTGCTTCATCTACAAATAATTCTTTGGAATCCAGCAACAGGCTATCTCCGGGGATCACATCGCCTGCTGATAAAATAACCACATCGCCGGGAACCGCATTCTCAACAGGCAATTCGGTTCCTTTTCCATCTCTCACAAGGTGGCAACGTATCTGGACCATTTTCAATAATTCATTCACTGCATTCGCCGCGCCTCTCTCTTGCCAAAAGCCAAGAATACTGCTGATTAAAATAATGATGAGTATAATTACAGCATCTGTAAAATCTCCCAAACCCATTGAGAGCAATGCCGCAGCGATCAATAATAATGTGATGGGGCTTTTGAACTGCGATAAAAAAAGAATAACAGAAGATGATTTGGAACCTGCTTTGAAAGTGTTGAAGCCATATTGTTTCAATCTGTTGCCCGCTGCCGCATTCGACAGACCTTTGTCTGTGCATGAAAGAGATTTCAAAACATCTTCTTTGCCAAGGCCCCAAAAATTTTCTATTGAAGGTGATGGAGAAGGCTGCTGCATTTGATGGACAAATTATTTTATAATGCTAGATAAATTATTAACCATGAGTGTAAACTATCCATTCTTTCTAAAAGCCAAAATTAAAATTTGCAATCTTAAAACTCACAGAAGATATGATAAGAAAAGAGCACGATAACAATTAAGGCTCTGAAAAGGGACGTTTTTTCATTTTTCAAATTTACTTCGTGTAGCCATCACCGTTATTGCCAGACCCATTATCGCGATAAGGCCTAATGAAACTTTCAGGTTGCTTGCCTGAGCGATGAAGCCGATAAATGGCGGGCCAAATAAAAAGCCAAGATAGCCAATCGTAGAAACGGCTGCCAAAGCTACTCCAGGCGATAAAACTTTTGATCTTCCCGCTGCACTGTAAACCAATGGAACTACAGATGAAACACCTGCGCCTACCAACAAAAAACCAATAATCGCAGTAATGAAATAAGGAAATAAAATAGAAATCAATAAACCTGTTGCTGTTAATGCTCCACTGATTTGCAAGATTTTTTTTATGCCCATTTTTGTGGCAAACCAATCACCAATGAAACGGCCAGTTGCCATAGTTGACATGAACGCTGTATAACCCGCAGCAACTAATGCTTGCGGTGGTTGTATCACTTTTTGAAAATAAACGCCGCTCCAATCGAACATGGCGCCCTCGCAGATCATGCTACAAAAAGCAATAATGCCAAGGGTTATCAAAGATTTATCCGGCTTTGCAAAAATTGGCTGGTGCTGATTTTTATTCGCATCTGTTAATAATAAAAAACGGGAATTAATAAGCGTGATCAATAACGCGATTGATGTGATGACAAGAAAATGCTGATAAGGCAGAATGCCGAAACCAATCATTAATGTTCCGATTGCTGCACCGGAAAAACCTGCGAGGCTCCACAAACCATGATAAGATGCCATGATAGTTCGGCCATACAATGCTTCTGTGCCGATAGCCTGGGTGTTCATTGAAATGTTCAGCATGTTGCCCGCCATGCCGAAAAGAAAAAGGCATGCGACTAATTGCCATGTTTGTTCCGCGAAACCTAATAACGGTAATATACAACCGTAAAGAATTGCTGCTGTAATTACAACCGGGCGACTGCTGAATTTTGCAACCAGCCATCCTGCAATTGGGAGAGAAGTTAAAAGCCCTGCAGGCAAACCCAGCAAAACACCGCCCAGCGCGGCGTTGCTAAGATGCAACTTTTGCTGGATGTTCGGTATGCGCGATGCCCAGCTTGAAAAACATAATCCTGCCAGAAAGAAAAAAAAGCTGACCGCAATGCGGTTGATTCTTTTTTGCGGAAGTTTTATTTCAATGCCTGCGGTCAAGGAAATATTTATTAATAAAAGATGAAAAACGAAAACTGAGATCCTTACAAATATCTTTCTTTAATAATTTTTTGATGATGCGCAACATGGCCAGCAGCAATAAAACCTAACGCAACCACATTCATGCTATAATTGCTTGCAGTGCCGGTTAATGACAATTGCTCATCATCAAAAGATTCGAATAATATTTCTGTTGATTTTCTTAATGCCTTGAATTCTTTCACCAGATCATTCCATTTGCGGGTTGATGCTTTTGCATTGGCAGCCCAACCATTCTCATCGAAAGAGGCGAGGGGAGTGGCATCTTTTCTTGAGAAGCGAAGCGCTCTGTATGTGAACACACGTTCTGCATCTATAATATGTTGCAGCAATTCTTTGATTGTCCATTTTCCTTCTGCATAAGCATAATCAATTTTTTTGCGCGGGATTTTTTTTAGCAGCTCTTTAAAGTCGCTTGAATTTTTTTTCAGCGCTTTTATTGCATCCTGTTCTTTGACAGCATTAATATATGTATGGAAAAATTCGGGAGCGATTACATCTTTCTTTGTGACCATCTTTTTTTTGTAAATGTAAAAAAGAAAATGCCCCACAATTACGGGGCATCTGAAATTATTTATTTTTTATTAGCCACAGATTGCGCAGATTTACACAGAAGCTCTCTAACATTAGTGACACTAACAATTAGTTTGAGAGTTGCGCATTGCTCAATAAAGATTCAAAAGTACAAGGGTGCGACGCAAGGATGCCAGATCAATGGATGAAGCTAGTTACATAAAAAAATTTATCCTCTCAATCGACACTGAGTTATTAATCTTTACTATTTTTTAAAGTTGATTTTGGAAGTTCGTTTTTTATTTCAGTGTTTAATGTTGAAGCTAATTTGATTGCTTCATAAGCATTCACAATGCCGCCGGAAATGCTGATGTCGGACAAATTCACCAACTCATCTTCCGTGCCCGGCTTTTTCACTTTGCCCGGCGGTGGCGTGGCAGATTTTACAATGCAATATTTTATTTGCTGCGGGGTGAGCGTTGGATAATATTCCATAATCAATGCCGCGACGCCTGTGACAATTGGTGCGGCCATACTTGTGCCAGCGAGATTGCCATATTTATTTTCGCCGGGGCCAGGCAGCGATGAATAAATTTTTGTTCCGGGCGCAAACACATCCACTTCATTTTTTCCATAGTTAGAAAATGATGCGGTGTAGCTTTTAAAACCGGGCTCGGCCAACGGATCGCTGCTTGCGCCAACCGTGATCCAATTAGTAGCTGTTGTTTTTGAATCTTTAAAAACAGGATTAGGAAAATTTGAAACACTATCCAGATTTGCATTATCATTTCCTGCAGCTTCAACTAATAAAACTCCTTTACCCTGCGCATATTTTACAGCATCATCAACCCATTTTTTATATGGAGAAAGATGTTTCCCGAAACTCATGTTAATCACCTTCGCACCATTATCAACTGCATAACGAATAGCCAGCGAAATATCTTTATCATGCTCATCGCCATTTGGCACAACGCGCAGCATCATGATTTTTACATTATCAGCAATGCCATCCATTCCTTTGCCATTGCCTCTTTCAGCAGCAATAATTCCTGCAACATGCGTTCCATGCATCGGATCGCCGGCCATGATATCATTGTTGCCATAATATTTGTCATTGATATCATCTTCATTATCCTTCACAACATCATGCCTGTAATTTTTTGGCGCATTCTCTTTCACTTCTGCTTTCTTTTCATCGCGATCAACGATCTCTGAAAAATCGCTGAGATATTCTTTGTTAGTAATGTCCATTATCTTGTCAGCTTTGAACATATACAGCAACAACGCTTTTGCTTTTTTTGCTTCAATTGTTGTTGCATCAAAAGTATCAAGTTCGTTGCCAGTGTATTCCACTTTGTTCATTGCTTTTTGAAGAACGCTGTCGCTTTTTATTGCAGTTGATAAAAAACGTCTCAGAATAAGAAGATCAGCAGCACTTTCAGCAACATTATCTCCGATGATTGTTTTTTTTGCGCTCAGCCACATGTTGTAATTATCAAGATCATCGCCTTTTAGCAATGCAGGATTAAAATCTTTCGCTTCATATTTTTCTTTGAATTTATAATACACTCTCGCTTCTTCCTGCGAATCATCTTTTACATTGGTGCCATCTTTTCCACCAAGAAAATTCCAGCCATGAATATCATCAACATAACCGTTGTGATCATCATCAATGCCGTTGCCTGGAATTTCTTTTGGGTTTGTCCAAAGCACGCCTTTCAAATCTTCGTGCAATGTGTCAACACCTGAATCGATCACTGCAACAATGACTTGTTTGCTTTTTATTTTTCTTTCTCTCACAAATTCATAAGCTTTATTTAAGCTGATGCCTTCAAAGCCATCCTGCTCTTTGTCCATGAGGTGCCAGCCTTTCGGCAATTCTGTTTTTGCTGAATTGCCTTGAGAAAAAATGTTTTGGTAGGAAATCAATAATAAGATGACAGGGTACAGCAACCATTTCAATCTACTCTTCATTTTCATTTTTTTAGTTTAATTGATAACAATGATGATAAAAGCAAGTTCATGCAAAATGCGAGATTCTTTTGTTAAAAAAAGAAGCGTTAAAAGTAATAATAAATACAAACCATCACATGCGTTTTTTACATGGATGGTTTATATTAATGTTAAAACTTTAAACTGTTTTGTTTTATAAATTATTGAGAAGTCAATTTTAGTTCTACTCTGCGGTTTGCTGTTCTTCCTTCTTCCGTATTATTATCTGCAATAGGTTGTTCCTGTCCAAGACCAATTGCAGTAACGCGGTTTTCAGGAACGCCTTTTGAAATCAGATAATTTTTTACAGCATCCGCTCTTTTTTGAGATAATACAAGATTGCGTTCGGGAGTGCCAACTGTGTCCGTGAATCCTTTTATCACTAATACCAATTCCTTGTTTTTATTAAGAATAGAAACGAGGTCGTTCAAAGCTAAAAAAGATTCTGTCGTTAATCTATCGCTTGCTGTTGAGAATAAAATATTATGCGCAACGTAATTTACTTTTTCCTTAATCTCTTTTTTTATTGCCGGGCAACCATTATTTTCTCTTACACCAGGCACAGTAGGACATTTATCTTCTTCATCATTAATGCCATCGCCATCAGTATCTGGAATCGGGCAACCATGATATTTTGCAATGCCCGCAACTGTTTTGCATGAATCATGTTCATCATCAATACCATCACCATCAGTATCTGGAATCGGGCAACCATGATATTTTGCAATGCCTGCAACAGTTCTGCATGAGTCATGTTCATCATCAATGCCATCGCCGTCAGTATCAGGAACAGGACAGCCATGATATTTTGCAACGCCCGCAACTGTTTTGCATGAGTCGTGCTCGTCGTCAACTCCATCCTTGTCTGTGTCGGGCACAGGACAGCCATTGTATTTTGCAAGTCCGGCAACATGTGGGCAAAGATCTTTATCGTCCGGCACGCCATCATTATCAGAATCTTTCACTTTTATTTTTACAGGACGAGGCGGAGTTTTTGACTGCGTTCTTCCTATCCAAATGCCAAGCGACGCGCCAAGAACCTGATGATGGAAAGTGCCTGTATATGTTGCTGTATAAAAATTAGTAAGGCCACGGCTTCCGTAGCAACTAAGTATCACGTTCCCAAATTCAAAACCCGCTTTTGCATTAATGCCAATATCAACAGTTTTATATTTATTTACAGCATTGCCAACCAAAAGATCTTCGCTTCCGGTTTGATAACTTAATGTCGTATCATTATTTACACTAAGTGTTTGGCTGCCCATGCTTGCGCTGTAAATGAAAGCAAAATAAGGACCGGCACTAATGAAGAAACTGCTTTTGTGTGAAGGTGAAAGGAATATTTTATAAGCAAGGTTTAAGGGCACCTCAATATAACCCATATTCAGAGATGTCTTTAATGAAAGCGTGTCTGTAGCCACACTTGCCGTATCATAAGTTTTAAAAAAATGTCTTCCTTTCGCACTATAGTTGACTCCAGGCTGAAAATAAAAATTGCTTTGGCCGATAGGTATATCCAAAAGAACGCCGGCTGAAATGCCGGTTTTAGAAGAATAAAGTGGTTTAACATTGGCATCCCAGCCAGGGATATTATTTGTTTCAATAACATTCGACGAGTGAACGCCGAGGAAAGCACCTAATTTTATTTGCGCATTCGCTCCTGAAATAAGAATCAGCAAGAGAAACAATAAGGGTAATTTTTTATTCATAAGCCACTGGTTTTTCATAGCTTGAAAAGCTACTCCAATCCAGCTATAACGCTTAAAGGCAAGTATTATTTTGGGAGTTTGCAGTTTGTGGGAATGCATTAGAATTTCAGTTTGCAATCCCCAGTTTGCAGTTCTGCGATTCAAGATTGATAAGCAAACTCGGACATAGAGAACTGCAAACTGAAGACTATAAACTACAGGTCGAATTTGATTCCCTGTGCAAGAGGTAAATCAGCAGAATAATTAATCGTGTTTGTTTGTCTGCGCATGTATGCTTTCCATGCATCGCTTCCGCTCTCGCGGCCACCGCCTGTTTCTTTTTCTCCACCAAATGCGCCGCCAATTTCCGCGCCCGATGTGCCTATGTTTACATTCGCAATGCCACAATCACTCCCCGCATAAGATAAAAATTTTTCTGCTTCACGAAGATTCAATGTCATGATAGAAGATGATAATCCCTGCGGCACTCCGTTCTGTATTGCGATTGCTTCTTCAATGGTTTTATATTTTAATAAATAAAGAACGGGCGCAAAAGTTTCATGCTGCACTATTTTGAACTGTGGTTCTGCTTCAGCAATGCATGGCTTCACATAACATCCGCTTTCATATCCATCGCCCTCCAGCACGCCCGGTTCAACAATAAATTTGCCGCCTTCTTTTTTGCATTCCTCTGTTGATTGCAAATATAATTTCACCGCATCATTATCAATCAACGGGCCAACATGATTATGTTCATTTAAAGGATCGCCTATTTTTAATTGTTTGTAGGCAGTGACTAACTTTTGTTTCACATCATCATATATTTTTTCATGAATGATCAGTCTGCGTGTTGAAGTGCAGCGTTGGCCTGCTGTGCCAACAGCTCCGAAAATTGCGCCGCGCACTGCAATATTCAGATCTGCATTTTCAGAAATAATAATTGCATTGTTGCCTCCCAATTCAAGCAAAGATCTGCCGAGCCTTGCACCAACTGCTGCGCCAACTGCTTTGCCCATTCTTGTTGAACCGGTTGCAGAAACAAGCGGTATCCTTGTGTCATTCGCCATCAATTCGCCAACTTCTCTGTCGCCGACAATTAATCCGCTCACACCTTCGGGCACATTATTTTTTGCGAATACTTCGGCAACAATTTGTTGACAAGCCACTGCGCATAATGGTGTTTTTTCTGATGGCTTCCAAATGCACACGTTGCCGCAAGCCCAGCCAATCATACTGTTCCAGCTCCATACCGCGACAGGAAAATTAAATGCAGAAATAATTGCAACGATGCCGAGCGGGTGCCATTGTTCATACATGCGATGCGCGGGTCTTTCGCTGTGCATTGTTAATCCATGCAATTGGCGTGAAAGACCAACAGCCAGGTCGCAGATGTCAATCATTTCCTGCACTTCACCAAAACCTTCCTGCAGGCTTTTGCCCATTTCATAAGAAACTAATTTCCCTAATGGCACTTTGTCCCTGCGCAATGCTTCGCCAATTTGTCTGACGATTTCTCCGCGTTTTGGAGCAGGCCATGAGCGCCATTCAATGAATGCAGATTGTGCTTTGCTTATTACTTTTTCATAAGCGTTTTTATCGCTTGCAGTAACTGATGCGATCAATTTTCCATCAACAGGAGAAAACGATTTGATGGATGAGCCTTTGGATTCTATCCAATGCGAACCAGTGGATGAGCCACTGTTAATGCTTTCTATTTTTAATTGCTTGAGAAATTCCATAAAAAAAATTGCTTACGATTTTTAATCGCAAGCAATTTAGGAATTAACCATTAAACAATGGTCTAAACCTTTAACTTAAAACCTACTTATGAAAAAAGCATCCGATGTTCTGTACGGCAAAAATATTTTAATGGTTGCGTTGAAAAAACAGAATCCTGCGTTAATAGGTGAATGATGAAAATGTGCCGGAGAAATGAATAATGAATGATTAAAAATTAATAATTAAGAATGATGCTTGAACTTCAGAACCACAAACTAAAAACTGAATTATCCCATTCTTTTATCCATCACTGAAAAAAAACTTTCACTGTAACTGATGCCGATTGGAATTTCTTTATCACCAATTTTCACTCTGCTCTTGCTGATATTTTCAATCTTGCTTATCGGCACAATGTAAGAACGGTGGATGCGCAAAAATTCTTTCGAAGGCAGTTTCTGCGAAATTGTTTTCAGCGTCATTAATGTAAGGATGGATTTTTGCGGCATGTAAATTTTTATATAATCATCCAAACCCTCAATGTATAAAATTTCTTTCAGGTTTATTTTTGCCATTTGATAATCCGACTTCACAAAAATATAGCCATCCTGAACTTCCTGATTGGTCATGTAATCAATATATTCTTTTGCTTTATAAACCGATTTTAAAAAACGGTCGTACTCGATTGGCTTCAGCAAATAATCAATCGCATCTACATTAAAACCTTCTACTGCATATTCACTAAACGCAGTGGTGAAAATAACTGCACTGTTTTTTTTATTAATGATTTTTGAAAATTCAATTCCATTAATATCCGGCATCTGTATATCCAAAAAAAGAATATCAACATTGGTTGTTTCCAATAATTTTTGCGCTTCAAACGGATCTGTGAAAACGTCTTTCAATTCAAGAAAATATATTTTAGCAATATATTTTTTTAATAATTCGAGAGCTAAAGGCTCATCATCAATTGCAATACAAGTAAGCATTATAAATGAATGTTTAGGTTAACTGCATAAGTTGTTTTTTCATCGGCCAGGCAAAGCTTGTAGCGATTGTGATATAAAAGTTCAAGCCTTCTTTTTATATTGGTGATGCCAATGCCTGTTGTTTCTGCAGGCCTAAGCAAAGCATGATTGTATTTATTGTTCGTGATTTTAAAATCGATATCAGTTTCTTTTATATCCAATAATATATTAACTGGCGAAGTCTCTCTTGTGCTAATCCCATACTTAAAAGCGTTCTCAACAAAAGGCAGAAATAACAATGGAGATATTTGTTTGCCGGTTGGATCGCCGGTAATAATAAAATCAACTTTAGATTTGCCTGTTAGCCGCATTTTTTGCAGCTCGATATAATGTGTAGTGAATTGTATTTCTTTTTCCAGAGGCACTGAATTATTTTTTGCTTCTGTAAGAACGTATCGCATAATGCTTGATAGTTTCATTACTGCTTCGCTCGTTTTTTCTGAACGTGCTTCTGCTAAAGAATAAATGTTATTAAGCGTGTTGAATAAAAAATGTGGATTGATCTGAGATTTTAAAAAAGATAATTCTGTGTTCAGTTTTTCATTCTCTATCTCTTTGTTTTTTTGTTCGGATGTGAACCATTGTGAAACTACTCTGATCCCTGTGCTAATAACAAACACCAATAAAAAAATAGCGATTGAACCTCCGGATAAAAGCGGCGGCAATAGATGTCGCGGTCTGTTTGATAATATTGGGTTTGCCGGCAGGAGGTGCAAATCATCGCTCAGATGTCTGTAAATGCGGGGGAACATTCCAAAAAGAATGAGAAGGCCGATGATAATAAATGTGTATGCTACCACTTTTTTTTGTGCCAGCAATTTTGGTATCAACAAATAATAATTGAAATAATAAAAACTGATGTATAATAAATTCGTGAGAACAAAATAGGTAGATACATATTGCTCAGGTATGAATCCTGTGTCTCTCGGGCGTGAGAATAAAACGAAAGGCAGCATTAAAAAACAAAGCCACGCTGCAACATGAACAACAACCTGCAAAATAATTTTATTGAACTTCATAATAGTTTTATGAATGAAGCTGTAGTTTGAACTACAATGTAAACAAAGCTATTATTCTTTTTTTAAGATGGCTGTTAAAAAGATTTGATGTAAGAGTTTTGCAGTAGCGGATAGATGAATATGGATAAATCATCGGTGAATGATAAAAACAAAAAAGCCTTGCTTGTGTGCAAGGCTTTTTCTATAATCTTTTTTATAGCTAAAAATTAAATGCCAACTTAGTAAATAATCTCATGCCATTGTAACCCATCTGCACTGCGTCAAAAGGGCCACCTGATTCGCTATCATCAGCAGAGGCATATTTAGCATTTGGAACAACAGACTGATCCGGATGAACATTGAATATATTATCAACTCCTGCAAATAGCGTAAAGCTCTTGCAAAATTTATAGGAAAAGTAGATATCTGTTGTCACTTTCGGATGGAAGACAAAGTTTTCTGGTACTGATGTTTTGCCATCATCTGTAGCGACATAAGGGTCGTAACCAGATTCAGCATCCGATACTCCAGAACCCCCTGGGCCGCCAGGTATTGACCCTGCTAAAGTATCATACCCAAATCCCTGAGTTGTTAATTTCCCGAAATAAGTAAAACGAGCCCCAACCCCCAATTTTTTTATAGTATAATCTAACGACAAACTAAACTTGGCATTTGGAGCTGAGGAAAGTAGGAATGCTTGTTCTCTTGTGCTGTAAAATCTTTGTTGGTTAAGATATGAATTATTAAGTGCGGGGGGTATATTAATTTTGTCAATAGTCATGTGCTGGATATTGCCAGCCAATAAAATTTTGAATGATTGTTTATTCCACCTTTTTGTATAATCTGCTACCACATCAACTCCGAGGTTCGTTGTATTCACCGCGTTGGTGAAAAATTCAACATCGCTGATGTTCAATGAATTTAAGATTGGCGCTAGTGCAGGTGTAGTGTTATCAAACTCTCCCGATAAAACAACTCTGTTTTTTATTTTCACTAAATAACCATCTGTGGTAATGGTCAGCCCATTAACAGGTTTCCACGCAAAACCAAGACTTGCGTTCACAGATTTTTCCTGTTTCAGATTTGGGATGCCCGCCGCTTTTGCGATCGGTCCGTAATTCGGTGCGATTTTTACATAGCTGATTCCTGCAACACCTGCTGTAGTAAAGGTGTTGCTAAAATTAATTTGCTGCAACGAGGGCGCTCTGAAACCTGTGCTTGCTGAACCACGGAGATTAAAATTGTCAGTTACTTTGTAACGCGTTGCAAATTTATACGTGCTTAAAAAACCGAAATCATTATAATTTTCAACTCTTGCTGCCAAATCAACAAGCCATTCTTTTGTAATGTCAATTTGCGCATCAACATAAGCACCTAAGTTCGACCTGTTCGCATTGACTGCATCTCCCGGCACTGAACTGCCTGGTACAGATGCTGGCTCAAATCCCGGGAAGCCTTGTGCGCCAGAAACTTTGTAAGTTGTGTCGCCGCCGGCAACAAAATAAGCGCCATAATTTTTCCATGACGCATCTTCGCCTGCATATATTTTATATTGCTCGTAACGATATTCTGCACCAAATGCCAAAGTAAGGCCATGCGCAAAATTTGCGAAACGTTTGCTTATGTCAGCATTTACTGTGTTTTGAAGAAAAGAAAAACCCCCATCATCAAAATGTGTTTGCGCAGTTTGAGAACCTACCGGGAATGAAGCATTAAAAGTGCAGTCACCGTAATAATGAAAATTGTTGTAGCCAATGGTATTGCTTATGTCCCAATCCCAATTGCTATGTGTAGTTCCTCTGAATCCTGCGGCCAGAGACATATCAGTGATATGAACATCTTCGATTGGGTCATAAAATTGAGTCCCATCGCTGGTAGTGTGCATTATACCCGGAACATAAACAATATTCCCCGCCGCATCCG
>Ga0207057_1073_pt1 | contig 26375 bp, 21 predicted proteins | sample Alteio_BWMinCont_33_FD_153265 | JGI IMG/M metagenome (GOLD analysis project Ga0207057, IMG submission 153265) | Enriched cells from forest soil in Barre Woods Harvard Forest LTER site, Petersham, Massachusetts, United States -... | ecosystem: Environmental > Terrestrial > Soil > Temperate forest >... | reverse complement strand
ATGTCCGGATGCCATGGTTTGACCAGACCCGGATCAACCGGATCAAAGCGCCCCTGGACAGTGGCATCAAAGAAAGGATGGGCTATCCCGACTATGATATATTCGACAGGGGAGGCCGCGCCGTCGTAAAAAATGCCCATCGGCCAAAAGACTCCAGCCTGCTCTTTGCCCAGCTTGATTCTGTGCTAGACCTCCCCTATTCAGTCAGGGAGGAGGATATCCGAGCTAATCCCGTCCATGTCCGAAAGGACTATCTCTCGGTCACTTCAGTAGAAAACCTAGTCTCGCCCTATAAAGGGAAGGTCGTTTACTTAGATATATGGGGGACATGGTGCGGGCCCTGCGTCGAGGAAATGAAACATGTCCCAACATTGCAGGATTCCTTCAAAGGAAAAGATGTTGTTTTCCTCTATCTCGACAGGGATGAGGAAGACAAAGACAGTATATGGAAAAGCTTCATCCATTCCAATGAAATAAAGGGCGAGCATGTGCGGCTTACGGACGACCAAATTAAAGGGATATGGGAAGGCCTGGGGCTCGCGGGGCAAGCATATCCGACTTATTGCCTGTTTGACCGCAACGGGAAACTAGTGGTGAACAATGCAAAAAAGCCGAGCGATGGGCAAGATTTGTATAACCAGATAAATGAAGCACTGCTGAAATAATAGTGAGCCATAAAAAAACTGGAAGAATCCAGTGTTAATGAATCAATACTTATTTGCATACTTTTTCTCCGTTTTGGATAACTTTTTGTGGGGCAATTTTTTTTATTTTGTTTTCGGGTAATAGAAGCGGCTTTGGCCAATAAGGGGGATTTTGATCTGCAGAAAAGGTTTACAACCCTCAAGTTTATTTTTGCCCACTCTTTGCCTTTTCGTTTAAATAAAAATGACAATATGGAAAATCCATTTCCGATACTGGAAAGTTTTGATGTGCTTTATAAAGGGGAAAAAATACGTGTGGACCTGATTGATTTCACTACCCAGATCCCCGAATGGAAATTTTTTGTGCATATCGGGAAAGAAGGAGTGATCTTGGGAAAATTGAAGTTAAAACACAAAATCCGCTGGACAAGCGGTATGGATCTATCCCTGCAAGAATCCGAAACACTTGGCCTTGAGATCGAGCGGCAATGGGGCAAGGAGCTGCCCATGCCACCTTCCAATAACCCCTTTGACTATGACAGGCCGAAAGGCACGATTTTTTATTCTTGCGAATATTTTGGTTTCCGGGTAACACAGGCAAAAGCGCTCTACACTGCTGATATCTATTTCAAGGTCAGCGATCGTGAAGTGTCATCAATACTTGTCAGGATGGAATGCTTCGGGGGCTTGAACTGGGTGCCAGCCGATTCAGATATGCCCGATCCTTTATTCAAGTCGACTGTTGAATTTATCGAAGCCTGCGAAAAAAAACTAGCCTGGGTGGCGCAATAACTGAAATATTCCTTACTAATTGTCTTTTTGTCAAACCCATCTTCACCCCCGTCAATAACAATCCATCACTTAGGGGCGAAATTTGTCTTCTAAATCGCACAAGCCATGTTAAAGATGATTTCCTGGGGACAGTTCATTAGTGCTTTGAGCATAGCGGCCCTATGTTACTATCTCGTAATACTCGTCCTGTATTTCAGGATTGATATCAAGCAATGGCTGGCGCGAAAAAAATAGGCCAAGCTTTTTATTGGATGACTGCGGCAAGGCGAATGCAGATTAGCCAATTGCGATCCAGTAACCTGCCGCCAGTTGATCCGTACCCATGAGGCCCGTACCCTCGCCCCCAGCCCCTCTCCCAATTGGAGAGGGGAGCAATGGGGGGCAAAACAAAAAAAATCCGTGCACATGAAACATAGCATTAAAAAACTGATCACATTTCCCGCTCTCTTGCTTGCCAGCACCCTTACCGAAGCGCAAACTGCTGATGGCAATACGGGGATCAACCAGGCCACTACCATGGTCAACAGTTATTTTGCGGCAGGCACCAATCTCATGTACGCCATTGGCGCCATTGTCGGGCTCGTAGGGGCTGTCAAAGTATATAACAAATGGAACCACGGCGATCACGATACGGGGAAGGTTGCAGCCGCCTGGTTTGGATCCTGTATCTTTTTGGTTGTTGTGGCCACTGTGATCAAGTCTTTCTTTGGAATCAGTTAAACATGTTGAAATGAAAATTCGTGCCTTGATCTATCCGTTGCCCGCCCGGCCTCCTTAGCCTTTTTTCCATAGTGAAGAAGACATGCTGCGGCGCATCTGCCGACAGCCTAAAAAAAACTGCTTTGAAAAGCGGACTGAAATCTTATTGCCCAAATTTTAAATGAAAACAAATGAAGTTTTATTTTTCCGTGCTCCTGATCGCCCTCGCTCTTTTTTCCTGCAAAAAGCAAGACCAGAAACTGGCGCCACCTCCTGTTCGCAATGACCACGGGTACATCACTAACGTTGAAGCATACCTGAAAAACCAGCTTTCCGCTGTTGACTATGCATCCATCGATACTTCCCAATTTTATGTAAGCAAAGAAGGCCGTAACTGGCTCTTGCGTATCGGCATTGCGGGAAAAAACATTGATCGGGATTTTATGCTATTGCAAACGGACAGCACCGGCATGGTATTTAAAAGCCAGTTTGTATATATCCGGCGTGACAGTTCGGGCCTTCAAACTTTTAATGGAAGGATCTCCACTGAATCGCTGCAACATAGTGCGCCTTTTAAAAGAATATTCAGCAATAATGTGATTACCGGCACAAGTACAGCCAAAGCCACTATAGAAAATTCCGAAGAAGCCGATCAGGATGATGACATCGTGCCTGCAGATGATTGCACGGGTTGCCTGCCGCTTGTTGTGGTTGTCGGTTATACCGGTGGTGGCGGGGAGAGCAGTGGTGGCGGCATTTCCTATGCGGACTACCTGAACCTGATGGAACTTGCTAATGGAAGCAGTTCGACGATCGGGGCTTCTTCCGGCATCTATAGCCCGATTGCCACAGCTGGCAGCATTAGTGCCGGGGGAGTAACAAGCGGCGGTTCATCGATTAAGCCACTGCCAGGTATTGCGATCAATTTTGAAACCTCGTATTCAAAACCGGGGATCGACGTCAATGCATTCATGAAATGTTTCGCCTCCATTCCCGATGCCGGCAGCACTTGCAGTATCACTGTTTACACGGACCTTCCCGTGAACGATAATCCGCAATATATTTTTAATATCCTCACCGGGGCAACCGGCCATGCCTTTTTATCCCTGACAAAAACCAACGGAGCGCAATCGGTGACGCAGTATATCGGGAAAACCACTTCGAAAGCAATTGCGGTCTTAGGTTTCCCGGTAACAGGCAAGATCGTTGACAACACTGCGCATAAATACAATGCAACCCTTACGATGAATGTAACGCCCTCGCAGTTGCAGACAGCGATCAACCAGGTGGTTTCTATTGGCAGCACGCCATCCTACGATATGTGGGAGAATAATTGCGTGGACTATGCCCTCAGTATCCTGAATTCAGTGAGGCCGAACAATCCTTTGTATGTGGGTATGTCCATTGATCCATCGACCGGCGATGAATACCAGACACCTCAGGGTTTATATATCGCTTTGCAGAATTTGAAAAACCAGAATGGCGCTGATGCCCCGAATATCACAATGGATGTGATAAAGAATGCGGGAATCAGTAAGGGCGCGTGTAATTAACCCATACCCCCTAACCCCCTGAAGGGGGAATAAAAAATTAAGTATGCCGACGAGCGTGTATAAGATCAATAAGGGAATCAACCGTAGCATTGAGTTCAAAGGGCTCAAAGCACAGTATATCTGGTGGCTCGGAGGAGGGATCATTGCTTTGTTGATCCTGTTTGCCATCCTGTACATCATCGGCATCAACGCTTTTGTATGTGTGGGTTTCATATTGTTTGCAGGCACCGGCGTTTTTATGGGAGTGTACAAAATAAGCAATGCGCATGGCGAGTTCGGGATGATGAAAAAAATGGCGAAACGGAATATTCCAAAAACAGTGAAATGTAATTCGAGGAGGCTTTTTATATGGAACGGAATTTAGAAGACCTATTACCGATACTGAGCGTCGAGGATGATTGCATTTTATCCAAGCAAGGAGATGTGACCATGCTGTTCGAAGCATTGCTACCGGAGATATTCACTTTATCTAATGAAGAGTTTGAATCGTTTCAGCAGGCCTGGTTAAAAGCGGTGCGGATACTTCCAAAACAGTTGGTATTGCATAAACAGGATTGGTTTGTCGAGTCATCGTATAAAGCGGATTTCTTGAAAGAGGATAAAAGTTTCCTGTCGCGCAGTTCTGAAAAATTCTTTAATGAACGCCCTTGCCTGGATCATCAATGTTTTATCGCGCTCAGCAAAAAACCAGCGAACAGAAAGTTGTCCTCATCGGCTGTTTCGAATTTATTCCGGAAATCGATTGTGCCGGAAGAAACCCTAAGCCCGCAACTACAGCAAGAATTTAAAGATGCCTGCAGCCAGTTCAAACGGATATTAGAAGACAGCGGTTTTATCCAACTCAGGCAATTAAAGAATGATGAACTGATGAGCACAGCCGACCGTGCCGGCATCATTGAAAAATATTGTTTCCTGTTGGAAGATGAGCGATTGATCATTAAAGATATTTCCTACAAAGAAGGGATCCGTATCGGGGAACAGTATTGCCAACTCTATACGCTTGCTGATGCAGCTGACTTGCCCGCGCTTTGCGGCCCACGGATCAATTACGACAAATATTCGACGGACAATACCAAATTTTCTGTCGGTTATGCATCAGCGTTAGGGCAACTGCTTAGCTGTAACCATATCTATAACCAGTACATTTTTATTGAGGACGCACAGAAGACCTTAAAGCAATTGGAAAGCAAAAGGCTGAGGCTGCAATCGCTGTCGGCGTACTCGCGGGAAAATGCCATTGCCGGTGATGCCGTCAATGATTTCCTGAACGAGGCTATCGGCGAACAAAGACTGCCGGTCAAAGCGCATTTTAATATCCTGGCATGGACAGATGATAAAAACAATTTAAAAGAAATACGCAACGCTGTCTCGGCAGCCCTTGCCCAGATGGACGCGGTACCGAAGCAGGAGCTGGACGGTGCACCGCAGATCCACTGGGCGGGCATACCGGGCAATGCCGCGGACTTCCCGATGAACGATACTTTCGATACGTTCGCTGAACAGGCCTGTTGTTTTTTGAACCTGGAGACAAACTACCGGTCATCCATAAGCGCATTTGGCATCCGTTTGGGGGACAGGCTTACCGGCATGCCGGTGCATACGGATATTTCGGATGAGCCGATGAAAAAAGGCATTATCAGCAACCGGAATAAATTCATACTTGGGCCCAGTGGTTCCGGTAAAAGCTTTTTCACCAACCATATGATGCGCTCGTATTATGAGCAGGGAACTCATGTGGTGCTGGTGGATGTGGGGCATTCCTATAAGGGGTTATGCGATATGGTAAAGGGTTACTACTTCACGTACAGCGAGACGCACCCCATAAAATTTAATCCCTTTTATATTGATGGTGTGCTGGACACTGAAAAGAAAGAGAGCATCAAGACACTCCTGCTTGCACTCTGGAAAAAAGACAATGAAGTTTTTAATCGCAGCGAGTATGTCGCACTCTCCAATGCATTGCAACTGTATTATGAAACCCTATCCCGGCCTTTCCCTGAAGGGAAAGGAGAAAAGCCCTTTCCATGCTTTAATAGCTTTTACGAGTTTCTCAAAAAGGATTTTGTTGCGGTGCTTCAAACAGACCAAGTAAAAGAAAAAGATTTTGATGTTTCCAATTTTCTCTATGTGCTCCGGCCCTATTACAAGGGCGGTGAATTTGATTATTTACTCAATGCCACAGAAAACCTGGATTTATTGCAGCAACGGTTTATTGTTTTTGAACTGGACAATATCAAGGACCACCCGATCCTGTTCCCCGTCGTGACCCTTATCATCATGGAAGTGTTCATCTCCAAGATGCGGAAATTAAAAGGCGTTCGCAAGATCATCCTCATTGAAGAGGCCTGGAAAGCGATTGCCAAAGAAGGAATGGCGGAATACATCAAGTATTTATTTAAAACCGTGCGCAAATTTTTTGGCGAAGCGATTGTTGTCACGCAGGAAGTGGAAGACATTATATCCTCGCCAGTGGTTAAGCAGGCCATCATCAATAACAGCGATTGCAAAATATTGCAGGACCAAAGTAAATATCAAAACAAATTTGATCAGGTCCAGGAATTGCTTGGGCTCACGGAAAAGGAAAAAGCATTGGTGCTTTCGATCAATAAAGCCAATGACCCGACAAAAAATTACAAAGAGGTTTTTATCTCGCTCGGGGGCGTACTCTCTAAAGTGTACCGCACCGAAGTTTCACTGGAAGAATACCTCACGTACACGACGGAAGAAACAGAAAAAATGAAAGTGCAACAATATGCCGCAAAATATGGTGGTAATATCCGCAAAGGGATTGCTGCACTGGCGGCTGATATGAGACAAAAAACAGGACCATGAAAAAGTTTTTACAACTATGCTGCTGGGTTTTACTCGCTGGCTGTAACGGGCGTTCAGCAGGAAAGAAAAATATTTTGGAGAATCTTACCGGTGTCTATGTGAATGAATCCATTAGCGCCTATAGCAAGGCAATTGATACGCTTAGTATCGCCAAAGAAGGATCAGATGCACCTGTTTTTCTTATCACAAGGCATGTGGTTTTCCAGCGCATCCGGAAAGGGAAAACAGGGATAAAAGAATACGAACTGGAAAAATGGGTCGCGGTATATCATGAAAACACCGGTGAGCTTATCGAAACAAAAAAAGGCAGGGTGCTGACCTATAACGCTAATGAACAAAAAATTTATCTCGGTAATACGGGTTACAAAAAATTAAGATGATGAAAAAAATATTCATACTGATCACTGCCTGCGTGCTGATCTCATCTGTGTCAGATGCGCAGATACCGATCATCAGCGTGATCACAACGCTTGCCAAAAAAGTGCTCAATGCGCTGGACCTTGCCGTGGAAAAATTGCAGAACGAGACCATCGAATTGCAAAATGTACAGAAAGCAATCGAGAATGAAATGTCGCAATTGCAATTGGACGGCATCACAGATTGGGTACAAAAAACAAAAGACCTCTACAGTGAATATTACCAGGAGCTATCGGAAGTAAAACAAATCATCGCGGATTATGACAAAGTAAAACAGATCATCAGCCTGCAGGAAAAGATCGTCTCGGAATATCAATCTGCATACGCCCTGTTCAAACAGGACAAGCATTTTTCCGCAGCGGAGATCAGCTATATGTACAACGTGTATTCCGGGATACTTGACCAGAGCTTAAAAAACCTGGAACAGGCGCTTTTGGTCGTCAATGCATTTGTCACACAGATGAGTGACGGGGCAAGGCTGAATATTATCAACAGCGCTGCTTCGGGAATGCAGAAAAACTACAATGACTTGAAACAATTCAACAACCAGAATATACAGATCAGTTTGCAGCGGGCAGCTGATGCGAATGATGTTCAAACGATCAAACAATTATACGGTCTTCAATAAGAAATCATGAAAAAGATATTTTTTGTACTGATGATGTGTGCTAACGTACATGCATACCCGCAAGGGTTGAGCAATTTCTTTTCGCAGAAAGAAGCAGATATCAAGTACATGCTCGCGCAGATCGCGGAACTGCAAACCTATATCGTGGATGTAGAAAAAGGCTATCACATCGCGCAGCAGGGATTGACATTCATTGGAGAATTGAAGAAAGGAGAATTCGATCTGCACAACGCTTTTTTTTCTTCGCTGGCCACGGTAAACCCTGCAATCAAAAATTACCAGCGTGTCGCCGATATTATTTCCATGCAGAGTGCTATCCTTAGCAGTTTTAAAAAAATGCTTTCGCTGAAAAATTTCTCTACCGCAGAGCTTGAGTACTTGCAACGCGTGTACAGCAATATGGCGGGAGAATGCAGTAAATCCCTGCAAGCGCTCATCGATGTCCTGACGGATGAAACTTTCCAGATGAAGGACAATGAACGCATGGCGCGCATCGATCAGCTGTATTCCGATATGCTGGATAAACAAGCTTTCACGCAAAGCTTTACCGCGGGAGCAACGATCCTGTCGCTGAGCAGGGCATCGGACCTGAATGATATAGGAACGCTTAAAAACTATTATCCTTAAAGCTATGGTAAAGAGAAACCATGAACTCACCCTGCGAACCTGTTTTGTTTTTGTGGAAGCCATGCTGCTTGCGGAAGGCATCATCATGAAGTCAAAATCAGAACGCGGATTGTACGCAACCGAAAGGAAGGAAGTTGAACATGCATTAAGCTCGCTGATGCAAACATGGCGCGATCAATTAGAAGGGCTGAAAAATATAAGCGGCACAAATAAGACAGGGATCGAAAAGATTTATCGCGGGCTCAGGCGGCATATCGGCCATTTAAAAAGATTCCAGGCAGACATGCTCCGCTTAAGTAAATCGCGAATAAGAAAAAGATCGGCAACCAATGAAATCAAAAAATTACTCAAGGCAAACCGGATTATATGAAGAAATTATTTTTTATAGTGGCCATCATTTTTACAAGTAGTGCGCAGGCACAGAGCTATGAGCTGGAAAGGCTGATACTCGATATCGAAAAGCTCTCGCAGCTCAAAAGCATCCTGACCGATCTCTACGAGGGGTACGAGATATTGAGCACCGGTTACAATACGATCAAGAATATTTCCGAAGGCAATTTCAACCTGCACAGCGCTTACCTGGCGAGCCTGTTGGCGGTCAGCCCTGCGGTAAAAAATTACCCCCATGTTGCGGATATCATTTCTTACCAGGCAAATATTGTTTCGGAATACCAGTCATCGTTCAACCGCTTTAAGCAGGACAGTCATTTTAACCCCGATGAGATCAGCTATCTCTCGAATGTATATAACAACCTTATCACAGCAAGCCTGAACAATCTTTCGAATTTAATTACGGTGCTTATGGCAAACCAGCTGCGGATGAGCGATGATGAACGCCTGCATCAAATTGATGGAATCTATAGTTCCACAAAAGATCAACTGCTATTCCTGCGCCAGTTCAATAGCAGCACGACGGTACTCGCTGTGCAGCGGGCGACGGAAGTGGGAGATATTCAAACACTGAAAAATTTATACGCAACCCCATAGCCCCCTGAAGGGGGAACAAAAAGTTTGAGACTTGAAAAAACAAAAGCCAATGAAAAGAATAATAAAATATTTGCTACTGACTTTCGTATGTGCATGCCCGTTATCTGTACTCAGCTTCGCGCAGTCCGGTGTTGCCGGAGATATCAAGGGGCTGCAATCTGTGCTGGATAATATTTATGAGCAGATGCTGCCATTATGCAGCAGCTTGATTGCTGTGGGCCGCGGACTCGCGGGCTTTGCTGCCCTCTGGTTCATTGCAGTGAGGGTCTGGAGGCATATCGCTAACGCGGAGCCTGTTGATTTTTATCCCTTGCTCAGGCCATTTGCGATTGGCTTGTGCGTGCTGATATTCCCTTCTGTCATTTCTTTGATGAATGCCATTTTGCAACCAACAGTCACCGGCACCAATGCCATGGTCACCGGCTCCGATGCTGCTATCGCGCAACTCCTCGCACAAAAACAGCAGGCCATTGAAAATACTGACTTCTATAAAATGTATGTCGGCCCGGATGGCAATGGTGACCGCGATAAATGGTATCAATACACCCATCCGGATGATCCGACCGGCGCTAATGAAGGGGTGTTCGAAAGCGTGGGCAACGATATCCGGTTCGAGATGTCCAAAATGAGCTACAATTTCCGCAACTCGATCAAAGAGATGATGAGCGAAGTGCTGCAGGTGCTTTATGAAGCGGCATCGCTTTGCATCAATACCATCAGGACCTTTAACCTCATCCTGCTTGCTGTCATCGGCCCATTAGTCTTTGGCATTTCAGTCTTCGATGGGTTCCAGAACACGCTGCGTTCCTGGATCGCGCGGTACATCAACGTCTTCCTATGGTTGCCGGTCGCCAATATTTTCGGCAGCATCATCGGCAAGATTCAGCAAAACATGATCCAGCTTGATATCAACCAGATCCAGGCTAACGGCGATACCTATTTCTCTTCCACGGACACAGGCTACCTCATCTTCCTGATCATCGGCATCGTTGGTTTTTTCACCGTGCCTTCGATCTCGGGGTATATCGTGCAGGCCAGCGGCGGCAATGCGCTGACCCATAAGGTCAGCAATTTATCGATGGCCGGTGCAGGCATTGCCGGGGCGGCGGTTGGGGGGATCGCGGGGGCTGGGCTGCAAAGGATAGCACAGGGAGCAAAAAATCTATGGAATGCGCCGGGAAATATCCTGCAAGGGTATAAGCAAGGCGGCTCCAATAGTTCGGGGAATAATAGCCAGCAATCTTCGGATTATATGCGGGACAAATTATCCGGAAAATCAAAAAACACCTAACCATGTTCAGCAAAACAAAAAATATTGACACAGCTTTCAGGCAGGTCCGGTTGTTCAGCATCCTGGTCGTGGCATGCGCTTTTTTGATCGTCGCATTTGCGCTGTATCAAAACCATCGCATCATCAGCGAATCGCAACAGCGGATCTTTATCCTGGCTGGTGGCAAAGCGCTCGAAGCTTTTTCCGCGGACAGAAAAGACAATATCCCGGTGGAAGCAAGAGACCATGTAAAAAATTTTCACCAGCTTTTTTTCACGCTCGACCCCGATGAAAAAGTGATCAGTGCGAATATCACCCGTGCGCTTTACCTGGCAGACGCTTCAGCCAAAAAGCAATTTGATAACCTCAAAGAAGGCGGATATTATTCGAGCCTGATCTCGGGCAATATCTCCGAACAGGTAGAGATCGACAGTATCGGTATTAACGTCAATGCCTATCCGTATTATTTTAGGTGCACGGGAAAAGAGAAGCTGATCCGCACTACATCCATCACGACCCGCAGCCTGGTCACCGAGGGTTATCTGCGCAATGTAGCGCGCTCGGACAATAACCCGCATGGCTTCCTCATCGAAAAATGGATGGTGCTTGAAAATAAAGACATCAAAACAGAACCCAGATGAAAACAAATCTCAAAGAAAAAACACATGCCACTTCTGTGCGCATTGCTAAAAAAATGAACCGGTTTTTTGAAACCTTTTCTGTAACGCAACAAAAAATAATCCTCGGTTTTTTTTGCGCGTTGAATATGCTGGTGATCGTGTTGATATTTAGGAATGCTGCCCATCCTTCAACAGGCAGCAGGACTGTTATGATGCCGGCCAAGCCTGCCAGCACGCCACATATTGGAAAAAACATTCCTGCGCCCGCAGCAGCCATGATCTCTCAGAAACAATTCAACCGCATGGAGCATATCAAAAATTATATCGACAGCATCGCCCGTCATGATACGGCTTCTTACCAGGATATCCTGCGGCGCTACCCGCATATCCGGGACAGCATTGCTTTTTTTGAAAAACTCTATCAATCACAACAAAAAAACTAAACAAAAAAACTAAACAAAAAAATTCCCCCTCATGGAAACAAATTCTTTAGAGACAAAAGAAACGACCGCACTAAAACACAGCCCCCAGTTCTTGCGCAAACGAAAATTCCTGGTCGTGCTGCCCTTGATGGTATTGCCCTGCCTGGCTGCCATCTTCGCCTCGTTCGGCGGAGGAAAAGGAAATACTAATACTGCTGCTGCTTCAGACCGGAAAGAGGGGCTAAATAGTCAATTGCCTGATGCACGGTTTAAACATTCAAAAGAGAAAGACAAACTGGAAGCCTATGAAGAAGCTTCCAAAGATTCTGAACGTATCCTTTCTGCGCGGAGAAAAGATCCTTATTTCAAAAATGACAGCAACCTGTTTGCCAAAAAGCCTACCGAATTGCAACGGCTTTTTGAGAGTGCCGCATCAAAATACGGGCAGAAAACTACCGGCCAGCTCAACACTATTGCCGGAACGGAAGGCCCTGATGCCAACAGCCAAAAAGTGATGGATAAACTGGCGCAGTTGAAATCGGCTTTGGCTCAAAATGCAAACCGCTCCGCGCCATATGACAAAAAAAATCCGGGTAATGGCGACGGGGTGGCCGACAATGACATCAGCAAGCTGGGCGAGCTCATGAAGCGCATGCAAAACAAATCCGCGGCTTCTGACCCGGAACTGAACCAGATCGGTGGCCTGCTTGATAAACTGATCGATGTCCAGCACCCGGAGCGGCTTGCAGATAGCATGCGGGCGCTGGCTGCAAAAAGCAGGCCACTGGCGTTCCAGGTGTTTGCTAACGATCATGGGCAACCAAAAAATGAAAATGGCTTTTATGGGCCGAGCCAGGAAGCTAATGATACCGTTGTTGCCGAAAATGCAATACTCGCGGTGGTGGAAGGCAGCCAGACCCTGGTATCCGGTGCTACCCTAAAACTCCGCCTGCTGCAAAACATCTATGTGCATGGAAATATGATCCCGAAGGATGCGTTGATCGCTGGCCTGACTTCTTTGAGCGGTGAACGGTTGAAAATAACGGTCACCAGTATACGCAATCAGGAAAACCTGTTCCCGGTCTCTCTGGAAGCCTATGATATGGATGGCCTGGCGGGCATTTATGTTCCCGGGAGCATTGACCGGGACGTGAGCAAGCAATCTGCGGATGAAGCCATCGGTGCAATTGGGCTTACTACCCTCGACCCCTCTATTGGCGCACAGGCTGCCAGTGCGGGCATCCAGGCTGCAAAAACCCTGATCAGCAAAAAAGTAAAACTGGTGCGGGTCAGTGTCCAGTCCGGGTATACCGTCCTGCTCAAAGACATCAGCCAGCATTAATTTATTTATCCTAAAACGTCTCATATGAAACTGTCCCGTACACTTCCGTCATTGCTCTTTTTTTTATTTTTTTCGTTTTTCGCAAAGGCTCAATTCCCACTTGCTCCTTATCCCTTGCAGGTCGGTGAGCGAAAGACCAGCAATATCATTTTCCCGTATGCGATCAGGAGCATCGACCGCGGAAGCAGGGATATCCTCGCCCGCACGGCGACCGGCGCTGAAAATATCTTGCAGGTCAAAGCGGCTACCGGAAATTTTGCTGCAACAAACCTCTCTGTCATCACTGCTGATGGGAAGCTCTATTCATTTTTGGTCAGCTATGACCCCGATCCGCGCCTGCTTACTATTTCATTCGCAAGAGATTCCCTGGCACGTTTTGAAAAGGATTCCCTGAATGATGAAGTGCTCGCCCTGCAAGCGAACGCCGTGATTGAGCAAAAAAAATTCCTGTACCGGCATTCGGCCTCTGATAAAATGCAGCTCACCCTTGAGCGCATCTATATCAGCTCACAGGTACTGTGGTTCACTTTTAAAATCGAGAACCATTCACAAGTTGCCTATGAACCTGATTACATTAAATTTTTTATCACCGATAAACACAAAGCCAGGAGGACTGCTATGCAGGAAACTGAAGCCGCTCCATTATTTCGGTTACCCATGGACGTTATAAAAGGCCATGATCAGAAAGAAATGCTCTTCGGGTTTGCGCCATTTACCATTGCAAAAGGGAAAAAATTAAAACTGGTCATCAGTGAGAAAAATGGGGGCAGGATGCTAGAGCTCAATATAAAAAACAACAGCATTTTAAAAGCAAGGGCATTAAATGGAAAGCAATGAATATTGTTGCGCGAACCGATGAGGATATCCTGCGGAATTTAAAACAATGGCAGGAAAAAGAGCAAGAGTATGTAAAAATCTTTGGCCCCGGGGTCTTGCAAAACAGGGAATTCCTGAAAGAGAAACTCCGGTATTATAAATCTGTTTACCGGAGCGAGAAATATGCTTTTGGTATGCCTTTCAGGGACAGTAAGGCGCTGAAAATATTGGAGGGCTGGATTGCTGATATGACCGATCAGCTCTATCCGAATTTCCTGGAAAGGCTGTTCCATGATTTCGGTGAACTGTTCAGGCTTCCGCTGGCGTTTGGCAAACGAAGCCCTGCGATCATGCTGTACCCCAATGAACGTACTCTCTTACCGAAGATCACGAACGGACACGAAACAGGAGCGCTGCAAAAGACAGCGCCACTTATTTCTCAATTGCAAACACAAAATACCATGAAAAATGACGCACCGGGCAATGAAAACAATATGCGATCAAAAAATGAAACCGAAAGGAAAAATTACGTCTTAGCTGACGCAGCGCATGAAAAAATTGAAATGGCATTGGCTCAAGGAAGGAACTGGGTCGCCTATGACAGCAAAGCCTATTTTATCGACAAGGAAAATATAGACCTGTTCGCCAGCAAAGGCCAAGCGATCAGCTTTGCAGCGATCAGCAATTCTGCAACCGAGGAATACCGCGTTTTCCACGCCTCATCCGTAGCGGACGTATTCAGGAATCTTCCTTATCAACAAGTAGAAACTATTTTATCACAACAAAAATTATCGGACATGAACGAACAAAATTTTGATTACCTGAAAAATCAATTGAAATACACCGGTTTTGGCGAAGATCACCAGCGCGAATTGCGCGAGAAAATGCAGGAGGGGAAAGAAAGTTTTTCCATAGGGCACAAGACTAAATTCGGAGATGACCAGGTAAATGCGGTCCTGAATTTCAAAAAATCGGACCAGGCTGATATGTATTTTTTCAACCGTTATTTTGTGGATTTGTTTTCGGCTAAGCAGCAGGAATCGCTGGCACAATCCTTCCGGGTCGGGCGGGAAAATAATGTCACGCTCAAGGAAGCCTACAACCTTTTATCAGGCAGGGCTGTGCATAAGGACTTGTCCAATAAGGAAGGCGAGAAATACCATGCGTGGCTCCAGCTTGATTTTAAAGAGACCAATGAATTTGGCGATTTTAAAATGAAACAATTTCACCAGAATTACGGCTTCGACCTGAAGGAAGCGCTTGACAAACACCCCATCAAAGAAATGGGGCATGAACAGTCGGCCAGGGAACTGATGCAATCCCTGGAAAGAGGCAACCGTCAGTTAGTAGTATTCGCTGCCAATGGCAAAGAACAGAATGTATATGTGGAAGCGGCCCCACAATTCAAATCCTTGAATTTTTACGACAATAATTTGAAGCGTATACAAGCGAATACGCTTTTGCAGGGAGCTGCAGAAAAACAAGAAGCATCGAAGGAAAAAAAACAGGACCAAAAAAAAGGGATAAACGGGGAGGTGGGCGAGGGTTCGGCAGGTCGATCACGAACTAGAAAAAAGGGGCATAAGATATCCTGATATTTTTTTAGGATACCCATAACCGTTATACAGTGGTGATTGGAAAAATTGGCCTGTGCCCAAGCGTCGAAATGCTGTTGTCAGGGTTCCTGCAGAAAGCAGCAGAGGACCCGCGCATCAATCCGTATCATATCAGTATTTATGCGGCGCTTATAGTCCATTGGTCAAGAAGCAATTTTCAATCTCCGTTGCAACTCTTCAGCCGCGATATCATGCCGCTCTGCAAGATCTCGGGGTCAGCGACCTACCACCGCACACTCCGGGACTTGCATGAGTTCGGCTACCTGAGGTATGAGCCCTCTTTCAATCATTTTGCGGGAAGCCTGGTGTATTTTAAAAACCTTATTGAATAAAATAGCGATCATGGGTGTCGAAGTAGTTACAAAAGACGACCTGGAAAAATTCCGGATGCAGTTGCTGGGCGACCTGAAAAAATGGGCCGTGCAGTTTGCTGCAAAAGGAAGCGAACCAATGGAAGGTTTACGGACCAAGCATGTCCGGCAGATATTAAATTGTTCGGTAGGGAAATTGCATTTGCTGCGCAATGCGGGCAAATTGCGTTGCAAAAAAGTAGGCGGGACGGTCTACTACCGGAAAGAGGATGTTAAAAAATTAATCGACGAAGGGTTTTAAAGATGCAGCAGGAAGTTGATTTTTTCGTCCAGGCAATTCGCAAAGAAGAACTCCTCACCTCCTCTCAGATCTGCGTATATACGGCACTGTTAGTATGCTGGCATGACTGCCAGTTTGCAGAGCCCTTTCGGATCAGCCGGTCGCGAATTATGAAGCTCGCCAGGGTGCACTCAAAAACCACCTATCATTCCTGCATAAAGGCGCTCCAGAAAAATGGTCTTATACGGTACGAGCCTTCTTATCAACCGAAGGGGAGCTGGGTGTGGATGAGAAGGGGGATTTGAAAAGCATTTGAGAAATCGCAGTAGATAAGGGGAGATGCCGAACCCATTTATAAAAAACATTCTGCCCTGTAGAACCCAGTTTTTTTCATTGGTAAAAATTTCTATTTGCGATATTCTTTGCATTAAAAATATTCGTACCTTCGGAGTAAGAAAGGATTGAAATAACTGTCAGGATACCCCCAAAAACAAAAAGCTTCTAATACGTTAGCGAATAACTTTCTACAGCGGATGCAAGAAATCCCTTCCCCTCCGCATTAGCTATTGAAATTTTAATGCAAGTAGATTTTGATAGCAGAATTATTTTAAAGACTTCGCGAAATTGATTTTATTTTTTATGCTCCCGGCTTCATCCATTGATTGAACATCGTTGCAGCCTGTCCCGCAGTATTGCGGGATTGCATTCTTGTAGATTTAGAATTCTATTGATCATTGTGCGGCACTCAAACTAATCGTTGCTTTCGTCAATCACTAATTAGGCTTGCACTAACGTTTATGCGCACACGAAATAATCAGTATCGTCGACATTTGCTTTTGTAACAATAATTTTTTGTTGTTCAAAGTTGTACTAATTAAAAATTCACTGAAAACAAGATTGGTTTCTTATTCAAGATATCTGTAAAAATGAATAAGGAGAAATTAGTAATAACAACAATTTTAATAGGAGATTTACGAAATTTGCGCGTGAAGATTCGATTTCTGCTTTGGGCAAAGCCTGATAAAAATATGCGTTGAAAGCAGATTGAAATAGCTTGAATTGCAGTTTTAAGACAGTAATTCTCAAGGTATTCCATGAAAAAATAATTTATTGCCTTGTTTCTTCTTTCTAGCACACTAAAAACAACGAAAAACAGTTTATATATGTTTGGAAATGAACCAACGGCGCTGCCTTCTAAGAATTATAAAATAATATATTTCAAAAGCAGGCTGTTAAAAAGACCATTTTGTTATTAGAATTTTTGTAAAAAATATATCTTTATGCTATGCTCTGAAGAGGAACAACTGTAATCTTTTTCGGAGAAATTTGACGATACAGTATAACCCGAACCCGATCTTTAAAACCAATTTTTAAAACCAATATCATGAGACCCCACTCTACTCTACCCGCCAATTGCCCGTTGATTTCTATTGGACAATCAAAAAGCTTTAAGTGCCAAGAGTTGTTAGTGATTTATAAGAAATGACATTTGTTTCTTATAAACTGCACTCAAATTCCAAACAAGCACTTGAGAATTTTCAAACAATTCGCTTAATGGATTTTTTGCAGTATGATTAATTAACCTATGTACCAATATAAAATTCCGTATTCCATGCATGCTTTTATGAAACCCAATAAAAAATTATTATCATCATCACTAAAACCTCTTAGGTGGCCGAGCGTGTTTTCCATGCTGATGGTAGTCATGTTATTTCTATTCGGGCTTTCTTTTAATAGCATGGCAACACCGGGCAAAAAGACAGATCGTTATTTCCCAGTCGCATTAGCTGGTATCCCCGATCCAACCAATCCAAATACCAAATTAATTATCTTAACCAATTTTGCAGTTGCTAACGGTTCAGCAACCAACAGCGTAGAGGCTCATGTGGTAGATGTTCTCGGCAATCCCGTTATTAATCAGGATGTCTCCTTTGTAATAAATGGAGGCGCTGGTGGTGTTAGCACAGTTGCAAAAACAGATTCAAACGGAAATGCCATAATAACGCTCACAAGCACAATAGCGGGGATTGTAAATATTACAGCTAAAATAAATGTTTTACCAATAGCGTTGCCTATCATATTTGGAAGCCCTGCTCAAGTTGTTTTTGTGCCGGATGTGCCAGATCCAACCGTAAGCACATTAAGCGTAATTACGACAGGAGCAATAGCAAACGGCTCTGCAACGAACAGTGTGCAGGCACACATAACAGATGATAATGGCAATGCCGAACCTAACCTCGCAGTTACTTTTAATATAGTCAGCGGCACGGGAACTTTTGTAGGCAGTGCAATAGTTACTACAGATTCAAATGGTAATGCAACAATCACTCTCACAAGCATGGTAGCAGGGTCAGTGGGTATCACCGCTACAATAAATGGAAGCAACATCACAAACGGCAGCCCAGCGACTGTGACTTTTGTCGCAGGTCCGGCAAGCGTGACATCGCCAACTACGGCGCTGAGCGTGGTAACGACGGGAGCATTAGCGAACGGTACTGCCACAAATAGTGTACAGGCTCACATAACAGATGCAAACGGCAATATAGTTGCTAATCAGGCAGTGGTGTTTGTCATAGCCAGCGGCACAGGAACTTTTGTAGGAAGCACTACAGTTACGACAGATGTGAGCGGCAATGCTGTCATAACACTTACAAGCACCGTTGCTGGTTCAGTGGGCATCACCGCTACAGTCAATGGCAATGCACTCATTAATGGTAGCCCGGCCACAGTGATTTTTGTCGCGGGCACTCCGAGCGTGACATCTCCATCTACGGCATTGAGCGTTGTGACTACAGGAGCGGTCGCGAACGGCACAGCGACGAATAGCGTTCAGGCACATATAACAGATGCGAACGGAAACCCTGTAGCAAATCAATCAGTAATATTTAGTATAGCCAGTGGCACAGGCACTTTTATAGGCAGCACAACGGTTACAACAGATGCGAATGGTAATGCAGTAATAACTCTTACGAGCACTGTTGCAGGAACAGTGGGGATCACAGCGACGGTGAACGGTAGTAATATAACAAATGGTAGCCCGGCCACAGTGATTTTTGTCGCGGGCACTCCGAGCGTGACATCTCCATCTACAGCACTGAGCGTAGTGACGACAGGAGCAATAGCAAATGGCACAGCAACGAACAGCGTGCAAGCACATATAACAGATGCGAACGGCAACCCCGTAGCTAATCAAGGGGTAGTATTTAATATAGCAAGCGGCACAGGAACTTTTGTAGGAAGTACTACGGTTACAACAGACGCGAATGGCAATGCCGTCATAACTCTTACAAGCACAGTCGCCGGATCAGTGGGTATCACGGCGACTGTCAATGGAAGTAACATCACAAACGGCAGCCCTGCTTCGGTGACATTTGTCGCTGGCGCACCAAGCGTGACATCGCCAACAACAGCATTGAGCGTAGTGACGACAGGTGCTGTGGCAAATGGCACTGCAACAAACAGTGTGCAGGCGCATATAACAGATGCAAACGGTAACCCTGTAGCTAATCAATCAGTGATATTTAATATAGCAAGCGGCACCGGAACTTTCGTTGGCAGCACAACTGTTACAACTGATGCAAATGGCAATGCGATAATAACTCTTACAAGCACGGTTGCAGGATCAGTAGGAATCACCGCAACCGTGAATGGTAACAATATAACTAATGGCAGTCCTGCGATGGTGACCTTTGTTGCTAGTGCACCAAGTGTGACATCACCGACAACGGCTCTCAGCGTAGTGACGACAGGCGCAGTAGCAAACGGCACAACAACGAACAGCGTGAAAGCGCACATAACAGATGCAAACGGCAACCCTGTAGCTAATCAATCGGTAGTATTTAATATAGCAAGCGGAACAGGAACTTTCGTTGGTAGCACAACAGTTACAACTGATGCAAATGGCAATGCAGTAATAACTCTTACAAGCACGGTTGCAGGATCTGTAGGGATTACAGCGACAGTCAATGGCAATGCACTTATTAATGGCAGTCCTGCGACAGTGACCTTTGTTGCTGGTGCAGCAACTGTAACATCGCCAACTACGGCTCTTAGTGTGGTAACGACTGGCGCAGTAGCCAACGGCACTGCGACGAATAGCGTGCAAGCGCATATAACAGATGCGAACGGTAACCCTGTAGCAAATCAATCGGTAGTATTTAATATAGCAAGCGGAACAGGAACTTTTGTTGGCAGCACAACTGTTACAACAGATGCGAATGGCAATGCTATTATCACACTGACCAGCACTGTAGCAGGGCAGGTCGGCATCACAGCAACATTAAGTGGCAACGCTATAACAAATGGCAGTCCTGCCACAGTGGCCTTTGTTGCTGGCGCAGCAAGTGTGACATCACCAACAACTGCACTGAGCGTGGTGACGACAGGCGCGGTAGCAAATGGAACTGCAACGAATAGCGTGAAGGCGCATATAACAGATGCGAACGGTAATCCTGTAGCTAACCAATCAGTAGTGTTCACGATAGCTAGCGGCACAGGAACTTTTGTAGGCAGTGCGACAGTGACTACAGACGCTAATGGCAATGCAACAATAACGCTTACAAGCACAGTCGTGGGATCAGTAGGCATCACGGCGACTGTGAACGGCAACACTATAACCAATGGCAGCCCTGCAATAGTAATTTTTGTTGTAGGTGCAGCGACAGTGACATCATCAACCACGGCATTAAGTGTTGTGACGACAGGAGCATTAGCAAATGGCACTGCAACTAACAGCGTGCAGGCGCACATCACTGATGCAAATGGCAATCCGGTAGCAAATCAATCAGTAGTATTTAATATAGCAAGCGGAACAGGAACTTTCGTTGGCAGCACAACTGTTACAACAGATGCAAATGGCAATGCAGTTATCACATTGACAAGTATTGTTGCAGGTCAGGTTGGCATCACTGCAACTTTGACTGGTAACGCGATAACTAATGGTAGCCCTGCAACAGTAACCTTTGTTGCTGGTGCACCAAGCGTGACTTCGCCAACAACTGCACTCAGCGTAGTGACGACGGGCGCATTGGCAAATGGAACTGCAACGAACAGTGTGAAGGCTCACATCACAGATACTAATGGAAATATTGTAGCAAATCAATCAGTGGTATTTAGTATATCAAGCGGCACTGGAACTTTTGTAGGCAGTGCAACAGTAACAACAGATGCAAACGGCAATGCTGTCATTACATTGACCAGCACAGTCGCAGGCCAGGTAGGAATCACTGCCACAGTAAATGGAAATGCGATAACAAATGGCAGCCCTGCAACAGTAACGTTTGTTGTTGGCGCTCCAAGCGTAACATCACCAACAACAGCATTAAGTGTAGTAATAAATAATGCCTCGGCAGATGGTGTGTCAACGAATAGTGTTAAAGCACATATCACAGATGCAAGCGGCAATCCGGTAGCTGCACAATCAGTAACGTTTGCAATTGCAAGCGGCACTGGAAGTTTTGTTGGCAGCGTGACAGTGATAACAGATGCAAATGGTAATGCAGTTATAACATTAACAAGCACAGTCGTTGGTAGTGTTGGTGTTACTGCTACTGTGGGAGGCAATGCTATCATTAATGGTAGCCCTGCAACAGTTACATTCATGAATCCCGCATCAGATGTAACAGATACCTTAACGAGATTAAGTGTTGTAACGACAGGTGCAATTGCAAATGGAGTTTCTACAAATAGTGTGCAAGCACATATCGTAGATCAGGATAGCATGCCAATAGCAAATCAATCAGTAACATTTACTATAGCAAGCGGCACAGGAACTTTTGTTGGAAGTGCAACGGTAACAACAGATGCAAATGGTAATGCAATTATTACATTAACAAGCACAGTCGCAGGATCAGTTGGTATCGCAGCAACGGTAGGTGGTAATGCAATTACATTCGGCAGCCCGGCCGTTGTGACATTTGTAAAAGATAGCGCAGACCTAACAGATAGTGCAACAAGATTGATTGTAGTAACTACGGGAGCTGTTGCGAATGGCATAGCCACAAACAGTGTGAAAGCTCATATTGTTGACAAGGATAGCATTCCGATTGCAAACCAAACAGTGACATTTACAATTGCGAGTGGCACCGGAACTTTTGTTGGCAGCGCAACAGTAACAACAGATGCAAATGGTAATGCAATTATTACAATAACAAGCACAGTTGCTGGTTCGGTGGGCATAACGGCAACAATTGGTGGCAACGCAATTACATTCGGCAGCCCGGCGATTGTTGTGTTTGTTGCTGGCCCGGCCGATACTTCAGCAGCAACAACGGCACTGAGTGTTGTAACAAATAATGCAGCAGCTAATGGCACTTCAACTAATAGTGTGAAAGCACATATAACAGATGCGAATGGAAACGCAGTAGCTAACCAACAAGTTATTTTCACTATTGATAGCGGCACAGCAAATTTTGTTGGCAGCGATACAGTAACAACAGATAGCAGTGGTAATGCAATCATCAAACTCACAAGCACTGTTGCAGACACGGCGGTTTATATTTCCGCAACTGTAAATGGCAATCAAATTATTAATGGCAACCCGGCTGTTGTAATATTCACTAATAAGCCCGACGTTACAAATAATAAAACAGCTTTAATTGTGTTAGTACCTGAGGCAACTGCTGATGGCCAATCTACGACAACAGTGAAAGCTCATATAGCAGATCAGAATGGCAATTCGATTGAAGGAGTAAATGTTGTTTTCGCAATTGATTCCGGTAGCGGAGTAATAATAACACCACAACCTGTAATGACTGATTCGAATGGTGATGCTATCATTGAAATTACAAGTACCAAGCCAGGCTTTGTATTGATAACAGCACAAGTAGGAACAGATGCAATTACAAATGGCAGCCCGGCAAGAGTACAGTTTGCGGCTATTAATATATATGTGCCGAAAGTGTTCACTCCAAACGGCGATGGCACCAATGATGTGCTCAGGCCTATTTTGGTTGGCATCTCAAGCTTCCATTATTTCAGCGTCTATAACCGATGGGGCAATCTGGTGTTCACGAGTGAAGATGCAAGCGCTGGATGGGACGGCAGGTACAAAGGAGTGCCGCAACCTGTTGAAACTTATTTGTGGGTTGCCGAAGGAATAGATACAAACGGCAAAAAAATTGTCCAAAAAGGAATGGTGTCGCTTGTGAGATAATGATGCAGATGTGCGAATTGGCGAATGTTGTTTCATTAAGAAAATTTCAGCTAGCTCCGGTCTTCAGGCCGGAGAGAAAAAAATAGAAATAATGTGTGTTAGATTTTGTTTTGGAGATGCACAAGGCCGAATAGAATTGTTACAGTACAAGAGCGCGACGCAAGAATGTTTAATAGTAGCAGTGACCTCTGGTAAATAATATTTAAAGACGCACTAAATGCTGTTCTTATTAATGATGAGAAATTTAGTTTGTTATGAAGAATAAAATAGTAAATCTGATATCCAAATGAGAAATGTTTTTTTAATAGCGGGCCTCATTTTAGTGACAAGTGCAGCTTGTGCGCAGGAGATCAATTTCTCGCGTGTGCAGGATATGTCGATATGGTATAACCAATCACTCAAAACAGATAAAGTAAACAGCTTAAAATTAAATTACCGCAACGTTCAATATGCCGGGCAGATCGCGTATAACAGTGTGGCTGCTATGTTCGACATGCCGCTTCTTTCTAAAGCTGCAAAAGACAAAAAAAATTCCGGCTACTTCAGCATCAGTGCTGGCGCAGCTTCGGATAAATCTAATGAGGGGATATTAAATAATACACTCGGCATGCTGGGTGTTTCTTACGCTGTGCCGATAAGCCACAACGAAACATATTTAAGCGCAGGTTTTCAAACAGCGTACTATCAAAGCAAATTGAATTTAAATGGGATCAACAATGCTTTTGGGGATCAGTATAATAGTTACGGCCCCATTGAAGGCGCAGTTAGCAATGACATGCTTGCAACAGGTTGGTCCTACAGTCATTTGAATATTAACACGGGCATTTCTGTGTTCAATAACTCCAGCCATAACAAATGGTATTTTGGTGTATCTGCTCTTCAAGTGAATAAACCTTACACTGATAAACTAAAAACTGATTCTCTTCGTTTAAAAGTAGGAATTGGTGTTCAAGGTGGTTACAAGTATGTAACCTCAACTGATGATGAAGTGGAATTTTGTATGATAATGAATTGGCAAGGACCGGCATACCGGCATTTCTTTAATCTTTCCTATGTGAAAACGCTGCAAGGTGTGCAAGGTGGCGCTGCTGTGGGTTTTGGATTGGGATATAGATACGATGATGCACTGGTTCCTAACATTGAACTGAGGTATCAAAAATTAATATTAGGGCTTTTGTATGATATAAATATTTCGAGCATCAGTGCAGCGGGCATTACGCGCAACGGGCTTGAGCTGGCTTTACGTTTAGATTTCTAAATCCAATATCTGTTCAGATCCGATATCTGTTCACGCTAATGAAAAACTTAAAATTACGACCCATGACTAAGTTAATGGTTTGTTTAGCCACCATTGTGCTGGCTTCTCATAACCTTTACGCCCAAGAGGACACTACAAAAGTTGTTTCAGACAGAATAGTGTACGACACTGCTCAAAAAGCTTCGGATACTGCAAAGCAAAATGCAGATGCTGCGAAGAAAAAACCAGATGACATCAAGTTGGTTGTTGACAAAACAGAACCTACTCAAGTTGGCAGCAATGACGATTGGGACAGAAGATGGTTTGTCTCTCCGCTTTTTAAATTTCAGGTGCAGGATTTCGGCATGCTGGAAAAAAATCATTTCGGTTATTTAAGCAATGCAAATAATCTTTCTCTTCTCGATAGAAGCACTGTTTCAGCTTCTTTATCTGCATATAAAAATATTACGGGCCGGTTTTCTGCGAGCGCAGATATTGGACTGGGCTATGGTCATGTTACCAGCACCGATGTGCTTGTGGCAACAACAACACCGAAGACTTACAATTTGCTAAACGCAACAGTGTTTTATCATCTCTTGCCAGGCCGCTACAAACTGCAGCCATTTGTTTCAGTTGGCATTAATGATTTGATTGGTGATGAATCGTACATGAGTGCGCCGATCGGCGTGGGTTTGAAATTTCATTCAAACAGGATAATGATAATGGGACAGGCGGCTTATGGATATGCTGTTACTAAAAATATCGCTAACACAGTAATGTACAATTTGTGCTTATACGTTCCTATCAACCATAAAAAGAAAAAGAAGGATAATGATGATCTTGCGCCAAACGGTAGCAGCAAGAGCAAAGATGATCTGGCAAAAAATGCTAAGGACAGTTTAAAAAATGATAAAGACACTTCATCATCAAAAAATGGCAGCACGGTAAATAACATCAACATAGTTATTAATATGGATTCTGTGTTGAATGCACGGAAGGGCAAGGACGGTGTTAATGGTAGCAATGGCAAAGGAAGTCATAAAAAGAACGATGATGATTTCTCTGATGATCCTTCCGACGATGACAATAATAGCACCAAGACAAATAATCTTGGCCTCAAAGCCTTCAACTATCAGGATTTCACTGTGGATGATTTTGAAGTGGATACCGTTGATGGCCGGCCGGTTGTAAAATTTATTATCTATTTCGAGTTCAACCAATATGACCTTAACTCCAGTGCGTTTGAAAGGATAGATAAAGTGGTTGCACGCTTGCGCAAAGACAAGAATTTATTGAGTGATATAAGAGGTTACACAGATAATGTGGGCACGAACGAATTCAATATTTTCTTATCAAAGAAAAGAGCGCAGATAGTTTTCGATTACATGAACAGCAGAGGCGTGCCTTCTGACCGGATGTTCGCAAGATTTTTTGGAAAAGAAAATCCGGTGGCTGACAACAGCAACCCGAACACATCCTGGCTGAACAGGCGTGCAGAGATCCTGATCCGTGAAAAAGATACCAAAGTGCCAAACGTCAAGATACCGATGCCGCGAAACTTGAGAAAATAATAAATGAAAAGGGCTGTTGCGAAACAGCCCTTTTTTATTTTGGGTGATTGATGATGTATTAACGGAGATGAGTAACCGAAAAGATGATACGCAAAAAGCTAACGGTCACAACTATCCATTTTTACTAAAAAGTATAATGGATTTTTCTCGTGCCTTCCAAACTTGATGTTCCAGTTTGGAATATCAAGTTATTGAATTGTTTCTCTGAAAGCTTGAGCATAAAATCATCAGGGAAACGTTTTAAATTTCTTTTATCGCTTATTTAAATTCACACATACCAATTAGTGATAGCGTTGCAATCCTTCACTCCATCACTTTCTCCATTTGCATGCTTCTCGATCCTTTAATAAGGAAATAAGCGTTTTGTAAATTTTCTTTTTGGAACCATTCTTTTGCTTCGGCAGATGTTTTAAAAATTTTGTAAGAACTTGGCAAACGAAGAAAATCTCCTCCAACTAAAATCACTTCATGCCATGGATATTTTTTTATCAGCTCAATAATATTCCTGTGTTCTTCCAAGCTTTCATTTCCAAGCTCTGCCATTGCACCGAGCATTAA